>SWCD01021132.1_pt1 | contig 100492 bp, 141 predicted proteins | sample 4693011 | NCBI WGS metagenome assembly SWCD01 (sample SAMN10267278, study PRJNA491770) | bioreactor metagenome | isolation source: DHS bioreactor inoculated with marine | place: Japan: Omine Ridge, Nankai Trough | reverse complement strand
CTATGCGACATGTAGCCAATCGCCGACATCATCTGACATGTCGGTTGATACCTACCCTATGCGACATGTCGCCAATCTCACACATCGGATCACATGTAGCTAATTCCTGACATCGGATCACATGTCGGCCAAATCCTACACGAGCTGACATGTCGGCCGCTACCTACCTCATCTGACATGTAGGTTGAACCCTACCTCGGATCACATGTCGGTTGATTCTGACATGAGCTGACATGTCGTTGATTCCTCACCTCGGATCACATGTCGGTTGATTCTGACATTTCAGCTCACGGGCTCACCTTGGATACAACGCCCCCACGGTTCCCGACTCGGGAGCTAGGAACCGACATCAACCGACGTTGCCCCCGTTGGCCCCCGTCGGCCCCCAATTGCCGACACCAAACGACAAAATCCGACATAACCCCCGAAGGGGCTACATCGGATTACGTTGTAAGTGGAAAACCGGTTTTACAGCTAGGCGTGATTCGCATCGAAGGTAGCAAGCCGCTCTTCGCGCGCGGGGCCGACGCACTTGATCGCGTCAAGCATCGCCACATAGGCAACCCGCTTCTCAGCAACCCAATCGGCCCACATGAGCCAACGGGAAGGGCCTGTGATGAGAGCCTTAGGGATGAAGCTCGTTCGGCCGGTGCGGCAGTTCTTGATCTCGTACTGAAAGCCGATATCGCCGATAATCTCAAAAGTGCCTTCATCGTTCGCCGCGTCGCCCTTGAAATAAATTCGATTCATTTTCTTGTTCCTTCCGGGGTTGCCCCCTGCGATGATTTAGTTATACGAAACCATCACAGGAAAGTCAAGAACTATTTTCGGGGAAGAGATCTAGGCGATCACTGAGAGGATCCGATCGGTGAGAATCGGGATCACGATCCCGCGGCCTTCAACCTCGACTTTGTAACCGATCGGCAATTTGAGGGGCCGAACGATTTCACCCGTTCTGATGTCGCCATCGAAGAAGAAGGTGATCAACCGGCCGGGGATCAACTCGGGGAACGCCTTCTCAGCTATGCCCCAACCCTTGGGCCTTTCGAGCCATGATGATTCAACATCGAAGAGAGCATGAATGATCGAAGAGTCGTGACGTTCCGATCCCAAGGGTTCCCCATGGGGGCCGCTCCAACTGATCAAATATGCCGTTCCATTCTCCCGCGTTTGGTTTACCCCGATGATCTTCCCCTCTTGATCTTCACGGATCACGATCTGACCAATGAGCCCCATGATTGCCTTGATCATAGTTCCTCTTCAATCGTTAGTGTGTGGTGCCAATCGCCCCCGTAAGACGCCTCAACCGATTCCGTGAGGCATTGCATAGCCTGAGCTACGGAAGCCGCTGAGATGGCGCAAACGCGCCTTGAAGAGATAGCAGATCCCTTCTCTTCGCGGGTTTCACAAACCCCAATGTAGAATTCTTCACCTCTTTGAACGTGCCTCTTTGCTCGTTCCCGCTGAAACTCGTTCATTCCCTCTTTGTATTCCGTGGTATCGATTACGTGAGCCATTTTCCTACCCTTCCCAAATTTCGAGGGTTCCGAGATCCTTCGAGATCTGGCGACGGATCCACTTGACCGCGCCATTGAGAGTCTTGAGAGTGTGAGACTTGCACCGGGTTACCGCGGTGAAACCGCCTTCCGTGTTACAGGAGATTGCGAAATCCGAATCATTGGTGAAGGTTGCGGTTTGTCCCGGCTTCATTGTGATTTGCTTTGCCATGTCGTTTCTCCCTTGCGATGATTTAGTTATACGCAATCGAGCCCCGAAAGTCAACAACTTTCTTTCGGGGCGAGATCCCTATCCCCTGAGAGCCGCCAAAGCCGCCTTCAAGCGGGGGTAAGAAGCAACGAGCTTTGCCCCGTCCCCATCTTCCGACTGATCCGCCTCGAAGAGATAGACTCGGGTTGCAGTTGCTTTGATCGGCTCAATCCAACGTGAGCCCTTGGAGAAATCGAAGCCGTATGAATCGCCCTTCCGTACCTGAATATCGTTGGCCTCGCACCACATGATCTGAATCGAGGTGAGAGTGTTTGTGAAGTCGGGGTGATTTGTTGTTGCGTTGTTCATGATTCAGTTATACGGAATCGAGTTGAGAAAGTCAAGAACTATTTTCAACCGTGAGATCTCATGATGATCTCTTTAGCCTTAGCGATCGGATCCTCTTCTGAATCGGGCAACCGGATCACGGTGTATTCCGGGGCTTCCGTCTCAACGTACCTCTCAGCGGCCCTCACATCGCTCTCACGGGCTTCCGACTTCCAACACAGGGAAACGGGCCTCACAACCTCAACAAGCTCACAGGGGCCGAAGTCGGCCGATTCCCGTTCCTTCACAACCTCGGTTCTTGCCAACATGACGATCATTTGATGAGCCCCAATCGAACGTTGATCGCCTTGGCTTCGGCGGTTCGTTCCTTGTGGTAGGTCGACATATAATTGAGCCCCCAACCGCCCCCCAACGTTGAAGGGGAAGCCGCTCGTGAGCTGATACATGGTTGCCCCCTTCGGGCGGAACAAATCGGGCACGGAACCTTTTTGCTTGTGAACTTCTTCATTTTCATCCCCTCGCCATGGCGGCCACGGCTTCGCAACCGAACCATTGATCCTGCTTATCGGCCAACCACTGATTAGCCTCTTCTTCGGTCAGATCCCCGGTACGAACCATCTCGGCCAAGTCGCTTCCAAGCTCTCTCAGAAGTTGTTCTTTGCGGGCGATTGTTCTGTCGGTTGCTGTCGTCATTTCGTTTCTCCCTTGCGATGATTTAGTTATACGCAATCAACCAAGGAAAGTCAAGAACTTTTTTCAGCCGTGAGATCCCTCAATCTAGCCTTTGCCATATCTAAAGCAAGTTGGGAATCTTGCACTTGTTTGTAAAACGTCTCGTCTCCAGGGAACAGATCCAAACACTCTTGGCGCCCGTCACGAATTTTAGTGAGAGTCTTGATTCTATTCTGAAGTCTAACTTTCCAATTGATGCCCATGATATTGCTCCCTTTGTGCTACCGATGATTCAGTTATACGCAATCAACCAAGGAAAGTCAAGAAGTTTTTTCAACCGTGAGATCCCTAGTACATTCCGACCGGGGAGTCATACCAACGATCCAGGATTGCCGCCCCAAGGGCCTTAGCTTCGCTCTCAGTCAATTCGAGAGTGTAATAGGCGTATCCATAGGGGTTCTCATTGGCGCCCACATAGGCGACCGTATGAGGGGCAACGCCCCACTTCTTGATCCTGAGAGTCTTGCGGATCAAGGTTCCCAATTCGCCCCTGATCTTCTTCTCTTTGCCCTCTTCAATTTGAAGCATTGCGGAGCGGCGTTCTTCTGTGTTGTTGTTCGTTGTCATGATTAGGTTATACGGAATCGAGGTGAGAAAGTCAAGAAGTTTTTTCGGCGGGATCTCTCAGGAGATCGGCCCCTGCACATAGTGACGGATCTTCTTCGCGGAATCCCACTCAATCCCTTCCCAATCGCGCGATTCCATGGCACGCCAAACAACCTCTTCATCTTCATCGGCAAGAACTTTCACGAGAGCTTCACACATTGGATTCCAAAGCTCTTCATCAATTTGCATCATGAGGTTTTGGGTTGTGGCGACGGTGTTGGCGATTTCTTGAATTGTCATTTTCTTTTTCCTTTTGGGTTCGTTCCCTGCGATGATTCAGTTATACGCAATCGAGCTGAGAAAGTCAAGAACTATTTTCAGAGGTGAGATCCCCTCTGTTCACATCGAGCGTCAAGAGCAACGGCCAAACCTTCGGCCAGATCCCGATCATCCTGATGAAGGTAGTAAACAACAGTTGTGATCAACGAAATGCGAACCTCAACTGAGCTATTCAGATAGCCGTAAGTCATCCGAGATTGATTGAAATCGGTGCAAATGACTTCTTCGCCATGGCCAAGCATAACCATATTATCGAGAGCCGTTGCCGCCCGCCGAAGTCGTCGCGAATTTCTTTTTGCTGTATTGGCGTTCATTTTTCTTCTCCTGTAAAACCGGTTTTCCAAATGCCCCCGAAGGGGCCTGAGGCCCGTTCTAACGGGCGCAATCGTTGAAGAGGAACGGCTGCCCCTGCGCCGCCCGCATAGCGTCATAGGCCGCATTGGCCAGATCCATATTGACGTCGGAAGCGTACCCAAGGAATTTTTCGAGGCCGGGAGTATCGATGTAATCGGTATAGATTTCGAGGTTGCCGCCGCGGAATGAGGTTACGCGGTAAGTAGTGTTGTTGTGGTTGAAGGTGTTGGTGATGATGTCGGTGTTGGCGTTCATTGTGTTGCTCCCTGTTTCCGTGTTGCCGATGATTCAGTTATACACAATCAACCCTGAGAAGCAAAGGAAAAAATGCACCTTCCGAAATCTTTTTCTGAAGTGACCGAAACGATTAGGAATTTCGTGAGATCTTTTTTCAGAGAAGTGAGAGCCTACCGCCGATAAAGCCGATCAGAGCATCCCTATCCTTATGATCATGATCATCGGTCAGACCAAATTGAACCGACAAATGACCTTGAACCTCAGGATTCGGGCTCACCTTCACAACCGTAAGCCCGTGGGGAATCTCGCCCCTTACTTCAAGTTCCGCGATGTATTGCAGGATAATCCGCCGAACCTCGCTCATCGTCTCCTGAGGCGTGAGATCAACTTCTTCGGCCCGATAATACCCCTCGGGTTCTTCGCCCGGTAGGACGCGCGCTAGCCGCCCCCAAAGCTCTTCCCGCCTCTTCACAACGATCGCGTATTCTTCATCAGTCAATTTCGCGTGAGGGATCTTCAATACGCCCGTTCTCTTCGCGGTATCGTTTCGTTCCTTCAACCGATCCCAAACCTCACCGGGCAAATCGAGGCCGCAATTTTTGCAAGTCGTTTGTTTCGTTCTCTTGTTCCGCTTGCATTGGTTGCGGCCACATCTCGGGCACGGATAATATTTCATCGATCACCTTCCCTGTAAAACCGGTTTTCCATCATACCTTGATCTTCTGAGTCGTAACAGAAATTTCGTCGCCGCACTGCCGACAAGTGAACGAATGGGTTCCGGCTCTCGACTTCTTCGCCTTCTGTAGCGTGAAGAGGTGAGCCCCATCGGCCAACCGAACCTTAGCCTCAACGGCTTCATCACTTGCGCTCATACAAGAACAATAAGCAATTACACGGCTCAACTTGCGCTCAAGAGGTTTGAGAGCGGCCCTGAGATTATGGCAACGGTTGGCGTTGGGATAACCGATATCTGACATTGCCTGATAGAACTGCCAATAATGGCCCCAACCGTCCAACCCGTGACGATAGAAGGCGATCAAGTGAGCTACCTCATGGAACACCGTCTCTTTGCGCTGATCCTCTTCAAGAAGGGGCCACGCTTTGAGAGCGAGATCGATATGATAATCCGCGCGACTTGCACGGCCCAAACAAGTTGTCATACGACGATTCCAACGGATCTCAATATCATCGGCCAATGCTGCACAACCGGCCAAGTCGCACGCCTCTTCAACCCACTGTTCAATCAAGAAGCTCTCAAGTTCCGCGTCAAAGTTTGCCATGTCGTTTCCCCTTGCCATGATTAGGTTGTGCCATATCAAGCGAGGGATTGCAAGAAAAATCGTGAAGGGGATCTCACGGGGGATCACTGCCGGGGATTTTGAGCTGTCGAGGATCGGGCGCGATTGGTTCGGGCTCACAACCGTTTACCTTGAGATACGCGCGGATCGCCTTACGTACTATGTACGATGTTGTTTTACCTTGGGACCGTGCGAGTGCGCGAACCATCGCGCGTTGTTCTTCTTCGATCGATATGGAAAGAGGAACCTTCATTCCGCGGGAGCTTTCCGCTTTCTCTCTTCGGATCTCTCTTGTGGAGTTGTCAGGTTATCAAACAGCTCTTCAAACATAGCCATAGTTGCGTCAGAATCGCCCCTAACGGCCGTTTCAGCCTCAGAGGTAGTATCGGACCCCCGAACCCTTGCGGGCCTTCTAGCGGCCTTCTCGCCCAAAGAATAACTAGGTATGTTTTTCGGGATCGGATCCGGTTGGCATTCTTCACAGAATCGTTCCGCCCCGTCTCTGATAAACAGCTCACCACATTTCGAGCATTCAACGGCCGGATAGGTGCGGCCTTCAAAATCGACGGTGATCCCCGCCTCTTCTTCGCCCCTCAACTTCGCTAAGGCGATCACCTCGATTTGTCTCACTCTCTCACGGGTGATCCCTAGCTCTTCTCCCACGGCTTCCAACGTCATACCATCGGGGTTCTTGGCAACGATTTTTCTAGCATAGGAATGTTCCCCCCATTCGAGATGAAGCCAGGGATCGAAAACTTTCTTCTTGGGAAACTCCAAGGGGATCGGTTGAGAACAGGAACGACGATCGTGATCTGTGCCGCCGCAAATTGAACATTTTCTTACTCGTTTGCCCAAACCTACACCCCTAATTCGCGCGAGAAGTCAACACACTTCCCTCTATTACGAATTAGAGATATACACTATTCGTTGATCGATTTCAAGAACAAAATTCGTGCCAAGATTTGGAACCCCGGTTTTACTGAATCCCCTCGAAGGGAACAAGATCGGCTTCCAACCGCTCCCGAACCTCGGTTGTGTATTCGGCGTTTTTGTAATGAACCAATACGGCCCGTGCCGATTCTACCAATCTCACAACTTCGGGCCTCTCAGGGGTTGCCGGGATCACCACTTCATCCCGAACTTCGGCAAACATTGAATCAAGAGTTGCATCTTTCGATTCCGACTCAGCCAAGAATTCATCGAGAGCAGAGGGAACGATCCTTCTCTTCTTGGTTCTCAGCTCTCGCGGTTCCCCCCTCACAAGCCCGTATATTACCTCACCGTTGCGATCCAACAACTCGGTATATTCGGGAGTATCATCAACCTCAGCATTGAGATCCAACTTCCACTGATCCCGTTTGGCCGCTACGTCAAAGAGTTGCAGGTTTCCAGGGAATCGCTTCCCTTCATCACGCAACATGTGACCGCCCCGAGTTATGGTGATCCTGACATACCAATCGCCATCGGCTAGGCGGTAGATCCCTTGATAGCCCGGTGCCGGTCTAGAACCTTGAAGGATTGAGCTACTCACAACGCTGTTTCCCCTGTGTTGATTCGGTGGCCCCATTGTGCCACGACTTCCCACAATTTGGAATTCATGAAGTTCTCACTCCAACCAATTGCGCCATGGATTTTGACTTTCGAGAGCCCCAAAATGCGAAGGTGGTTGTGAAGTTGTTCCCGCGTCATGGGAACCTCAACTGTCTTGCCATGACGTTTGATCGCATTGCATACCGGGAACGTGGGAACGACGTTATCAACCCCGGCCCGATGGAATTGAATCAGCTTGATCAACGCCTCTTTGCGCCAATCCTCACGCCAACCACAAAGCTCGATTGAACCATAGTGGCATATTGGCGCCTGTTGCCCCTCTGAGAGCCCGCGAGAGCCGAACCCTATCTTCTTCCCCGGCATATCTTGCATGGCCATACGAAAGAGCTGAGCCATCACATGGGGGTGATCCTGAAGTGAATCGGCAAGGATCAACCAACCGCCGATCTCGGGGCTCGTGATCTCGTTCATCTCTCCAAGGAACGATTCCGTTCGACCTGGCATCACTTGCCCCCAAATATGGGGGGTGATCCCTTGCTCGAAAAGAGCCCTTCCATAATCAGCAATCGTTCCGATCATATTGAGTCGTTGGATCCGAGGATTCCCCAAATCATTCATGTCTTGATAGGGACCGGCCAAAGCAACCCATCTCAGCCCATGTTTCCGACATTTGTAAGCAAAGGCGTTAGGGCTCCCGTGCCGCGCCTTGCTCAGTTTCCGAACGAATAGACCCATTCCTTTTGGGGCCAACAATTCTGACATTTCAATCACTCTTTCTCAGGTTTGCGAGAGCCTTTGTGAGATCCATCGAAGCCCGTTTGATCGCGCCCGTCTCGGCCGGAAAATGTGCGAAGAAAGTTGAACCTTCGGCCTTCTCTCTCAGCGCCTTGACCGCTTTTTGATACCGCTTCAATTCAGTATCGGCCGCCTTCAATTTTGCCGCGGTAATCATGCAACCCTCGGTTCACGAAACTTCTTGTTCATGCGGGCATACTTCTTCCGCTTTTTGTCGATGTTCTGAGGCCGCTTCTTTGCCGCCCGAATAGCCCGAACCTCAGCCTTCTCTTGATCAATGCGGATCTTCTCGTTGGCCTCTTTGAGCTTTCTCATGCTCTCAGCCAATCGTTCGGCCGATTCTCCCATGTTGCGGAAGGTTTCCGTCAACTCCCCGATCAATGTGCTTGGAAGCGTCAAGAATTTGCAACGATAGACTTCCAAACAATGAGCGTTGACTTCCTCATGAGTCAAGGGAATCCGTTTCGCTTGTTCCATGACTCGCCTCTCATCGGCTGTCGTGATCCGATGAGCTACCTTTTTTCTTGTCTGCATTGTTTCTCCCTTGCTCGATTATCGGACGGAAAACCGGGTTTACAGCCTCATTGGCATAACTAGCCCGAAAGCAAGTGATCCCGGGGCATTGATCACGAGAGAATCACCCGTGAAGTTTTCATGCGTCTTATGGGTTCCCATGGGCCTCTGAGAGGCCGGAATCTCTTTGAAGGCACCAAAGTACAGATCGATCGTTCCGTCGCTTCTGACCGCGTCTGAGAGGTAATTGACATCAACCCCCATTCTCATCTTCTCGGCCCCGCGGAACGTTGAAGGTAGTGAGAGATTCAAGGTGATGTCATTATCGATATTCTCGGCGCGAATCTTCAACGCCTCTTCTTCAACGTTCAACTCAATGCAAGGCGTAGCTTTCCCGATAACCTTCTTGCATTTGGCGAGAGCTTTCCTGAGTTTCTTCCCGTCCAACGAAACCACGGTTCCCCCGGCCCGTTCCCAAGGCGGAACAACCTTTTCCCATGGCGGGAATTTTTCTTTCGGGAACCGAATCGTTACCTTCCATCTCGCAAATGATCCCGCTCGTTCAAACGTCATGATCTCGGAATCGGCCCCCACAACAATTTTGGCCTTCTTCGCCGTTATCTTGAGGAACCCGATCAACGCTTGAACCCCCGCGGCAGGAATCATCGCCACTTCAGGAACATCGAAGGGAAGAGGTTGATACTGCAACCGGTGCCCGTCCGTTGCCACACAATCCCGCTTGTGAAGATGCAAGCAAGACAAGTGAGGCCGGCCCCCGTCTTTGTCCATAGCGATTGCTGCCCCCTCAAGAGCCTCTAGAAGCTCGTGAGCTTCGGGGGTTGCCATGGTACCCCCTGAGGCTTCGGGAGCCTCCTCAACCCAATCTGACGCCATAGCGGGCACTTCGGCCGCCACTTCATCCCGATCGGTCAACTCCCACTTCTTGCCCCTGTCATTGATCCGCAATCCGCCCGAATCCCCCATGATGATCTTGAAGAGCTTGGGATCGATCTCAAGAGCCCGTGACAAGCCGCCTTCCCCGACCGTGAGCCATGAAGCCCAAACGAGCCCCTTGGCTTTGTCCCTGTCATTCAAAGCGATCGATTCCTCGATTGAGGCGGAAAGCTCCAACGACCCCGGAACCGATCCTTCCGAGACTCGGATCCGGTTCTCGTTGTAACGGCCCCTTCCGACCTTAGCGATCACCTCAAACGGCTTCTTGAGGTTCTCGATACACCGAAGCTCTGTTTTCCGTTTCGTTCTCTTCTTCATTGACTCGCCCCTTGGAAAACCGGGTTTACCGGGTATGAATAACGAGCATCAACATATCATCTCGGCCGGTGATCGGGTTGTTGCCCCGCTCCGGTGTTACTCTCACATGGTTGAGAGTATCGGGATCAACCGCGATAAAGGCATCGGAGCCCTGAAGAAAGCGAACAACCCGAAGTTCGGACACGAACAAGAAATCTTCGCCATCATCGAAGCAATCGGCACAAACTGTGAAGTGATCGATCGCAAGATCGAAGAGAGCCGTTGCCTGATTCGCTTTGGTCCGAAGGTCTTTCATATTCGTCGCGGTAACGGTGATGGTTTTGTTTGAGTTGATTTCGATTGTCGTTGTCATTGCCTTGCTCCCTTGCGATGATTCAGTTATACGCAATCGAAATGAGAAAGTCAACAACTTTCTTCAGGGGGGATCTACCAACCCGCTTCATCGAGAAGTTTCACGAGAGAATCAACGTCGACCTTGATGAAACGATCCGAATGTGAGAACTGATCCGCCGTTGCTCCGTGAACCCTCAACCGGCCGAGAACGCGATCGATCTTTTGTTCGGCCAACATTCGATCCGAAGCTCTTCGGCGGTCTTCATCATCGGCCAACCGATACAACGTTGCTCTTCGGCCGCAACCATATTCGGGCGCGATCTCCCCTTCATCTCTGAGAGCCCTGAGAAGATGAGTTACGTGATTGGTGGCAACCGCCGAAGCCGTTCTAGCGTTCCGCTTCCCGATCCATGTATCGAGGTATTTGAAACCATCGTTCCCAGCATCAACCCCGTTGATAGGACGGCAAGCCGGTTCTTCGCCCGCGATCCCGATCTCGCGAGCAATGGCCGTTCCCGTAAGAGGCCCTTTACGCCTGAGAACCTCGACAATCAACGCCCGACCCAACCCGAGATCTTCCCGCTTGACTCGACGCCCCATCATTGTAAAGGGGGTGTGAGTTGCCTGAGCCGCGTTCATCATCAGTTCCGTATCATGAATTTGGTGTGACATGTCAATCTCCCTTGTAAAACCGGTTTTACTCACAATTCTCAACTTCATAGGCCAGGGGGTGAGAGCCCATATCGCGAAGAAAGTATCCGCGTTGTTCGTTGCCGGTGAGGCGGAAGAACCGATCCGACCCCTTCACCGCAATGAGCTTGCCATTGGAACCGCACCGAAGCGGCCTAACCTCAGTAACGATCTTAGTTACGGGCCGGTTCAAGCCCTGATTACGATTCTCATAGATACTGACGCGCGTTAGAGTGAGCTTGCTACCCACTGCAACCGTTTCGAGAATCGTGTTTGAGTTGTTGTTTGCGTTCGCCATGATTCTGTTATGCCATATCGAGTTAGCCCCGGCAAGAAAAATCGACACAAAAAAGCCCCGAAGATCATTGCTCCATGCGAAAGCCAATAATCTCCGGGGCTTGTTAGTTCTTCTTCGAGATCTCCCACCAATCTCGATTGGTCAGTTCCCCGACCCTACCGCGCCGTTTCACTAAGCCGTGGCATCGGCCCCGCGGTTCCCTCGATATGGCCACGATCAATTGGGTGACCCTTGGTTGAGGCGTGATCCCCAAATGGTTCTTTTGGGGCCTCACATTCCCTGCTATTCCGGCCGTTACGTTGGAAGGGGCAACCGATGCCACGGCATACCCTATGAACCAACGTGCTACGGATTAGCCTGAAGATCCGTAGCAGCCAAACGAAAATCATCTCACCTCGCCTTCAATTGATTATCGGACAAATCAACCGAAACCCTCAAAAAGAATATCCCCGAGATGATCCCCTTCAATGATCGAATCGTGAAAGTTCCAATGAGGCGTTGGGTGATTAGGATTCCAATTACCGACGCGCGTACAACAACACTCAAATTCGTTGGCCTCATACGGCCATGAAGAGCCGCAATAGAGACAACGAACCCTTACCCCTTCTTCCCCGTTGAAGAGCTTGGAAGCCCCTTCTATCGTCACCCCGTAAGCCTTGAGATGAAGGTTCAAGAACCGGCCCGATTGATCGGCGTTGAGAGTACCGCCCCCAATGAGATCGGCAGTAGCGGCCTCAGCTCGTTCCCTAAGCTCTTTGTTTGTCATAGTTGCCCCAATCATCGCCAACCTCTTTGAAAGTCGGTGTGAGCCTCAGGGGGCGGCCATGGAACAGTTCCCCGACTTCCCCAAAGGATAGCATCAACTCATCGTTGGGAAGAACTGAGATCAGTACAACCTTCCCATCAACCATTCCCCGATAAAGCTTCACTGTTTTCATTTTGGGCCAACCCCTTTCATAATCCCACGTTCCCGGTACAACCAAACCGAAAGCTTCCCGATTTGGCCCAACTGATGTGAGAGATCTTTCAGAGCTTCTTGAGGATTCATCCCGCGACCTTCAATGCCCGAACGTTTGCTCATATAGGCATAAAATCGAGAGCCCGAAAGAGAGATTGAAATTGTCCCAAACTCCCGTTGTACCTGAGCCCATTCCGAGATAACCCCGGCTTCGGCCACGGCTTTGGAAGCAACGAAATTCTTCTGAAATTCTTCCATGTCTGATTATCGGACAGAAGGCACAAAAAAGCCCCGTTGAATCGAGGGGGTGATCCAACGGGGCCGAGATTGGGGGCCGGTGTTTTCAGTCAAGACTTCTCACACCGTTGCCCTATTTGTCAGGGGCGGATCATGTCTCAACCTCGATTTAGTATCGTTGATTTTTTAGTGGGCTTCGGCACCGTGCCGATTTACCCCGGCCGGGAATTTTAGGCTCGTCCAACCTATCCCGACCTTGAACACATCCAATCAAAGCGAGTGAGAAAGAAGATCACTTCATTGGCACACTCCCGCGTTAGCGTTTCTGTATTCGCCACCATGGCAAATCGGGCTCATAGTCCCTAAACAGAGCGGCGGATTACCACAAGATCGAATCAGCTCCCGTTCCGCCCTACACACTGATTATCGGACAAGAGAACGGAAACGGCAAGAAAAAATGAACGAGAGATCTCGCGATGGAAAACCGGTTTTACTCTTCATCTTCATCGTTGTAATCGCCTAGAATCTTGACCCCGGCCCGCGGTACTCCCATCGTTCCCCCGGCTGAGGAATGTTCGCCTTGCCCCTCACGTTCGGCCCTACCGGCATTGGCCCCTCTTCTACAACCCTCACGAGCAAACCAAAGGGCCATGAGCCTATCACCGGTATGAGCCCCGCGAGTGTAGTAAAGCATTTCTCCCCGAAGCTCGATTGATTCGAGAACGGGAGCATCGGGGCCGGTTTCGGGCAACAACCATTTGTTGGCCGCTAACTCGGCCGCCAACCCCTCAACTCCAAATTCGGGGTGAGCCTTATTCTTGCCCGTAGTGAACGGAACGATCGTGGGCAACACTCTCTCTTCGAGGGGAAGATCGGATTGGTTGTAAACGATATCGATGATCCAACGTTGGGCCGCATTGTTCTCAACAATGAAGATGCCACCATACCGCCTCTCATGATCGATGATGTGATCCCTGATCTCTCGTGACGACCAACGGCCCGATTCGACCCACAACAACTGTCGTTCCATGGTCGACAGATCAAGAAGAACAGTGACGATTGAAGAGAGGTGAGAAGCCTTCTTCTTTGTCACTGCCAAGTCAACGCCATGGTATATGGCAAAGCCGGGGTATTCCTCAGCTCTCACGGCATAAATCAGATCGATCTCTTCCCTATCGGCCCTCTCAACCGCCTCTTCAAGAGCATCCTTATCAAAAGGCGATTCACCTTCATCGCGAGCCATACAGAGGAAAGCACGGGCAAATTCGAGTGGCCCTAAATCCTCACGGGCTTGATCGATTCTCTTCTGATCCCATTTGGCTTCCCAAGCCAATTTGCCCCGATTATCCACAACAGGGAATCGGGCAACATGCCAACCCCCTACTCCCCGCTTTGCTTCGGCCTCGAATACATGAGCGGCATCCTCGGGATGCCAAGCATTGGTCAAGAAGATGATCACGCCATTCTTGGAAAGCCGATCAATGAACTTACCGCGGATTCTTCGGATCACCTTCTTCCGTTCGGCTGGCGACATTGTGTTTTCGAGATCCAACACATCGTCAAAAACGAGAACGTCGATTCTTGACCCGGTAGGGGATCCCTCAATACCAAGGGCTTGAACAGAAGGATCCTTTGAGAATACGGGTCGCCGAACCGTAAAGCTCGATTCCTGCCAGTGATCTGCCGGTAGAAGTTCGGGGAATACTTCGGCTAGTTCCTCGCTCTTCTCAATGATCTCTTTCATGAGACGAGTGGCCTTAGTGGCGTTCTTATCGATCTTTGAGACTACCGCGATCCTCAGCTCCGGATTGTTCCCCAACAACCACAAGAGACGATAGACGCTCAACTGCATTGTTTTCCCCGACTCGGGGAAAGACATCAGAATCAACCGCCTATGCATATCGGCTAATTCTTGGAATTCTTCATGGATCTCTTCTTGCTCAATCGGCTTCCCGGTTTCCGAATCCTTACCGATGAAGATGCAAAACTCATTCACATCTTCACGGCACATCTCAGCCCTTGCCTTACGGGCCTTCTTCACATCGGAAACTGTCGCTTGTTGGTCTAGACGGGCTTCTCTATCGCGTTCTTCTTGCGACGTCTCAGGCCCGAACATATCGGCAGGAACGGAGGGAACAACTCGCTTCTTCTTACGGCGAACCTTCATCTAAAGCACGCAACTTCTGAGCCTCAACTTCAAACCCCTCGGAAGGGAACGGATGTTTCTTGTTCGCCCAATCTATGCAAGGCCCCTTCACATATCGTGCGAACCTGCCTACTTTACCATCCCGCTTCAACCAACCGAAGTTCAACCAAACTGTTCGTGAGACATTGGCCGCCTTGAAGTCTTCTCCGGTGAGGAACCCTTTATCAGATAGCTCGTTACATAGCCTGAGGGCCGCGGTACGCCATTTAGTCAACGGACGGGGGCAAGGGCTCCCGGCCTTTACTTCAGACGGTACAGGCGGCAACCAAAGCGGTTTACACCCCCAATTACGACATAGCTTGTCGTAATCGTGCCCAACAACTACCCGTCTCATTCTTAGTTTCACCGGATCAAAAACCGCCAAATTGAGACTCTTAGCAACGTAAGTAAAATATCGCGTTGTATGCTTGACCAAAACAGCACGATATTGCGGCCCTTTGTTTGGACGACGGCAAGCCTGATAAAGAACCTTCACATTAGGAACCATCTTGGCCTGAACCCCTAATTGCTCACCTGCACTATTGACCAAAACCATATCCCAATCTTCAACCTCGGGATAGACCAATAACCCCTCATTCGTTGCCCGCCCAATAAAGCCCTCGCACAACTCAATCTCAGAATGGGGGATCGAGATCTTTGGTGGGCTCAACTGCTTTTTCTTCCGCCGCTTCTTCATCTTGCCCCTCAATCACGGAATGCATTTCTTCTTCCATATCCGAAATCTTGCCACACATGAGGCTGAGCCGCTTCTCACGGGCCTCATAGTCATCCCAAGCGGTCAGTATATCCCGATAGAGAGAACGAGCTTCACGGGCCTTCTCAAGCCGGGGATCCCGAAGGGATACCTGAGCCAATCGATCAAGCTTTACCTGAAGATCTCTTCTTGTCATTTTTCTTTTTCTTTCCGTCACCCGAATTGGTGGCCGCTTCATTCGGTAACCCAACAATCCTTGATAGAGATCCCGGGGAAGTTGTAGGTCATATCTTCGATCCCATACTCCCCGGTGAGAGTAGCGAAACCGTCAATCGCTCGACCATAATCAACCATATGAACATTCAAGATCTCTTCTCCAAGAATGCCGATGGTAAGAACGATCTCTTCATCTCGGTTCGTTGTGCCCCACAATTCGAGATCGATACGACTTAGCCCCGGCCCAAGGATACGGGCCTCGCCTGAGGTATCGGTCAACTCATGGGCCTCTTCATCGGGGTAGAAGGTGCGATGACACCCCCAATCAACGGGAATGATCACAGGGTACACAACCTCGGGAATGTCGGCCTCTTCTTCTATGTCAGAATCAAGGCCCGAATCCGGCTCTTCGATATCGGCCTCTTCGGGGCCGGCATCAATCACCGGTTCATCAAAGAGATCCGAATCGATCACTGAATCGGAATCCGGTTCAATGTCGGCGTCAATCTCCGGATCGGGGCCGCCGCAAGACACAAGAGCCATGATGATCAGAGCAAAAAGATTTTTCATTTTCATCCCTCCTACTCTGATTATCGGTCAAATTGTCCGGTTCATCGAAATATTTCATGTCGGCTTCAACTTGATTGGCGTTAGGGGCCTTATACGGCTCTTCTTTGAAGCCGGTATAGCCTACCTCAGTAAACGCCTCTTCTTCGCCGTAGCAAGGCGTTGTGAGCTTCACAGGATATACCTCATGAAGCATGAGAGTGAGCCCCGGTGAAACAAGTTCCATGCAACCGTTGGGAACATCATCGGCTTCAACGAATCGAGCATAACCCGCGGGAAAGAAGTAACCATCACGAGTCTTTGAAATAGGCTCATCGAATTCGATCCTTCGCCCCGGTATATCCTCGGGCTTCATCATCGGAACCGATTCGGCTACTTCATTGAACCAATCATACAACGCCTGATCCTGATCACACTTCACCTCAATATGAGACGGTTCAAAGGACCGTGTAAGAGTACAATCGAACCGAAGGGGTACAAGCTCTGTCATCGGCTTGATCGTTGGGATCTCGATATCGGGATCGGGTCCGAAATCAACCGGACTGAATCCCATTGGCTTGAGAGGCGTATAACGATCGGCCATCACTTCCCCCAATCATTCGGGCTTGAGATCCCGGCAGTCAAAACAACGGCAGCATACCATACAAGGATCAACGCGGGATGAACGGAATGTTCAAAGAGAAAGAGAACAACCGGAATGCAGATCCCGGCAACAATGATTGCTCTGATGTGTCGGTTCTTCATTTACGCAACCATCCCACTGAGCATGAAGAGGCAACCGCCGCGGGCTTCTCCATTTTGACTACGGCCCCAAGCTCTTCAAGGAATTTCGACTTCCAACCCGGTAGGGGCCACAACCACACAAGAACCCATGGAAGAAGAACCCTCACATGAATTGAAGGGACCATTCCCGTTCTCTCAATGACCTGAATATCCCTCAACTCAAGGTGAGGATAAATCCGCTTGAAGACATACCGGATCGAATTCTTGAGCCCGATGATTGTGCCCCGTTCCCTGATTCGGCGGGCCTCTTCGCGGGCCTCTTCATACAATTGGAATCCGTCCATTTCGCTTCTCCTGTAAAACCGGTTTTACTAGTTGGCCCCGTAGTTGGTCGGCTTCGGTTCAACCAAAACCTCTGAATCGTCTACCAACAACTGAAAGGCTATGGGAACGCCGGTCTGAATCATCGTCTCTTTCTGATCTTCGGTGATGTCGCAACCCCTGAGAGCCGTGAGAGTGAGATCAACTTTCCCGATTGGTTTGCCCCCAATGTAAGCCGCTACTACCAGAATCAATTCCCCCTCTGCATTGCGGCTCTCTTCAACGATCTCGACTTCCATCGGTATCGGGATTCTCTTTGCCATGCTACCTCTCTTCATCGTCAAGCATGCCCCCAACGACATCAACAACAATCGGGGGAACGTCACGATCAATCTCTTCATACCAAGGCACGACTTCATAGGGATCGTTTTCTCCGCGTATACCGGATTGAACAAATTCGTGAAGTGCCCTGATCTGTTCTTCTCTTGTGCTCATACTTGATTATCGGACAAGAGTGCTAGAACGGCTCCTAAGGCGTTTCTCGGTTCGGGGGGTCCGTTGGTAGCCCGATAAGACTCATGGGCCTTAGAGGGTCATTGTCGGCGTCGCACGGCATACTTGAGAGCGGGGCCGAGAACGAGAAAGTGATAGAAGCTCTTCGATGAAGTCAAGCGGTACAACCTTCATTGGCTTGCATCCCTTTCGGCTCGATTCAAATCGTTGAGAACCATCACAGCTCTCACTCTCATGTCATCGATCGGTTTCGTCGCATTTGGCGGAAGTGATACCCCGTCCGTTGAATGCTTCAATTCAACGATGTAGTTAGCCAAAGCATGACGAACCGTCTCGACTTCTTCGGCACTCAATCTCAAATGAGCTTTCATGTTCACCTCAGTATGATTATCGGACAGAAGGGAAGGAAAATGGAAAACCGGTTTTACAGGCGAGATCGCTTGTATTGCAGGTTCCCGATTGGTTCGCCGTCAAACGAGCCCATGAGAGCGTTATCAACTAGCTCCATAGCATGGGCCTCGAATGCATCCCAACAACCCGCTGAGGCGTCCCTAGCCATGAAGAAGAGCGCAACCCTAGCCCCCTCGGGAAAGAGAGTATCGAGAGAGAAGCGATCAAGAAATTTGCAGATAGCTCTATAAGCTATGACACCCCCAACGCAGTTATCCGGCCCATAAGGTGGCGGGATAGTATGAGCGGCTTTGAGAGATTGAACGGGTGTCATACCCGTCTCACCAATTCCGTCACACATACCTCATGAATCCGATCAGAATTCGAGGTTTCAATGAATCGGGTTAGCTCGTCATTGGTCATTGAAGCCACATGACGGGAGCCGATATGCCTTGCCCTGTCTTTGCGCGTTGCCGGTCCTACACGGACCCCGAACCGCTTTCCATGACGTCTTGTTCTGATGTAGCTCATTTTGCTTTCTCCCTTTTCTGATTATCGGACAAGAGGAACGGAAAACCGGTTTTACTGAAGTGGTGCCGACTCAGCTTCCCGCGCCTTGCGACAAATTGGGCAATAATCAACCACTCTTCCACCTTGCCGCTTTACAACCCAACCAAGAGCCCGCAACTCTTTACGCAATTGGCGAGCCCCATAAGTTCGTTGCGCCCATTCAGAACAACCATTGCACCAAATCGTAATTTCGCGGGTTACGCTCACAGCAATTCGCTTCTGATATGATCCCTCATCAATCCATAAACCTCAGGATCATTCTCATAAATCAGAATGTTCCGATTCAACCGGTTTGCCGATATAGCTGAGGCCCCGCTGCCCCCGAACAAATCGACGATCCCGCCAAGTTCGGGACAATGAGTTTCAATCAAGACGTCATAAAGCTTCTGAGGCTTCTGAGCCGTTACGACTTTCCCCCTCATCAACTCTTTGATATCGGCCCAAACATTCGATCGCCTCTTGTGATTACTATGGGTCTTGTATTTCGCATTCTTGAGCATTGCTTGGGTAGCAGCACTATGCTTTTCGTCGAGATAGGGCTTATCGAAGAACGCCGGCTCTTTCCCCTTAGTGATCCAAATGATCTCTTCTCTTGTGAAGAGATATCGCGTTTGAGTGCCATACCCCCTGTTTTTCTTCCAAGTGATAACGTCACGGACAAAGGCCCCTTCGATCTCATTCTCAACCCGCGAGAGAAACTCGAAAAGGGGACGATTCTTGTAACTACCAACGCCCCCGAACAAGATAAGAGAGCCGCCCGGTTTGAGTAGACGCATAGAAGCTTCAACAACCGCCAACAACATATCAACAAGATCTTGGGGAGTAATCTTGTCGTACCTGTCTTTTACGATGTTCCCATATGGAGGATCGGCCAATACAAGATCTATATCCCCCGCGGGCAATTTGGCCGCTTCTTTGAGAGAATCTCCTAATACCATTTTCAGGTAGACATTCCCGACAATATCGTCACACGTACAAGCCCGCCTTCTTCTAGATTTCATTTCAACCTCATATGATTATCGGACAAGAGTGCAGGAATAGGGCTCAGTTACGTGAGGATCGATTCTAAGCGACTTGTTGAGCCTCAGCGGCTTCCCGTGCCTTCCGTCTCTCACGCCTCTTACGGACCCTATCAGCGGCCTTAGCGGCTTCTTCCAATTCAACCAAAGCATCCTTCTCTGAGATCCCTTCAACATCCTTCACACCGATGATCTCAGTAGGTTGACCCAAGAGTAACCGCTCCATTTGAAGAACCTGCATTCCGGCCGCGGTTGCGGCTCGTGAAGAAGTAGCCAACCGCCAAAGGAGTTGAGCCGCCAACTTCACATCTTCATCATCATTGATTTCGAGGTTCTCAAGATACTTGGTTACCTTGGGTGCGAGATTGCCGAAGCCTTGAAGAAGTTCTTTCGAGTTTGTCAGTAGCTCAATGGCGTTCTCACGAGCCGCTCTAACCAACTTGGTTTCGCCAACCCGCGCAGTAATGGCATCGTTCCTAGCCTGCTCTGCAATCAACGCCTCATCGCTCACAAGGGCCGCTAAAGCGTCTTGTTCCGTTACCTTCTTCTGTTCTTCAAGTAGCCTTCTTGCCGCCAATGCCTCACTTGCCAAGGCCGCTTTGATCGATTTCTTCTCTTGTTCCGGCCAACCGATATTCCAAGCTTTTCGCATAGTGGCATAGGCTATCGAACCCTCGGTTCTTGGATCAGCTTTGGCCAACTTCTGAGCCGCTGAATAGTTCCCGGGATGTTCCCTGAAAGCATCGAGAACCGCATTGTAGATATCGTTAGTGATTTTTCGTTTCGCCATAACCGAAATTATATGACGAGTCTTATGGCGAGATCAACATAAAAGAGCGAACTTAGAACTTGGGATCCTCAGCGAAGGTTGTTGGTGGGTTCTGAAGAAGCCGCCAACCATCCCCGGTTCTCTCGACAAAGGTTCCATTCATCTTCGCGAGAGTGGAAGAGATAGTTCCCTCTTTGAGATCAACGAGAGCTTTCAACTCAGCGAAGGTGAACGTCTTATCCGGTGCCCCTCTGAAGAAAGCCTTCAATCGCCTCTCAGGTTCACCCCGTTGGATCTTGCCCGTATACTTCCGCTTCTTCTTCTCGGGGGTTGGTACCGCCTCAAGAAGTTCTCTGATCTCGCCTACTGAATCATCCTCTTTGAGAATCTTCTCATGATAGGCAAGCTCCCTCTTCAGAACAACAACCCTCCTGAGGCGTTGCACAACATCCATTTGAGGTTTCGGTTGCGGTTCATCGTCGTTCCATTCAACCTCAGCCATTCTCTTTCCTCTCTCTCATGTTGCTCTCGATACCGGTTGATAGTTCATCTGTCACTTCTTCCCCTTCTTCATCTTCTTTACTGCCCTTGCAAGCTCTCGTTTCGTTACCTGAATAACCGAATCCTGGATCTCTTCGGGTGTCATTGTTGGTCGAACAATGACCTGAATTGGAATCGGGAAGTCGACGATCACCGGCTGCGGTATGTGGTATGTCAACTTGACATCCAATTGGTTAGCCGATGGTTCCGCCCGTGAAAAAATAACGGGAACCTCAATATGAATTGTGGTCGGAATTTCGAGAGTTTGAATCGGTATTTCTTTTGTTTCCATACCTGATTATCGGACGGGGGGAACGGAATTGGTTGGATTAGTCGGAGAAGATCACTTCATCGGTCGGGTAAACGACTTCCCAAGCTCCCGCGATATCATCGCGCCATTCCGTGAGCCTCTCAGTGAAGGCATCGAGAACCGCACAAGAACAACCATCGTCCACCGAATCGAGAAAGCTCTCACATTCTTCGATGTAGCGATCGAAGTGGGTGAGAGTTTTGGCCGCCTGATACCTATGAGGTACCCGCATTGTTTCTTCGGCCTTTGGACGATTCAATGTTCCAATCAAATCCTTCATGAAGCCGGGGAGCTGATTGGGGCCGGTGCCATGCATGAGATCCGTTAGATCCTGTTTCATGTAGCGACGGAAAAGAGAAGCTTTGGCGAAGTGATCAAGAACCTGAGTTGCAACCGATTCCTCAGTCTCAACCCCCATCTCAACCTCATCTTCTTCGATCACCTCGGGAGTAACCGGATCAAGCCCTTTGATGATCAGCGGTTCCCCTACCTTCTTGGATCGTTTTGTCGTTACCTCACGATTCCCGAAAGCAATTGCCTGTTCCGCGATTTCGTCGGCCTTATCATGAGTCGGTGTTTCGTTCATCTCTCAAATACTCCTATACAGTGTTGAATCAATCCGAACACTGCAAATGTGACCGCTACCGTAAACACAGTAACGATTGCTTCAACCAATAGATCCTTTTTTGGTTTATTCCCACGTTCCAAAAACATGGTGCTTCTTTGGGTGCGGTCTTGCAGAAATGGAAAGAACTTGTTCCCCTTCACTGTCAACAATTTTCTGCCCATGAAGTGAGTACCATTTTGGCCCGCAATGTTTGGGCGCCGGTTCAAACAACATCGAATAGGCAGCGTAGTGAATTGTACCTTCGACCGGTACCTCTTCAGCTCTCACGATCAACATCCCACCGAAGAGAGAATTCAACTCTTTCCGATTGAACTTTCTGATCTCTTCGGCATCAACCTTGAAGCAACCGATCCGATTCTCTTTGACAGCTTGGCTCATGTTCCCTCTGTAAAACCGGTTTTACGGGGGCCTTTTAGAAGTTGGCCGCGATGAAGGTGTCAGCTTTGTTGATGACTCCCTGCCATTTGGCAACCTCGCCAAGAACGGTATTGATCAAACGGCCCTGATGAGAATTGGCCTTGATCAGATCCGTCGTTGCTTCAACCTGCGTTCCAAGCCGTCTCGTTGCCCCTATGAGGCCCATACCTTGCTGCATGGATGTCTCGGTACCGAGACCCTCTGTCGCCGTTTCAAGGGCCACCTGAGCCTCTTCATAGGCCGCATAGCCCATAGCATGGTGGCGGAGAAGGGAGATCATGAATTCATCACTCATGCTCACGGGCTTCTTCCGTTCCTTCTTCGGTGCCGGTTCGGTCGCTTTCGGTTCGGTCTTCTTCTTTCGTGCTCCCATCGTTTCCCCTTTCGGCCTCTTCAAGCCGTTCAAACTCTTCCCTCATGTATTGAGCAAAGCTCTTCTTTTCCATCGGGGTGAAGAGCGGGAATCGAACCCGCGACGATCCGGCTAATGCTAGACCCTCTTCCAACTGAGTTACCTTCACCAAACGGGCGAACGGTCCCGGCCATGGGAGAAACCGGAACCGTTGCCCTAGAACGTGACGGGCGGTCCGTCCGTTCGTTCAAGGCCGGTCGCGTATGCAAGGCATAGCCCCGATATATCCGCTACCGACCAAGAGCCGGTGAGAAACACCTACTAATAATTCAGTGTGGCCCCGTGGCCGCCTCACCTCGCTCTCATACTGATTATCGGTCACGGGTCAAACAAATCTGAATTTTTTTCGGAAAAAAGATCATCGGGATCATAATCCCTAATCGACATGAACTGAGCCGGTTCCCGGGGGCCGCCCAAACATTCCGCAAGTTCCTTGAACAGTCTCAAATGGCCAGCACAATCCTTGAGAATGTTCCATTCCCGTTCTGAGAGTTGTCTATCACCCCCACAACCCGCGTTCTGATTCCGTGCCACTATATCCTCTAACCCATCAACAGCGGCCTTAGCGGCTTGATAGGCCGGTCTCATGAGGATCTTCGCTTCATCTATGTCGGCCATTTTTCTCTTTCCTTCTTTCTGATTATCGGACAGAATGGAAAGATGATTAGCGAACTTCAGGAACAATTGACAAAAGCCTTTCTTGCTTTGGGAATCACAACCGAAGAAGTTGCTGAGATGACAACCAAGGTGAAGAACGCCCCCAACCATAAAGCAGCCAAACAAGCCTTTGAAGATTTCAAAGCGAACGTGAAGAAGATCTATCGAGAGAAGGCTCGTGAACATCACCCCGATAAGGGGGGAGATGAAGAAGAATTCAAGAAGTTCGGTCAAGTGATGTCGTTGCTTGACTCAATCGAAATTGGAGCCCGCCCGATTCATCGAATTCATACCGTGAGAAAGAGCCAAGGGGGAACTTACACAACAACTACCAATGCGAGCGATTCGACTAACGGGTATTGGCGCCCGTTCTAAAGCTCGCAATCAATTTCTTTGTCGGCAATACAGGTATCGGTACCTGCCCCACCAAACGCAACTGACCCCGAAGTTGTGCCCATATCGATCATATCGTCTCCGCCATAACCACGAGCAATATCCTTGTGAATATCGCCGCCATAAATCACATCATTCCCGGAATTACCATAGATATAATCAGTACAATCCCAATTGAGGCCATCATCACATTCGCACGCCACCGGGGCGGTAGCCGGCTCAATCATATCGTCTCCACACGCTTGAGTGCTATAAAGATGATCGGCATAAGGCAAATAAAGCTCATCGGTACCATTACCGCCCTCAAGAAAAACGCCGAAATAGTAATCAGCTTCACTCGTATCCATGTTGTTGAGATCGATGTAATCGGAACCATCCCAACCCTCAACAATCAGTAGCCCATCGGCATCTTCATCGAGACGAGCCTCAATACTGATCTCATTGGGGCCATCAATACAAGTGTTCTCTTCAAATGTAATGGTATCGTCATTGTCAGAACCGGAGAAGAAAGCCCACCAATCGGTGTAATCCCATTCCCCAATATAATCATACTGATCATTGGTGAAACTCCAACAACAAAAAACGAGATTCCCCGATTCCGAATCAGTACCAATGATCCCGTAGGTATCACCAGAATCATCTTCACAACCCGACATATCCAATTCGAGATCAGCATAAGCGGGAGCCGCGAAAAGAACCGCGACAATCATGGCAAGAATCACTCCAAAAATCTTCATGTTTCACATCCTTTCTAATTGATTGAAACATGAATAATTCTATAGAAGTATCACGCGAAATCAAGATCCCGACAAGAGAATAAGCCTTCTCTTCTGATCGCTCTCACCGCCTTGAAGGCTGAAGCGATGATCACTGCCCCCCGAGTCAACCCGGCAACGAACCCAATCAACCACAACAAGCCATAACGGCCAAGTCTCTTCATCATTCCTCTTTCCCGAGAAGTCTTGCATCGGTCATATTGGCCAACCCGGAAGAACGCGGAACGAGACAACCCGTTTTACGATTGAACCGCCGTTCCCCGTTTCCCCATTTGACGATGATCAATGTTTTCGTGAGCCGTTGAACCGTTGCCTTTGTGTGGTACCACTCCCCACGCCAGCAATTCAGTATCACGGTGTCACGGGCTCGAATCTCTTCAAGGTTTTTGTTGATGCTCATGCCTGATTATCGGACAAGAGGAACACTTTTCTCAATCAATGTGTTCATCTCGTTCGATTGCGAGCAGACAATAACCGGCAATATCGCGGAACGGGCTTTCCCCAAGAGCGTCTTTGTGAGTAGCTATCCGTTTCAGCTTATCGAAGATCCGAACGATTGCGAGCATATCACCGAACTGATCCGGTTGAACCCCGTTGGGATACAGCAACGAGAGGAACGGCCCCGCGGAATGGAAGGCGTTCCCGTATGCTCGATTCTTGACGCATACCAACGAACCGATCTGATCCGCGATAGTTTTTAGAGCCTCTTCATCGGGCTCATGTACGCCTGAGAAGCTCGTGAAGCTCTCAGGGGCCTCAGCTACCTCTGAAACGATTGCGGGCCTCTCAGAGGCATTCTCGGGCTCGCGCGGGCCACAAACAATCACGGTTCGTCGTGAGGCATACAACCGCCCAATCTCATCGGCCTCAGCCTTTGTGACATGAGCCGGATCCTCAACCCTGAAAATGATCCGACCTTGATCGTCAACATCGGGGCCGAACATCGGAAGAGGCTGAGGATCCGCGGGTTTCGTCGGAGGCGTGAACCCTAACCCCGCATGGCCCGCCGCCTCTTCGGCCGCTATCTCTTCAGGATCCGGCCCTATGCCCTTTCGTGCCGATCGCTTGGCCGCTGACATGAACCGATCCATTCGGGCTTGTTCGGCCCCCTTGGATTCCGGTTGTGGCTCTCGTTCTGAATCAGGCACCTTCAAATCAATCGGGCTCCATACCATGGGATCCGCCTCGATAGTGAATGTTGGCCAATCGGTTTTTGACCTAACAAGTTTTGCGTGAGGCCCGTCTGAATCCCCTTCGATCAAAGCCTCACGAACAATCTCTCTCAGTTGTGTTTGGAAAACCGGTTTTACAACCCGCTTGACTGCCTCCAAATCGCCTGAGGCGTGAACCCGGTAGGGTTCGCCTTCGCTTGATACCACCTTCAACACAAGGCCCGTATAGCCCCGCCGATGAAGAAGAGCTTGAACCCTATTCCAGATTTTTTGTCGGAACGGAATTGCCATATCCACCTTCACAAAGCTCAATCGGAGTTGTGCTCATGACACAATAACCCTTCGGAATCCCCCATTCCGGACCATGAGAAATCGAGGTTACGATCTCGTTGATCGATCTCCCGGTATAATTCTCGCCAACGTGTTCAAACTCTTCGAGGATCAAGCAATCCCCAACTTGGAAGTCGCGATCGTTCAATCGAAACTCAAAGGTTTTGAGCCCCTTCCAAGTCTCAGCGAAAACATCAACCCAAGTCTTGAGCCGGTGAGTTTTCCCGCACTCCCTTTCTACTGTTTTCATATCTCCCTCAATCCTCAAAAAGAGCGTCAAGCGTTATCAGTCTCTCATCTCTTGCCGCTAGTACCTTTTCCCTACATGCCGCCCGTTCTTCTTTGGGGGTACAGGGAAGAATTTTGATCTTCCCTTCACTTTGTTTCGCCGGCCCCCAAACATACCAACAGGAATAAACCGAATCGGTGTGACCGTCCCCGGTATGTGAAACCCTGTCAGGAATCACATAACAATCCGGAACATCCCCCATGATCCAATCATTCCGATCACCCGAACCCATGAAGTTGAGTGTTTGGAAAAGAATCATGGTCTTTGCCAATGGTCGGCACGTCTCAACAAATTCCATGACAAGCCGGAAAGGCGGATTGAAAATGGCGACATCATACAACTGATCCCCAAAATCAACATCGAAGAAATCGGAGATCAGGATCTCACTTGGAGACAACCCAACACTCTGAAGAGCGGGAGTTGTATCCCGCAACTCGATTGCATCCCAAACAAGATCATCTCGGAACCTATTTGCAACCTCGATTATGGCCCCATCCCCGGCCGCGGGTTCAAGCCAACGGTTACCAACCCCCGGTGAATGAAGGTGAGGCCATACCTCAAAGAATCGCTCAATAGGCCAACGGGGGGTTGGGTAGTTATCAGATTCCCCGTCTCGTTTTTTTCGTCTTGTTGATGACAAATCGCTTCCCCTTTGAAGCAACCACAATACCGCCTTACTTGATTATCGGACAGAGGGGAAAGACTTATTTGAGTCGCGGTTCAATAGGTGAGAAATCGAGCCCGAACCTCTTCAGATATCTCTTGGGTAGAAGCTTCCCGATCTCGTCGCTACGGGCGCCATAGTAGCCGATACAAGCCGATTCTGCCGCGTCCAATGGCGGAACCCATTCGTCGGGGAAAGCCTCAAGAGCGGTCTTATGAGCCTCTTCTTTCCATTGGTCTGGAGTGAACCGAACAAACTTCCCCGTTGAACGATCCCCGGTTGCCTCAATCACTCGTGATCTCCAACGTGGCATTTGCACGAGACAAAGCTTTGACTTCACGAGATATGGGGAATCATGTTCCTCACATTGAAGCATGAATTCCCGCCGCCATGGCCCCCGAGTTTCGCCCAAACCTAACCATTGGGTGATCCCCAATCGGCCCCCTGCCCCCCAAGTCTCAAGAGCAAGAACAAGCATCAATTCTTCATCATCGGCAATGTCGCTAGCATGGCCAACAAGCTCTTCAATCTGCCGGCCCCCATAGGTATCAACAGATTCGGTGCGAAGCATAGAGACCCCTTCTCGCGGCCTAGAATAGAGGATTGAGGCCCCTGCTACCTTCCCGGGATCAACCGCGAGAATGATTGCCGGCCATGGTTCCCGATCCCACCATTCCTCTAGAGCATCCCTTCGATCCTGAGCTTTGGTCATTGAACAACCTCGATTGTTGAGTGATCGGAATGTCTCGTGATGAGAACGCGAGAAGCGAACGAATCCAAGAGAGCCGTATCGTGAGAGACAACAAAGGCTTGTTCGAGGCCAACGGCCCCCAACATACCTGAGAACGTCTGAGCCAAGAGAGCCCGGTTCTCGGCATCGAGAGCCCCAAAGGGCTCATCGATCTCAGCAAAGGCACAACGCGAATCCCTCATGTCTCTGAGCATCAACCCGGCCGCCAACCGAATCGCGGAACCAACAAGAACCTTTGCGGCCCCGCTCTTCGCCTTCACATCTTCTTGAACCCCGGAACCATCATCAACAAGGATCTCAAGTTCATCGGCTCTCTTCATTTGCCTCGCTTCATTACAAGCCGGACATTCCTTGTCTTTCTTGCCCTTGTAGACGTATCCGCAACCGAAACAAGTCTGAGAGAGATCCTTGGTTTCTCTGTCAAGCGAGAACGTGAATGAGAGGCCAGAATCAATCAACAACCCGTTGGCTCTTTCTTCGAGGGTACAAAGCATGGTTTCGGCAATTCTGGCCGGGATTCCGGTTTGACTTGTTGACTTCACAACGAGATTGGCAATCTTCACCGAATCTTCCAACTTGACCAATGACTCTTCGAGATTGATGAGTTTCTTCTTGCTCTCAACCATCTCAGAGACAAGCCGATCGCACATTTGAATATCGACCCTCAACCGCTCAATCTCGCCCCGCAACCGAACCTGATCCGCTTTCAAGTTTTGGATCTGACCTTCCGTTGGTTTCGTTGCCTTTGTCCAACGATCGGCATCGGGCTTCAACCGCTTCACTTCCCGAACAACCAAAGAGAACCGTTGCCTCTTCGCTTGGAGCTTCCGATCTTGTTGAACCAACCCGTTGAGAATTGCGCGTTGGCGCGACAACTGATCCGAAGTCTCCCGGAATTTTGCGGTTGTTTCTTCCAACTTCTTCTGAGCCGCTTTCCGGTTCTCATTCACCTCATCGGCTGAGGAACAAGCCTCATTGGTAACCGGACAAATACCATTGAACCCGTTACGAGCAACCGCCTCAGCTTCCCGCTGATTACTCTTGGCATTCTCGTTCTTGCCAACAAGCTCTTCAAACAACTCAGTTGCTTCTTCAAGCCCCTCAGTTTTCGCCCCCGTAAGTTCCTCTTTGAGGGCCTTCCCTTCCGTCACAAACTCTTGATAGGCATTGAAGGCGTTACGGGTTGTCTCGATACCTGCAAAGCCTTGAAGGGTACGTTCCGCCTCAGCAAGTTCATCCCGAAGCGGCTTCAACTGTGCCTCAATAGCGGGAACCTTTGTTGGGAATGGAAACCCCTCCATTGCAGTATCCGAAAGCCAAGCATCGACAGAACAACCGACATCGATAATTTCAACATCGGTAGCCAATACACTTGGAACATTGCTCTTGATCCAATTGGCGGAACGATCAATCTCGGCCCTTCGGCCGGTGTAAGTATCAGTCAACAACTTGAGGTGAGCCCTTGCCCTTGCTGATACCCGAAGCCATGCGTCAAGCTCCAACCATTGGCTAATCACCTTCCGACGTTCCCCCGAAGTTCTTTCAACAATCGCTTCGGTATCACCCTGAGCAAAACAAACCGTTGCTCTGAAGTCGTTAGCATCGAAACCAAGGATTGATTCAATCTCGGCCTGAGCTTCTTTCTTCTTGTAGGTTATGACTTCGCCGTCACTTGTCGGAACATCAACTTCCAACTGAGTTGCTTTCCCCAACTTACGCGAACGTGTGACTGAAATGTCACCACTGAGAATCAGTTGAACCGTTACCTCTTTGGCCCCGCGGAAGATGATATCATCCTCATATCGCTTCCGATGAACCCCGAAGAGAGCCCACTCAATCGCTTCAAGGAAAGCAGTCTTACCGGCCCAATTGGATCGCTGAGGATTGCTGACATACTGAGCAACAACCGAGATAGCCCCCGAAGGAACAAGATCAAGCACATGTTCTCCCTTGAAGGCCAACCAATTTCGGATCATCATTGACTCAATGATCATTACATACCTTCTTCTTCCATGAACCGCGAGAGAAGATCGAAACACGCCTGTTTCTCAACTCGCTTGATCTTCAATTCATGGAACCATTCCTTAGCGGCCCTGTGAGGCGTCTGAGAGGCTTCCGGCTTCTTGGTAGACGTTACCCCGTCCGCTATGATTACGGGCGCGAGAACGACCGATAGAGCCCCCTGCGAACGAATCTCGGCCGCTACTGTCGCCCCGTCAAAGAACTGCCGCTTTGAAGCCGGGATTCGGGGGCAAACTTTCACGAACCGATTCCTAAGCTCGGGATATGGCGAATCGAGATCATCGATCTCAACAAGCTCAGTTGTCGGAACCTCACAGAAATTGATCCGCGGGCCTTTGGCCTTCTTCTTACGCCTCTTCATTACGCCCCTCTTCAAGCCAACGAACTGCCCTCAATTGAGCCGGTGTCATTTGAGGCAAAACGGCTTTCACGTTCTCATCAAAGACATACGGGATCCGCCCCGCAACCTCGATAAGAAGGGGAATCATCAACTCCCTCATTCGAGGATGAGCGGCGGGCGCACAACGTTGGCCGAAAATATGCCGCCAATGAACGAGATTCGTTTTGATGTTGATTTCGGCTCTGATCCCAATTGGAAGGATCTCACGGGCCAACTGAGGCGGAACCCCGGCTTGAACCATCTTCATATACCATTCTTCCGAGAATCTGAAAACGGCATCGCAACCCGCAAACCACATACCCAAAGCATCTTGCGGGCAAGCATCGGCAATAGTCGCGGGATTGATACAATTTATCTCGCTCCCAAACTTGCCCTTTGAATGGTTCACATATCTAGTCGACTCCTGAGCAAATGAACCGAGTCGATGCCTCACAAGCTCGTGAGAAAGGCCGCGATTTGAATAGAGCTTTACCCAAAGATCTCCGGCAAATTCGATCATTGGCCAATGGCCACGCTTCACCAAAGATTTCAGCATTCGATCCGCCGAAACCTCTGTCATTTTATCTTCCGACTTGTAACAAGTTCGGGCCGCTTTCTCTGTCCATTCTGCGGACATTTCAGGAAACTTCACGATCTCATATGACGGTTGAATGATGTTCATGATTCCTCAATTTCTACGATGGTATAGCCCTTGTTTTCATCGTTTCGTTCCCCGAAAGTGAACCGGAAAGGTGAGCCCGGTATCACTACTTCCCCAACCCTCTGAGCCCTGTGGTAATGGCCAGCGGCAACAAGAGCCGGTTTCAGTTCCGACAGATCCGGCATATCGAGATCCCGCCCCCGCGCCATGTCTTTGGTTTCGGATCCAACAGTAGCCCCCGGAACCGTCATATGACCCACCACAACGAGCGGGGTTGAGCCGGAACCCTTCACACTCATGAGAACGTTGGCGAGGTTCTGAGGGTCGTTACAAGCCCGCGCGACGTATGGCAAAGCGAGAACTGCAATCGTCTCTTCCCTGACATGAAGAAGAGTCGCCCCCGGTTGCTCGAAGATATGAATCTTCGGATGACATGGAAAGGCCGCAACCATGGGAGAAAGAGTCGTTGCCCCTCGGGAGTTTTCGATCACATCATGGTTCCCCGCGATGAGAACGATCCGCTCAACATCGGTGTGAGAAATCTCAGTGATGATTTCGATCATCTTTGCCGTATAGTACGAACAAAGCATTTTCCCGGGATTGAAGAAGTCTCCAAGGTGAAAGAAGAAATCGATCTTCTCTTTCTCGATTACTTCAACGAGCTTTTCAACGAACCCGTCAATTTCATCGACCCGAGGAACCCCCGCGGTAACGGCGTCAATATGCCAATCGGCAGTCAAGAGAAGCTTTACCATGGCCCCCTCCAATCCTCATGAGTTTCGCGCCAACGGTTCTTGAAACCTCGAATAACGGCATTTGCGATCCATCGAAAAACAAGGCCCCAAAGAATGGCATAGGTGGCGCGATGCCACCACGCCAATTCAGGAACCATGAAATGAACCAACGCGGAAAGGAACACGAGAAAGATCGCCAAAGCCAGTAAGAGATAACCGGCCTTATAGGCAACTCGCCAAAACGTCATATCCGCCCCGCGTTCCTGTCAATTTCTTTGTTCACATCAACAAGAATGTCAGTCAACAAAGCCGGTCGGTCAACAAGCCGCATGAGGAATTTGTTGAACCCGTGGGATCGCCGCCCATTGTAGGAATACCAAGCCCCGGCCTGAGTAACGACTCCCAACTTGATCCCGACCGTGAGAGCGTCACGGGCCAAATCAAGCCCCTTGGGTGAGAACCGCCCATTGCTCAAATGGAAGATCGAATCAGTGTGCCGCCCTTCCATGTGAGAAACTTTCGACTTCCAAATCCGTACCCTGTGACCATAACCACAAATGTTGTCGTTGGATTTGTCGTCGCCCGGTTTGATGAAAACCGGTTGAGCCTTCATCACCCGAATAACTAGCGAAGCATCGAAGAGAAGAGCGGCCCCGCCTTTCACCTTGAAAGAGAACACATCGCTTGGATCATCGTCTCGTTCCTGAGCAATGATCACGAGAGCACAATTTGCCCTTGCGATCTTCGGAGTGAGCTGATCAAGCCAAGCCTGATTCAGAGCGGCCCTGTAACGGGCATGGTGCCCCTTTGTCAGCTCAGTTGCCCCCTTGGTTGTCACTTGGCCCTGTTTCAGGATCTTGGCAAGCTCTCTCTTCGGAACAAGCTTGTTGATTGAGTCAACAACAAGGATCGATTGCGACTCAGGATGAAGATCATGAACCTTGCCAGCCTTCCCCAAGAACTGATCGACATTCACGATCGTCTCTTCATAGTTGTTTGGTCTAACAGCCATGAAGTTTGGTTTTGAGTGAAGATCTCGCACAAGCTCATCGGCAAACTCTTGGCCCAAAGAATGCTCTGCGTCAATCAACCCGGCCAAGAACCCGACATCGGCAAAGCTCTTGAGTAGACCCAAAACAAACGCGGTTTTCCCGCCATGAGTCGGCCCATGAACCGTATGGATTCTTCGAGTCGGTAGCCCACCGACATGAGTTGCGCGATTGAAATCGGGGAAAACGGTTCTCACCGATTGGATCGTATCCAACACATCGTAAGCCGATCCCCAACCATCGATCTTCCCGGCCGCTTCGATGTAATCACCGTTCCAACCCGAAGAGGTTTGATCAATTGGGCCTTCCCCCGAAGGGGCCAATTCATCGAAGAAATCATCATCGGATTGTTCGGGTTGGGCCTCAACCTCGGGCTCTTCTTCGATCTTCTTTTTGCGTCTTGTTGGCATGATTCCTCAGAGGTGAGAGTTGAAGAAAGCTAATGATTACAATAGGTTAAAAGGGGATATCGTCGTCAACTTCAAGGCCGCAACCGGTGCAACGCCCCTCAGCAATGGCCGCCCCGCAAGAGAAACAGGTTTCCTCTTTTGTCTCGGGGGCCTCATTGGAAACCCGGTTTTCCTGAGGCTGAGAAGGCGCGGGAGCCGCCGCCTCAGGTACATCATCAACCTCATACTTTGCGCCACACTTGGGGCAATCTGTGGCCGTTGCTTCCATTGGTGTCTGGCAATCATCGCAAGGAATCATCTCAACTGCCGGTTTCGGGGCTTCAACCTTCTTGCGGCGACGTGTCCGCGGTTGCCCCGTCGGTGGCGCTGAGGCGGGTTGTGCGGGCTCCGAAGCAACCGAACCAAGGGTTGTACCCCCCGAAGGTTCCGGGGCTTGTGGGGCCGGTACGGCGCCATCATCCCATTCGGGAACAAAGATGTGATCCCAAGGTAGGGCAACCACTGCCGCCGCTTCCATGGCCGCTCTGATCGCCGCCTTATCGCCCGACTTCGGAACGCAATCCGCCGAAGGATCGGGGAAGTCGGGAGCCGTGATCACCTCACGAATCGGCTCCGTCAATTCGGCCTGATTGTACCGAAATGCCTTGTACGAATCCATAGGAGCCGCGTTCTTGTCGAAAACCCACTTGAAGCAATAGGGATGAAGAAGGGGATTGCCTTGTTCCCCGTTGCTCTCCATTTGTTCCTTGATCTCTTCTTGCATCTTGTTTCCAAGAAGCTTGGTACACCGAACGATTTGAAGCCCGTCGCCAATGGCCTCATGAGCGGCGACAACAAAGAAGTAATCAAGTTTGGTGTCGAGGGTATGAGCAAATGTGCTCTGAGTTTTCTTGACCAACTTGGCCAAGTTCCCCCGCCGCCATTCAATGATCGGATTGGCGTTCTGTTTCGGGTTCGGATTCTCCCAACGGAAGATCACGGTATCTTCCGGATAGTCACAATCGAGCCGCAACCATTCTCTCAACCGAAGGAAAGGATCCAACGCGGGAGCCACTTGAAGGGTATCATCGTCATTCCTGAAGTATTGATTCTTGTGAACCGCTTCGGGATCCGGAGAAACGAACCGCGGATATCTGAGGCACGGAACCTCTTCATCTTTGTCGTTCTTGTAACTCCCATAGGTGATGAACGGATGATTGAAAGAAGGCCACGCCATATCCCCGCGGGCATACAGCCAAACAAGGATCGATCCATCTTTCTTCCAATTGCTGAGAAACTTTCGAGCCTCATCGGCCCCATGCCCCAAAAATCCACTTAGCCCTAGTCCGGTTCCCATATTTACCTAGCCTTTCAGTTTCCGTGAGAATGTCTCGACCATAACCCGAAGATCATGATTGCGAGCAACCCAAGCCTTCATCAACATTTCAAGCGACTTTACCGCCCCATGAAGTTCCGATTCATTATTTTCGAGTGCCCGGTATTCATCGGGCCAACATGACAACATCCGATCCGAAACATCTTCTTTCGTTGGTGACTTCCGTTCCTTGTTTTTGTATTCGGTCATCAACTCGCCATGAGCCGCTGATCTCAGAACTTCCATCCGTTCTTTTTTCTCGATGGAAAACCGGTTTTCCTCGACTTTGGCCGCCCGATACAGCAAAGCCGAATCATCGATATTTTTTGCTGAGGCTTCAAGAGCCTTCATCAAAGCGGGATATGACTCCAACGCTTCGGGAGCAATGCGAAGATCTGCCCTCAACTGATCCGCCAACTTCGCAGGATTCCCAATCCTGAGACAATCACGAATCACAGTTCCCCAAGCTACACTTGGTTGCGGAGCTTCTTCCTCGATACCAACCGACTCAACCGGGGCCGATTCTGTTACGGGTTCCCCCGAAGAAACTTTCTTTCGTCTTCTTGCCATGTTTCCCTCATACGATTATCGGACAAGCCATCACTAATTACGGAACAAATTTGAAAGAATTCGGTTCTGAGATTATTCGCTTCAATGCGGCTCTCGCTTTTTGGTTATTCGCTATTCCCTCAGGAACCGAAATTTCGACCTTTGTCTCCCTACCCTTCTCAATATAGCTCTCGAACATGACAGAAACGGTCACACTCAGATCTCCCGGATTTGCCGCAATGGCCGCCTTCAAAGCCTTCATGAATCGGCGCCGGTTCTCTTCTTCGGCGCCCCCCTCTTCAATAGGAGAATGTTCCACCAATTCGATAACCAAACCACTGAGCTTCTTCTTACGCCTTCTCTTCATTCTTGGCCCCGTTGTGGTGATTGCCCCCACGGTATCGAACAACGTCTCTTGCCCCGCTCTTTCAAGTTCATGGGCTCTCTTTTCTTTGGCGGTTTCTTTCCAAGCCGTCTCAGGAAACACCTTCTCAAGTATCCTCTCAACCGGTGGCCGAACCCGCTTATCCCAATAATAGATCCGATCGATTTGCTCAATTGCCCCCAAGTCATCGGCCGGAATCGGATTCATTTTCTTGTCACCGCCAACCGAAGGGATCACGACATATCTGATCCGCGTTCCCTCTTTGACTTCTTCCCCACGCTTCAACAACTCATGAGCAACCCTCACATGAGGCGGGGGAGAATCCTTGTATTCATCGAGAGGCTTTGAAAGAGATTGGCTGATAACGATGTCATCGAAGGTGAGAACGCCTCTATATACCCTCGACTTCCAATCACTCACAAGCTCTTTCATCGAAGCAACTGAGGGTAACTCAGGCTCAAGAAGTCTCATCACAACTTGCTTCTGAAACTCGCGAGCCAAGCGGATTGAATCGCCCCGATTGAATTCGAGCCCTTTGATCTCAGGGGGCGCATCATCGGGGGCCGCCTTCCCCTTATACATGAGAAACTTTCCGGCATACCGTTTCGCAGTGATCATGATGATACGAGAAAAGGTTTTCTCGAAATCGAGATCAATATAGTCTTTGCCTTTAACCCCCCAAGGTTCCAACCTCTTCGGCCAAGATTCATTCAATTGAGCAATCACAGTTTTCAACATTTCGGCATCGCCCGAAACAAACACTGAATCCGTATCGCCATAGAACGGGAATAGCCCCACCTTTTCAGATTCCTCAATCACGACTTCAAGCAAGAATCGGCAAGTTTGAGTTACGCCTTCCGCAATCTCTACATCGAAGAAGCGGGAGAAAGGCGAACCAATGATCCCATAGAAGCTATTAGCAACGACCTTCACCGCCTGAGAGAGCCGTTTGAACTTTTCGTGAGGCTTAGACCCCGGAACCTCTTTCTTCATCAGAGCGGCATACTCAGCCCTCTTAGCGACCAATTGATCCAAAGCGAGAGTGAACATTCCTTTGTGATCAGTTCTGAAATAGGTTTCCCGATTCGGGAGCTGACAAATCCCTTCTCTTGACCCCCTATTTGAAACCTTGGTATCGGGGCTCATGTTGAAGGTTCGCATAACGGAAGGATAGAAGCCCGAGAAGTCGGCAACGTGAACATTCTCAACTGCCCCGAGTTTCCTCGGTTCCATGACATAAGCCCCCTTGAATTTCTCGGGGGTTCCCTCGAAATGCTTCTTTGTTTTCCAACGGTAACCATGTTCGTCGCCCAACCGAAGAAGAAAGCCGTCTCCCTGTGTTGTTGCTTGAAGTGATTCGGTGTCGGGGAATACGCGGCAAACCTGACAAATCACCATGTGAAGAGCTAGATAACCGGTTTTCTCTTCGATGCGAGGTAAGAGAGCCGTATCTTGCTCGTTGTACCTGAGAAGAAGTTCCCGGCTCTCACCCCCTGCAACCCAAGCTTCCCACGTCTTTGAAGAGTCAAAGGCTAGCTTTCCTTTACCTTCCCCAAGTAGGTACTGAGCCACATGATCCAAGGCAAACGAGGTTTTCTCTTCGCCGCTTGCCAAGCCATTATGACGCTTGAAAGCTTCCAAGTGATCCAACCACGTCCAACGATGCCAAAGGATCGCCCGACCCCGATGTTTCACCCCCAACTTCTCAGCCCGTTTTTGGATCACGGGAAAGTCGAAACCGGAACCGTACCACGCAAGGATACAGTCATAATTTCTGGCCGCCTCAAAGAACGCCTCAAAGAGCCTCACTTCGGCCTCATCGCTATCTTCTTCGAGGCAATAGGATTGTGGGTTACTACCATCGGCGCCGCATACGGCCCATGTGAGAACCCTTGCTTCCCCACTTGTGGCTTCATCGAAGCTCTTCCGGGAATCGGTTTCGATATCGAGATAAAGAAGCCGCGGTTCCGAATCGATCTCAAGAGAGGGAACGTCGGAAAGCAACCGCCTCAGAGGCGAAACATCGGCTTCAAGGATCCTCTCATCGGGCACCTTAGCCCGAAGTGCCTTCAAGAGGCCCTGACGCGCCCACTGAGAGCCGCAATCGATCCGGGTATACTCACCCTGCTCAACTGCCCCTTCGACCCGTGAGTCGCGCGCTAGCGCCCAACGATCGTCATTGTCGAGCCCCGTCATGAAGAACGAGTATCGAGCCTTGACCGTCCGAAGCTTCACCTCATCTTCAGAGATCCGCTCAACAAGATATGTGCGATTGTTTGCCGTCCAACCCGATACGAATGATCCCAAGTAACGCCTCTTTTCTTGATGTTACTTGATTATCGGACGGGGGGAACGAAACGGGGGGAAGCGAAGAGGGAAAGCTTATTTTTTCTCAACCTTGCGGAACGCAGTTGAGATCCCGATCGGCTTGCCCTCTTTGTCGGTCTTGAGAACGACGAATTGAACGACCGAATCCGAAACCGGAATCTCGGCATAGCTGTCGGCAGTCCAAACCGAAACCTCTTCATGAGTCTTGCGGTCACGGAAAGAGAAGGTTTTCGACTTGCCGCCAACCTTCGCAAGAAGCGTGATCGACTGATCATCAACCTTCGGCCGCCCGCCGTCGCCCTTTGTCTTGCTGGCCTTCTTGCCGCCCTTCTTCGCCTTCTTGGCATCGGCCTTCTTCTTGAGGGTAGAAGCCGAATCGCCGTTTTTGGCACCGTCAAGAAGCTCTTTCTGATCCGCCTTGTCTGCACGAGCAACCAAGGCAAGCTTCTTGATTCCAACCGTGAGGAACGTATCACGATCGAAGGCGTCAACAATCTTGATCAGGTTGTAAGCCATGGTATGGCTGATCCCAACCGTTTTGCAGAATTCGCGCCAATTCTTGTGATCTTCGGCCCGCCACAACTCAGCCTCATACACCTTGCGAAGCTCCAACCCGAGATCGTAACCCGAAGCAACCATGTTGGTTTGCTGGGTCTTGATCGCCTCGCGGATTTGGGCAAGCTCACCCAACATCTCAGCCTTCTTCTCGGGGGCGAGAGCAACCGTTTTCTCTTTCGGGGCCGCCTTCTTCTTGGCCGGTTTCTTCGCGGGCTTCTTCGCGGCCTTCTTCTTGGCCGGATCGCCCTTCTTGAGTTGCTCTTTGCTGAGAGGCTTCTTCTTGGCAGGGGCCTTCTTCTTGGCAGGGGCCTTCTTGGGCTTGTCAGCGGCTTTCTTCTTCGCAGGGGCCTTGGGTGCCTTCTTCGCCTTCGCGGGCTTCTCAGGGGCCTTCTCGGGCTCAGGATCGGCATTCTTGTTGATGTCGATCACCTCAGCCTCTTCGGCCTCAACCTCATCTTCGGGATCCAAGGTTGCGGCATCGGGGGGCGCCCCTTCATCTTCATCATCGTCGGTGCCTTCATCGCCGCAGAATGGACAACAAGAAATGTTCTCATCATCATCGGTGATCTCACCGCAAACCTCGCAAACGATCCATTCGTTCTTGTCGACCCCCTTCAACCGTTCCTCAAAGGCTTCCCGCATGATCGGAACGATCTCTTCCGCGGTTGCGGCATCGCCAAGATCGATTTCAAGAGTCTCGGCGGTTTCGCACATGGTTTCGAGGTTCGGGGCAACATCTTTCTTCAAAATCGACATCTCAATTTCTCCCTTCGGCCCTTGGGCCTTTCCTGATTATCGGTCACGGTTTCCGTTTTCCTGAAATTTTTTGAAACTTACGCCCAAGCCAACGTAAGTGTTGCGGTTTTTTTGTTGAAGTAAACTGCGATCCCGGCTTCCGCCGAAGTCTCACAGAACGACATGAGAGAAGCTCGATTGAATCCACGATCCCGAAAGAACAAACGAGCCGCCGCCACTGCCCCCGGCTCATTGAGATTGTGGGAATTGATTTTGAGTGTCTTTTTCGAGGTTGCCATTTCGTTTCTCCCTTGCGATGATTTAGTTATACGCAATCAATCTCAGAAAGTCAACAACTTTCTTTACCAGGAGATCCCCATCTCACGATCTTGAAAATCATCGTCGTTTCGTTCCGCGCACTCTTCGCAAAGATCCGAGAAATCGAAACGTAGCGGATTGATATGGGTTCCGGTTTTCACTCGCGTTGTAGCCTCAACCCATTCCCCGCACTCTTCGCAGATCGTGTAACCCTTGGCCAACGCCTCAACTGCCGCCGCATTCCAAGATTCACAATAATCGCAAGTACCATCTTCTTCGGCATCTTCGATTTTACAGTCACAAGCGGCCCCAAGCTCAATCACCGCACCTAGATCCGTTTCCATGCACCATGAAGCGAATTCGATGAACTTGGAATCAATGATCGTGATCTCGTGAAGAGTGCCCTTGGAGTCGGTGTATGTTGCTTCGCGTCCCATGTTGTTTCTCCCGGTTGCGATTGCCCTTGCCATGATTCAGTTATACGCGGCGCCTAACCGAATGGCAAGAACTTTCTGCATTTTCTTTCAATGGAAAACCGGGTTTACTGAGACGGAACGACGATCGACCAATGTTTTCGTTGCTCTTTTGACTGCCGATCTCACTTTACGAATCGCGTGATCTCTCGAATCAAACTCAAATTGAAGGCGCGTTGCCGGATCGGCATATAGATGAGCCGCGATCACCCGAACCGAACCGCCTAGCCCTACTCCCGCCGTTGCTGCACGTTCCAAAGGATCCGATAGGGTATCAACCGCCCCCTCAAGTTCCAAGCGCTTAAGAGCCGACATAAAGCCGCTAGCGACGAAATCAATGGCCGCGGGAGCAAAGACCTGAGTTGCGGGCTTGTCACGATCCGTCCGTGGCCAACCAAGAACCCGCTTCACTTCACGATCCATTCGTTCCCCTACATGGTAGTGAACGAACCGCTCCAACGTTGGGCCACGCCCCTCTTCCCAACGATCAACAGAATGCCACGCCTCAATCAAACCCTCTTGAACAAGATCTTCGATATCGAGCCCGTGAGGATGAAAGCGTTGAATGTAGTAGTTGGCCCACTTCCGGAACCGCCGCCTATTCCTTGAAGCGAAGTCGGTGTATGAGAGCTTGCCGGATCGAAGGTTCGTGAGATCCACTTCAAACCGACTCATGATGCCACCTGCAAACCCGCCTCAGAGATGAACCGCGATTCGTCCAACGTCACAACTCGCGCCCCAATGGCCGCCGTTCGTACACAGGAAACCGTCAAATGATTCATAGCCCTCGTGATCCCGACATAGAAGAGCCGCCGTTCTTCTTCGATATCTTCGGCCCTCTTGTGCGGAAGAATGTTCTCATTGGCCCCGATAATCCAAACCGCGGGCCATTCGAGCCCCTTTGAACGGTGAAGGGAACAGAGTGTAACACGATCCGCGGTTTTGTCACGCTTCGCTTCTTCCGCGGCCCTGATCGTGTCATCGATATACTTGAGAAGTTCGGGAACCGAGGTGAACCGTTCCGCCGCTCTCACAAGCTCTCTCACATTGGAAACCCGGTTGTTCTCTACAGTCTCGGCCCCTTCATCCCGCGTCAGGTACTGAATAAAGCCGGTATCACTGATGATCCTTTCAAGGATTGCCGCGGGCATATGAGCCCTGATCCCGCCTTTGGTTTGAACCTCGAAGTTATCGGGCTTGCAAAGCGTATCCTCTTCGATCTGATCCTCGAAATCAGTGGCCTCTTCGCGGATCTGAATCGAACGGGCGATCCCATCGATCAACCCGGCCCACTCGAAAGCCGTTGTTTTCTGCCGCCGCTGAATCCCCTTACCCGTTGCAGCAACCCGCCGCACCGTATCGGCAAAGTTCTCATTGGGCATTCTGTCGGCCGACACCCGTTCCGTGAACGCCTTCCCGAGGAACCGGAAGGGGGTATTGATGCATCGCTTGAAATCGTATTCATCGGCCTGATTTGCGGCAACCCGGAGATAGCCAAGAAGATCCTTCACCTCTTTGCGATTGTAGAAGTTGGTTCCGCCGATCACGACATAGGGAACCCGGTTCTTGATCAGAACCTCTTCAACGCCCCTGCTCTGAGCATTGGTGCGATAGAGAGTTGTCATATGCCGCCATGAAACGCCTTCATCTTCATGAAGAGCCAACATCGCATCAACAACCGATTCCCCTTCATCGTCCATATCTTCAAGTTCGTTGACATGGATCGTCGTTGTGTTCCCCCGCTCGCCCTTCATCATGACACCCAAGTGAGTATCAGGATCCATCGAAGAGATTACACCGTTGGCCGCTTCAAGAATCTCGTTGGCGGAACGATAATTTCGGTGCATTTGGATCACGGTTGCGCCCCACTCTTTTTCAAAAGCAAGAAGCTTCTCAGGAACCGCACCACGAAACCCGTAAATCGACTGAGCCGGATCGCCAACACACATATAGTTCCCGTGATCCCCGGCCAACTGTTCCGCAATGGTTACCTGAGCAATGTTCTCATCTTGGGCTTCATCTTGAAGCATGTAGTTCCAACGACCGGCCCAACGAGCCCTTGCCGAATCATCCCTGAGAATGTCCCAAGCAAGAACCAACATATCGTCAAACGTCATGATCTGGCGTTGTTCGGCCGCCTCTTGTGCAAGAAAGTACGCCTGAGCAAGAAGATCGGGATCATGTTGAGCGCAAGGCCGCGCGTCAAACAATTCGTTGGCAATCTCAGCGGCCTTCGAGGAACCCGGTTCGGCAAGGTGAGCTTTACAAATCCCGATGTAACTGAGAACCGTTGTGAGATCGGCCCCCTTCCAATTCATCCCCTGATAACCAAGAACCATCTTGACGATCACTCGAAAGCGATCCTTGGTATCTACATCCCAAGAACAATATTCGGGCCTCTCAGCTCTGACGATCTCCCAACAAAGGGAATGCCACGTTCCAACGCGGCAATCAAAAACGCCCAACGACCGAAGCCGCTCATTCATCTCTTCGGCCGCCTTCTTCGAGAACGTGACGGCGAGAATCGTTGCAGGATTCACAGCAAGAGCTGAGATGAGATAGGCAATCCGATGAACGAGAGCCCGCGTTTTACCGGACCCAGCAACAGCAACGACAAGAGCCGCGCCAAGATTGAACTTCACAACTTTTCGTTGTTCGGCATTGAGCCCTTTCAAAAGCTCTTCGGCGGTTTTGGTGGTATTGGTGGCAACTTTACGGCGACGTACTAGCATTTTCTCTGTCCTTTCGGGTTCAACCCTACGGGCCAACTGAGGCCCGATGATTCAGTTATACGCCTTGCCTCATTGAGAGTCAAGGCTTTTTTGCACAAGGGATCTCAGCTCCGGAATCGGGGTATCATCGGGGGCAAGTTTCAAAGGGATTCTCACAACTTCGGCCCGCCTCGAAAGAATGTTGATTGCCTGAGCAACGAGATCCCCGGCCGTATCAGGATCCGTCGCTATGAAGATCTTCTTGAACCTTGAAAGAATGCGGGCGCGATCCGGCGTTAGATACGATCCGAGCATCCCTAAGGGATTCGGTGCCCCCGCTCTTTCGAGAGCCAATGTGGACGGGCAACCCTCAGCAACAGTACAGATCTCACGTCCATAATCAACGAACGGTTCCCCGAAGAGAGCTTTCTTCGGCCGCGCCCCCAACTTCTCATGGCCGGCATCGTATCGTTTCAGCGACTTGATTATGGCCCTTGCCGAATAGGTTCTCAGCTCACCTTCGGTGTAAACCGGGAAGATTACACGATTGGTCAAACGACCCAAAACCGCGTAACCAATCCCCCACTTATCGATCTGAGCTTGATCGATTCCGCGGCCCAACAAATAGTCAAGAGCCGGTTGAAACCAGTAACCCCCCGGCCCCGGAATCACGGAACCAAACGGCAACTCAAACACCTTCTTTTCAGTCGGCCGCCTCACAACAACTTTCGGAACCTCAAGAGAAGTCGGCTTGCAAAACTCGGCAACCCGTTTCCCCGCCTCTTCTACTGAGCATCCCCAAACAACGGCCCCAAGTTCCCACGGACCCCCGCCCCACTTGCAAGCAAAACAATGATGTGAGCCGTGATTACGATCCCCCGGCTTGTCTAGGATCCCCCACGTTCCCGCATGGTCTTTATTGAAAATCCAAGAATCCCAATTCTCATCCCCCGATTTCACGGCATGATCAGGATTGGGGCAACTCGCAACCCACTTGTGAGATGAGCGATTGAACTTCGCCATTATCCCCAAGTTGCGAAGGAAAGTTTCTACGTCAATTGGCGCAAACATGGTTTCTCAAAAACCGACTTGATCAACTTCCGTTCCGCCTCAACCGCCTCAACAACCTTCTCTCTTGTCGAATCGTCTTTGATTGCCTGAGCCGTCAATTCGAGTCGTTCCAAACTATTCCGAACAATTCGCTTCTGTTCATTGCTCATTGGTTCCTTCTTCCAATTTTTGAATCGGGGGAAGCTTTCACGCCACCTATATCGCCAATCTCGGCCGCATTCTCAAGCCCCGGATCATAGGGAACCTCAATCGGACTATAAACGCCACATTTCGCCCCGTCCCAATTCCATCGAATCGACCAATTCGCAACCCCTTTACGTTGTTTCAAACAAATCGTTTCCGAGAAACAATCTTCAACGTTCTTGAATTGGCCTTCCCGATGAATCCCAAAGATGAGATCCGCAACCTCGACAAAGGAACCGACACCTTTGATCGCTTCTCTTGTCGGCCGCTTGTCTGCCCTATTCTCAACATCTTTCAACCGAAGTTGCTGCACTATGACGCCGTGCAACCCGTATTCTTTGTGAATGTGCTGCATTCGATAAAGAGCTTTGGTCACATCATCGGGCTTAGTCCAAGCAAGCATTCTTTCCCAAAGATCGTAAATGGCAACATGACAACCCGACTCAGAAAGATACCCCTCAAGAACATCGAGATTGCGAGCATTAGAAGGCTTCTTGCTCTCATCAGATCCAATAAAGGGATTGTCCATAAACGAGATATGTTGAACCAACCATTTCGTAGCCTGAGCTACTCTTTTGGTATCTTCATCGCTCAACTTCCCTTGAACAACATCGCGCAAATTCAATCGAGTCATGTGAGTTACGGCAACGTCAAGAACGCTCTTCTTATCCATCTCCCAACAACACCAAAGAACCCGCCTTCCGAGCTTCGCTAACATGATTGCGAAGGCGATCCATACCGTTGACTTCCCCGCACCGGAAAGCCCCGCTGTGACCGTGGTACGCCCCGGCATGAACCCCTCAGTAAGGTTCTTGTCGAAAGGAGCCGCCCCAAGCGGGAAAAGGTTTCGCTTGATCCGCCGTGCCGCAATCTCGGCCAAATAATCATTGTAGGTTTCCGCGGGCCTTGCCATGTACCGCCGCGCCCCACCTTCAAGACTTCGGGCAAGAGAACGGGCCGCCGTCATTACCTCATCTTGGGTCGCCTTTGGATCCTGAAGAGCTTGAATGATCTTCGGAACCGCCCCCTTGATAACCCCGGCTCTTGTCGCATCCCATTGAAGAGTTTCGATGTGAAAATCTAGGTTCTCGGAAACATCACTTGCAAGAGAATCGAAATAATCGGCCGCCTCTGAATCTCCCCCATTGGCCAAAATGAATTGACGAGCAACGTCGGGAGATAGAACCAAAGCACGATCCGCGATCTCCCGAAGAGCCCGCCAAATGATCCCATGCATTGGAACAAAGAACTGATCCGACGAAAGTTGATGGACAAGCCTCTTACGCAACTTCGGATCTGTATCAGACTTCGCCGCACTGAGAACCAAGATTTCGTTTACGGCATCAACCACAAATTCGGGCTTTGTCGTTGTCTCAGCGGCCATTATTTGCCCTCGACTTCTCAACTCGATAATCTTGAACCTTCTGAGGTGAGAACTGCCAACGCAACAACATTCGTTGTCTTGTTTTCCCGTTCCTCATTGCCCATGCATCTTTTCGTTTCTCGGATTCCCAAGACCATTTCATGAATTCGACCAAAGCCGATTTGTCATCATTGAAGAATTCATGAAGAGCCCTATTGGCCGCCTTAGCCCCCATAGAAAGCTCACGGGCTTCATATAGCTCCAAAGGTATCGAGCCATAAAGCAGAGTGTTGAAGAAGGCGAAGAGGCCCACAAAGACCCTACCGCCCGCCCCCGACCAATCCCCCGAAGAGGCACAAAGCTTTGCCTCTTCAACATACTCTTCGATCTTCTTCTTCGGTTTCGCTGGCCTCTTCTTCTTTGGCAACTCCCCGATGAACTTTGCTGCCGCCTCACGGGCCTTCTCTTCATCGGGTAGCAACGCGAGCTGAGAAGCTTCGGAAGTGGAAACCCGGTTTTCCACCTTCTTCTTTTTGCGACGAACTTTCACTTACCACCTGTCAATTCTGCAATCTGCGTTTGAAGATTCGATTTCGCCTCAGCCAATTCGGCAACATACATTGAGAGCTTTGCTCTCGCCCCTTCAAGAGTCTTATCTCTCAGATAGGCATAGACCCGATCCCATTGCTCAACCGGATCATCTCCAACTTCAAGGATTCGGGAATAAATGCCCGAATCCAATTCAACCGTTGAGAATGGCGCGATCTGTAATTTGGCCCCGGTGTAACAGACCGTGAGCCGATCACCTTCCCTCGGAACAAAACCGGGAAGGGGCCTAGCGTCGATTGTACGGCCCTCTTGAGCCGCGGGCGATACCTCGCCCCCTTTTACTCGTTTACGCATTTCTCACGCCTCTCAGAACGATTATCGGACAGACCTTGAAGAAACCCATTGGCCGTTTCTAAGAACTTGAACCCGACCCTTATTGATCTTTTCAAGAAGCTTCATTTGGTTTGGGAAAACCTCGGAATCGAGAATGTAGTAAAGCAACGCCTCAGTTTTGCCCGTATCTTTTGAGCTTCGGCAAAAACGCCCCTTCACTTGCCGGAAGAACTGATGATTCTTGCCGCTAATTGGAGTCGCACAAATCCCGGCCCTCACAACCGGGATATTATGACCAACCCCCAAAGAAGTGAAGGTTCCGACTCCAACGTCAAGTTTCTCAGAAAGAAGAGCGGCCCTGTCTACTTGAAACCTCTGAGCATCGGAACCGCCGCCCCCAAGCAACAACCCGGTTCGTATCCCATCGGGAATGAGCCAATCAATCGCTAAATGATGAGCATGTTCTCGCCTTCGAGTGAAAACTAGAGCGGGAACCTCACCTTGCATGAAGAGCCGCTTGATCACAGAAACGATCAAAGCATTCCGATCCGAATCAACGATCATCTCATCATGTAACGCCTTGAAGTCACGATCCGCGGGATCGGCCCCTCGATACCAATCGGCCCTGAAGTTTGTTTCAACGACTCGCACCGTAACGGGATGAATGATCTTCTGAGCTTCAAGTTCCTCTTCGGTCGTTGAATGAATGGGTTTCCCAATCACGTCATGAATCAGAAACACCTTACCATCTCTTCTTGTCTCATCGGCCGAGAACCCAACCCGCATTTTAGCTGGCAAACGATCAATCACTTCAAGATAAGTGCGACCGGCCATTGTTTGGGCTTCATCGATTACGACAATCCCGAACGGATCTTCTTCCATGAACAAAGGTTCAAGTTGTTCCATTCTCGAATAAAGAGTTTGTTGAAGAGCAAGAACAACCTTCCGACCCGGAAAGTATTTGCGCCCGCCGAGAATAAACCCGATCTCTTTCTTTGACAGACCCAAACAACCCTTCACATCAACAAGCCACTGATTCAGGAGATTCCGATCCCTCATGACGACCAAAGCTCTTTGTTGAGCCCGGTAAATCAGATTGAGAGCCGCGATGGTTTTACCGGAACCGGTTGGAGCTTTGATGATCCCTTGCTCGTTCTTGAGAGCCGCTTCAACCCCCGCTTGTTGGTAATACCTCAGTTCGTATTCGGGATGATTTGGATCAACCGTGAAGAAAGGAAACTCACAAGGGGCCACCGTTCTTCGGTCCAACCATTTGAGAGTTGTTCCCCACGACTCACAAACTTCTTTGAGGCGTGAACTTCCACTTCTCGGGATTGTGAGCCGTTCGCCCAAATTATCAGTACGGTACTCCCACGAATTCAACTTACGCGGAACATTGTATGTTGAATAACCCATATTCAACTTCTTGAAGAATTCGGGATTCGAGTGAGAGAATCTCGATTTCACTTCACTCTCAAACCTTCGGGGAAGCTTTGGAGGTAGCCAAATCTTTGAATCGATCACAGCAAGTAATGGATCAGGAATCTTGTTCATGCCTGATTATCGGACAGAGGTTGTAAAACCGGTTTTCCGAATCCGGCTTCCCTCGCGTGCGTGATCTACGTGTGCGCCTAAATATAAGTTCTAAACAACAGATAATTATTAATTAGTAAATAAGAAAAAAGTAGAAAAGAAAGAATAATTAATTATTTTCTCTTTGATCCATATCAACCCGTTTCGTCGGCTTCGCCTCCTCAACGGGTTATTTATTCTGACCAACTTTTTTGAAAAAATTCTAACGAATTCCGTAAAACCTATTCAAGGTTTTCCCACAATCGATTCTCGGAAAGCCTGATCTGTTTCCGCCCCCGGGATTGTTCCAATGTCTTGCTTCCGGACATTCATTCTCGATTCTTCCGTTCCCCCAATCCTCAACGGTCTGAGTTAGTCGGATCCAAGAGTCAAAGAAAAATTCCGGATTCATCCCGAGACGAGATCCACGACCGTGAAGAATGGAACCTTCCCAATCGATGGCTTGAATGAAGCGACGTCGTTTGATCCTAGCAACCTCATTGAAGTTGCCTAGCGCCTTCTGAGAGGCTTCCCGTTCCCGTGAAGCTAGTTTCCTATTCACGGGAACCGAATAGGCTCTCACAACCTCTTCAAAGCTCTTCGAGGTATGTACGTTGATTGTCTCCCATCGTTTGAGAAGAACCCAAGGGATCAACTTCCAATCTCGGTTATCGAAACATTGGGTTTTGTCGTTGCAAGGAACAACCCCTTTTTCGATCCTCGAATAGTGCGGAAGGATCCCGGCTTCCCCGTATAGGCACTGAGCAAGAACGAGCTTTGCCGAATCGTTCCATTCTCCGGAATCTCTCAGCACATTCAACCGGCGGTCATTGTCTGAAAGCTCAGGCCCCTCTTCTTCGGCCTCAGGGGCCTTCTCAGGCTCGTTCTCAGTTGGGGGCGATACATAGATAGGTTCGGCTTCAACGGGCCTCTGAGGGGCATTCTCGGCCCTACAATAAGCAGCAACGAGAACGCCGACACAAAAGATCGTGAGTACACCGAAAAAGTTGAGTATCGCGTGAGTAACCGGTTTCATTTCATCACCTCAAAGCAAAACGGGCGAACATAACCCCGGCCCGATGTTTGACCGAAGGGGAACGCCCAAAACATCATGCCAGCATTACGATCGCCCGCATGACAACTTTATCCCGAAACAGGGGTATAACCAAGGCATCGGGTAACTACCGTTCCCGACTCAGAAACGAACCCGCCAATCTTACACATCGTAGATTGAAAACAGGTTGTACAAATGCATTCTTTCGCAAAGGTTTGAGAGGCCGCTTCTTCGGTCATTCCGTGGTAATGGGCGATGCCAATACGAGACGGATCAACCGGAATTTCTGGCTCTTCTTCGCCCGCACTTGCCGAACCGGGTTCCATCGGCCCATAACCATCCCCACTCATTGAAGTTGCCTCTTCTCTCTTGTGTAGAGTCGCCCAACCGCATAGGCCCCGATCTCATGCGGTGAATCACGATAGAACCGGCCGCCCCTGAGATAGGCGACCAACCATCCCCCGGCCGCCATGAAGAGGTTTCCGGCTAGCGTCCAAATCAGAGCGAAGAGAACGAGCCCGGTGATCCAATCACCCTGAATCATTTCGATGATCAGAATCAAGTGAGCGAGGAAACAAGCCCCGATCTGAGCCGCTTCGGATTGAAGAGTATGATGATCCTCATGAACATCAATCGCCGCAACCCAATCTTTCCCACGTCTCCCCGGAGCATAGAATTGGCCATGGCCCAAGGTGGTTGCGCCCCATGGTTTTGGTTTGGCATTCTGAGCCCCGGCCGCCCGTCGATTATGGAGGTACCAACCCTTGGGATACCACATAGGAAAGCCCTTAGTAAGGAACCCGGTTGACAGATCAACCGGACCCCCAACCGGCCAAGAACCTTCTTTCAGCTCACACGAGAGAACCCCGCGGCGCCATCTCAGACCTTCGCCCCAAAGTGCCCAAACGATTAGAATCGCTGGGAAACCTATGAAGAGATCGAAGGCCGCCGAAGCATAGTACACCCAAAATTTCTTGAAGTATTCCATGGGGGCACCATATCACAGTAAACCCGGTTTTCCACGAAAAAAAATTTCTCGCCGCGATCCCGGCCCCCCGTCCGATAATCACTCAAAGGGAGAAGAATCATGATTGAGGCCCCGAGACATGAAGATTACGACTTGCATGGAATCGCTCTTGACTGTGCTGCCATTGCAACGGCCAACGGTTTCACTCGGCCGAACCGAAGAAACGTTGTGAACAAGATCGCCTTTGTCTTTACTGAGATCGATGAAGCCGTTGATTCGGTACTAGAAGAAGGCGATCCCATTGAAGAAGAATTAGCTGATATCGCGATCCGTTTGCTTCATATACTTCATTCCATGACTTCTACAGTCGCCGGATCTCCCGCCAACTGGAATGATCGGATCAAGGGTGGCCATATGCGAAAAATGACCCCCTATGCCCCGATTGAAGTTCTCTTGTCTCCCATCTTTTCTGAGTGCGCCAAAGCCGTTGAGTGTTGGCGTAAAAAGGAATGGACCCACTTGATCCAACATCTCGAAATTGCCTTGAAGAGAACCTTTGAGGTTGCCTTTGCTCTCGATATCGATCTTTATGCTCAAATCATCGCGAAATGTCTCAAAAACGCCGATAGGGGACATCTTCACGGGAAAGCGAATCCTGAGGGATGAATTGCGGTTCGTCAGTCGATCCGAAGAGAACGAATAGCGTATGAAGCCGCGAAGTAGATCCCAACTGTCAAAACAACTCCAACCGCCAACCACAAATATGGAGATCGATACCATGCCCCGGAACGATCCTCAGCCTCACGGGCTCTTCTTTCCGATGAAGCTACTACCGATTCGTATTGATCACGAGCCGCCTGAGACAATTCTAAGGCTCGTTCTCCAAACACAATTTGTTGCTCAAGTGCCGCAACCTCTTGTGAGTGAAGCCGATCACCTTGCCGCCGCAATCGAAGCTCTCTCACTTCACACAACATCAATCGAGACGTCGGAAGAGTGAAGAACATTCCTGTGATCTCGTTCCATTCGATCATCTCGGGATTCGGTTGGTTCTGAGCCGCTTGTTCAAGGGTCTCACAAGGTGACTCAGAACCCCCGCTAGATTGCGCGAGAAGGGGTGTAGGAGCCCCGAGAAGAGCTAGGACGGCCCATAGTACCCCCCAAGCCTTCCGGGCCTTAGGAGCCGTCCTAGTAGAGATCTTGAAAGGCTTGTTCGATTTCGGCATTTGACATCTTCCCAACGGCCCCCGCATTGGCGACCATTTCGATCTTGATTGCCTGAGATTCAACCCGGATTGCTTCGATGCGTTCCCGGTTCTCATCCTTCGCTTCTTCGAGAGCTTCCCGTTCGGCATCGAGAGCCGCAACCCGGGCATGAGCCTTCTCAACGGCCCCTTGAACCTCAAGAGAACGAACCTTCCCGTTGTGGTATGCCCAAAACAGACCGGCCCCTAGAGCCGCTACTAGGCCCACCACAACGGCCCACACATTCCGCTTCAACCAATTGAGGAATTTCACGGAACGATCTCTTCATTCTCTTGTCCTGTGAGATCAGCAAGATCCGGAAGATCGTAACCTCGCTTCTTGGCCAACCCTTTGATGATCTGGTAACCCGAAATCGAGAGAGCCCCCGCAACCGCGAAGTAGAAGAATGAGGCAACCCGCGGCCACGCCGGATCGGCCCCCTCGGGATTCAGCCAAATGATCCCCACGATTCCACCGACAATGATGGGATACAAGGGAAGGGCTTTCCATCCCCACCAGAAAAGCCACTGAGCTTTTCCCTTCTTGTGAGCCCGTTTCTTTGTGAAGAGCGAGGCTTTGAGAAACTGATTTGCGACCGTCCCAATAAACGCAAAGGCGATGAACGGCCAATGCTGAATAATGAACGCCCAAATTGCTGCAAGACTTTCCATGATCACACCAATCCTTTTCTGAAATCTTCTTCTCTGATGAGTTGCAGAGAAGTCAAATGAAACTTCATCGCTTTGGCGGTTTCGAGGCCATACCATCCGTCAACTTCTACCCCCGAAAATTCTTGGAATTCTTCGAGAGCCGCTCTTGTGCGATCCCCAAGAATTCCATCGATCGGACCCGGATTGAATCCGACATAGTAAAGCGCTTTCTGATATTGTTCCGGGGTAAATCGGAAGGGATCAACTTCGCCATCAACCCTTTCAGGAATTTCTGGCCTTCCGGGCTTGAAAGCGATGGGGGCTCCGGTTCTCGTTCTCTCAACCCAAGCCCTGAGAGCGTCTCCGGGGCAACATAGCTTACCGTGCTCCCAATGCCCGGTGAGACTATGATCACTATGGGCTGATTGCTGGCCAATGTTGATCCCGTCGTATCGTTGAAGTACATACCTCAGCCCCAATCTCAAAGCCTCGAATTGCGCAGGAGTCGGTTGCCGATCAATCTTCGGTAGACCCGAGGAAAGAAGATCCCAATTCCCATCATAGTTCCCTTGTACTCCCAAGCCGATCCCAAACTCATTGAGCTTGCCCCCGGTATGCCACGACTTCACATGATCGGGTTGCATTCTGTAAACAACGATCCGGTTCTTTTCATCCCGATCCGGAATCTTGGAAAACCAGAACGTGTAGGCCGCCCCATCCCAACCGCGGTGATAGACAACGAACGTCATGGTTGACATACAGCCTTTGAACCCCCGTGGGCCGTTGCCGCCCGACTTGTGAACAATGGCGGTATCGATTAGGGAAGGATCGCGGGTTCCGAAGAGCTTCTTTCTTCGCTTGCCTTGTGCTCTCGCTTTGGTGGCAAGTTTCAGAGCTTCTTCTCTGAGAATGTGAGAGACATCATAGATCGCGATTCCGGGATCGCCGTTTTCGTGATCAACAATAGCTTCGAGAATTGCGGTTTCAGGTATCATGCTTTCCCCTTACGTTGGGAAAACAATAGCGGAAAGTTAGTCGGAATTCAAGTTGGCAAGCGGATCAGTTGTTTTTGTCGGCCTCATTCGTGGATCGTTTTCAAGTCGTTCTAGCCGCTTTTGTTGCTTCGCTATCTCGGCCCGAAGAACATCTTGATCCCGCTCAACACTCAAGCGCTCACTCTTGGTTCTTGGCGGATCCTGTCGAGCCTCAGAAACCTCAAGAAGCAATTCGAGTCGAGAACTGATCAGTTTGGTTCTCTCGACTTCTTGAGCCTGTTCAATCCGAAGAGTTGTCAGCCGATCATCGAAGGTGACGATCCTCGAATTGATTGTGTTGTGGGCCGTATTGTTCTCATTCCGAAAGGTTGTGTATGTATCCCGCCTCACATAGGCATTAGCCAAATGCTGAGAGGAATACCAACCGATACAAATGAGAACGGCAGCAACGCCAGCAACCCACCAAATCCATTTGTAGTCTTTTCGACCCAATGAAACAGAATCGAGATCGTCAATCATGGCTCTCTCTTTCGGGTTTAGTTGACTTGGTAAAGCCCCCTCGGGAAGAAAAAAATCTTTGTCCCAACTGCCGTGACCATTGCCCGGTTTCTCTTGTTCCACAACATCAACCTCAACTCCCCCCGGAGAATCAACTAGATGGTTTCTTCATAGAAACCGAACGCAGTGAGAGAAGCAAAAGCATCAAGGCCCGTACTATCGAAAGCCCAGAATTGACCCCCGGTATACTTCAGAGAATTCTCGTTTCCCAAACCCGCCGCCCCGCCGGAATCCCCAAGATAAAGATGATGGAAAGTTGCACCGCCATCGAGAGTAATAGCGATTTGACCGCCGCCGCCAAAGATCACGGTTCCCTTACCATCGGCCGCTAGAGAAGTTGAACAAAGCGCGAGATCCGAACTTACCATTTGCGTCCAAGTCGTTGGATCCCCGGCATCGGATTTGAAGGCCCCGGCCGTACCGGTAGCGAACCAACGGGTTGATTTGGCATCGTAGCAAACGCCCGTGAAAACGTTACCAACTTCGGTGTGTTCCGTTGTCCAATTCTTTCCAGCGTCGGCACTGAGAAGAATTGCGGCATTGCCTGCCCCGTTTTGGCCAACTGCAACCGCATTGCCTGCCCCGTCATGAGCCACGCCATTGATCACATTCATGGCGGGGGTAACCGTGGCAACCGACCATGTAATTCCATCGGTTGAACGAATGATCTCGCCGGTCGAACCATCGTCGCCAACTGCGATGAATGCCGCCCCACTTGCCTCGAAAATAACGGCTCTCAATTCATCACTTGCCGAAGTCATGCCCGTTGGTGTGCGCGCAGTATAAGTCTTACCATCGGGGGCCGTTTCGATTGCTGCCCCCGCGGCGCCATCACCGCCAACCGCGACAAACAATCCGAGCCCGTAACAAACATCGAAAAGAGCTGTCGGGGAACCGCCCGCCGCTCTTGTTGTTGCCGCCCCATCGGGGAAAAGAAAAGATCGAATCTCCCCCGCACCGGCATTTACGCCAACGGCAACATAAATCGGATCTGCGGCATCGCCGTATTGAAGCCCCCAAGTAACGCCGCCGGCCGCCATGAGATCATTCATACGGGTGAAATTGGAAGCTCTGACCAACTGATTGAAGGCGTTCTGAGAGTTGATCGCCGTCAACAATTCGCCAACCTGATCCTGAATCGAACCGGCCGTTACTGCCTCAGCTCCAACCGACTGAGCCGCCGCCCCAACTTTGTCGGCCCCGCCCGTGGCCGCAAGGGAAGAGACGATACCATCGATCTGAGAGGCTACGGTTCCGGTTGCCTCTTTAGCGCCATCATGCCAAGCCCCGGTTTCGTAGCTTCCGATCTTGCCCGCCCCGTCATTACCCGAAGCCTGCAATGAGAGATCGGTCAGAATGGCGTCTAGGGCCTCTTGTACGTCGTCCACGACGGTTGCCCCGTCTAGGGTCGTTCCATCACGCCAAGTCGCCGTATCAGTCGCCGTGATAGCTGTAGCGGCGTGTTTGTTGGCCGAACCCGCGATATGAGCGTTGACCCCGGTAACGAGAGCATCGATCGCATCGTAAGCCGTTCCCTCGGTTATGGTGATTCCGCCCGCCGTGAACTTGAAAGCATCTTCACGTCGCGTGGTATCGATCTGATCGAAGGCGCCAACAACCGCGGCATTCGTGATCGTCGTTCCGCCGAATACCATTCTGATATCGGCAAGAAGGATCTTTGAGGTACTGAGAGGCGGGGGAACCTCGGTTCCGATCAAAGCTTCGGCCCCCTGCACAACTGAGAAGGCGAACGATTCAGCTCTGACGAAATAGACGGTGAGCCCGTTCCCATCGATTCGCGGATCCGAAAGAGCCCGATCGAATTCGATGAAGAGCGAAACAACCTTGGTATTCCCGGCCCCGCCAACCGCCGTTGAAACAGCCCCATCATCTTGGGACATGTCAACGTTTTGAGTCGAAGCGATCCGGGTTCGTTCCCCGTCTTTGGAGTATGCGACCCCCGGCCCTTGGACATCAACGGTAAGATCGGGAACCGCGGCTTCACTAACGCCCAATCCCGAAATAACGCCCGTGAAAATGTTGTCAATCGCGAAATTGAAATCGGCTTGTTCAAGAGTATTGAACCCAACATCAAGTTCCGCCTCAGTGACTTTTTGTCGAAAGTAGTAGTCTCTTCGATCACTCATTGCGAACCCCTTTTAGTGAAGCCACCATTCACCGTCGCCAAGAACCGAAAGCCCCAATTCGAGGTGATCAATAATCGTCGGCGTTGTGGGCTCCACAATGCTGATTAGGTGAGTATGCGCCGGTTTCATGTAATTGGCGATCGTCGTTATTTGTTCTCGTTGTGTCGCCGTCAAAATCACAGGGCTCACAACCTCGAAAGAGTAAAGAGCGTATGAGGTTCCCGGCCCGAGAATCGCGGTTCCGTCAACAAGAGAATCGCCCAATTCATCGATCCCGAGATCCCAACCTTCATCCGAAAAGGCGTTTATTGTGATCTCGATATCGAGGAAAAACCGAACGACATTTATGATCCCGACTCCGGTTCCTTTTTGCTTGTAAATCTCAACGAGAATCTTGACCAATTTTCGTTTGTCGACCAATGACAGATCGAAATCGAATGGGTTCCCGAGATCTTGAAGCATCGCATCAACAAAGATCTCAGGGGCCAGATCCGGATCAAGAATGTCGGTCCAAGAATCGATCAAGCTCAGTTGAAGATCCGTCACCTCTTGGAGACAAGCCAAGAAGAGGTACAACGTTCCATCATCTTCATCCCGATTCTTCTCGGGAATCATCTCCCAAAGGTTGAATTCTCTTTCAAGGGGAGTCGCGGGAGCAAAGCCCGTGAACGTCGTTTGATTGAAGGGAGCAACGATCACATTGTTCAACAGATCTTCAATGTCCGTTGCCACAACGAGATAGGTTGCCCCCGGTGTCATTTCGATATCAAGCGTAACGTCCACTTCATGACTTCCGACAGTTTCCACCGAAGAAGCCACAACTGAAACCGCGGGAATTGTCGAGGTTGTGAACGTGTAGTTGTCAGGATTGAGAGCCGAATCGGTTCCCGTGGTTGTCGATTGTTCAACCGGTTCATCGAAGGTGAGCCTCACGATCTTCGAGGTTCGGGCCTTAGCCTCAGTGAGTTGAGGGGCCGTTACATCTTCGATCGTGAATGACCAACTTGTGGTATAAACCCCGGCATAACCAACGGCATCGGTTGAAACGTAGATCGTGAGAGTTGACTGAGACTCAAAAGCCAACGTCGCATCGATCACGAAACTTCGGGTTTGAGCATCAAGAAGAGCCGTTGCCGAATTGGCCCCATTGAATCCAGCTTGGAACCCCCCGGCCCCGCCGTCATAAGCCGTGACAATCGGCCCAACAGTTCCATCGGCCGCCGTTACCTGTACTGAGATCACGGTATCGGCAAGAACCGGGGGATTTGCAAGAGAACCGGCTATGTTGAACGAGATGAGAGCATCAACCCTCACTTCGGTTTCGTTAGGATCAGGATTGCGATCGATTACGTCGAGATATACCGCACCGGCCCCAAGCCCCAATTCATCGAAAAGAACGGCATCGACATAAAATGCAGGCAGTTCAAGAAGAGTCGTCATACCGCCACCACTTCAAGCCTAAACTTCACCTCAAAAGGTGCCGCAGCAATATAGCCGATCAAGTTGGCCGCCATGTCTGTTAGGGTTTGACTCTCGCCAGATCTCAGGATTCGGGAAGCAACCTCATTACCCCCAACAAGAAGAGCGGCTTTCCATGCAAGCTCTTCCATAACCAATGCCGCCGCGGTGCCTCCCACGACCCTCACACGGCTTCTCTTGCCCGAGGTATCCGATACTACCTTGAAGGCCCCGCGACCCGTTAGGGAAGCCGTGGCGCCCGTTAGAGAGGCATTTAGAACCGTCACCACTTCAAGGGGCCTCGCTTTGGTGATATCGGCAAATTGAGCCGTGGCAAATGTCACGGTTTGGTTTACCCCTTCATCGATCGCGAGAATGAGAGTTTGGCCGTTGGCGAGAACATAGAAGTTCGGTGGCCCTACCTCAGCCGAAACCGCGGGCATACAAGCAACCGGCCCGCGCCAACCGCCTTGAAACCGGAGAATCTTGGCCGCCGCTGCCGGTGTATCGCTCTGAAAGATATCGAACTGATCGCCCTTCTTGAGCCAAGCAACCCGCCCCGCGGTATCGGAACCCAAAGCGAGAAGTTGAGAGCCCTCGGGAACCGTGATCCCCGAAGCCGCAACCCGGCCCTGATCCGTTCCCGGCCGTGAGGTATAGAAGCTTTCGCGTTCGCCAGCCATTTACGCCTCTTCGGAAAACCGGTTTTACAACTGCCGATTCACAACGAGCTGATCGAAGAAGCCCCGCCGCGTCACATCTTCAACATAGAAACCGAAGCCGCCCCGCCCCGAAGTATAGGGAGCCGAACCGGAATTGATCGCCAACGCATCGTCAATAAATTCCGTCATTCCCGGAATCGCTACCCAAACCGGAGCCGTGACGGCATTTGCGGTCAAGTCATTTGCGAAGCATTGCAAGAGAACATCACCATTGAGATTCACGATCATGTCGAGACGAAGATGCAACCAAGTTCCCGGGGAATAGGTCGCGGTTGAACGGAGAAGAACCCCGTTGTTCGGCGCGTCGGGAGCGAGATCAGGAACGCCCGTTGAAAGGATCCCCTTCTTCAAAACGATGTGATGAGGATCGGCATCCCCAAGGCCCAACATATAGGCCAGATCCGTTACTGCCGTTCCTTGAAGGCCAGCGAAGATGAAGGGGGCAAAACCGGTAACTCCCCCGCTCACGCCCCTCTGAATCGCACCATAGATTGAGGTACCCTTAGCCATGGGCGCAAAGCTTGCCTGATTTGTGAAGAAGGCTACCGCCCCCGTGGCCACACTCAAAGAGTTGAAGCCGTGAACGAAACTGCCACCGCCATTCGGCCGCGCAATTCCGGTTGTGACGCCACGATCAACGACACCAATGGCGAGCCCGCCGGTTGCCTCTGTCCAATCCGCACTTGACATGTTTACCTCTAAATCGTCGTCATGACGTCGACCCAATAAATCGTTGGATCACCCGTAACAGTATGTATGCCAACCCCGGTAGTTGTAAAGGCAATGGCCGCCCCGCCCAAGGTTGCCGCAAGTTGGAAAGTATTTGCCGCCGCCCCAACTACAAAATAGGTGTAACCCTCATTGAGCCCGTTGGGCAATTCGCCCAAAGTATTCGTGAGAGTAACCGTTTCCCCATTCGATAGCGTGTGACCTGTTTTGGTCAAGATAGAACCGGCCACCGTCGCCGTTACTGTAAACGGTGTAAGGGTTTCCTCGAAATCTTCAAAGAACTGACCTACACCCCCGGCATCATATTGCGCGGGAGCCGTTGCGGGCATTGTGAAATAGAAGAGGTGATTGAAATCCCACTGTTCCTCAAAATCTTCATGAGGTTCAACCCCTCCATCATAATCCGCGGTATCTTCCCCCGGCCCCGCGACGATTGCGGCCCAATCAACCCAAAAGCTCTCATTTGAGAACCACTCTTCTTCAAAATCTTCAAAGTCTTGAGGTACGCCAACATCGTATGAAGCCGCCGCGCCACTTCCCCAAGCCAACAAGAAAGGAAAGTTGTTCCATTCCTCTTCAAAATCCTCGACACCTTCGGGGGTTCCGGTATCGTACTGAGCTTGATTCAACTCAAGAGGATCCTGAGGTTGAGCATAGGCAAAGAGAAAATCTTCATTCGAGAAGAACCCACCTTCGAAGGCTTCGGCGGGGGTATTCCCGGCCGCCGCCGCTGCCCCATCATCATAACCGGCCGCTCTCATTCCGGCCGAAACAATGGTTGCCGTCCAAATGTCGGGCATACCAAGAGCCGCCGCAGATTCATCCTCGAAACCGACGTTTTGAAAAGCCATTATAGAGTTGTCCCCGTTGCTGAGTTGATCAAGGTAACCGTTCCGAGTTTCGGAAACTCCCGAAGAAGCAATTCAACATCATCACGACTGCCGTTGAGAGTGAAGCCGGTTGGATCGGGTTCAACTCGTTTGACTCCCACGGTATCCCGAACAACGTTGTGAACGTCGGAACAGGAGAAGATTCCAGTTGTGGCTCCCGTGGTTTCAACGTAGCTGTAACCGAAATCGATTTCTTCATTTGCCGTCCCATCGTCGTTTTGCACTGCGAAGAAGTCGGCCAAATTGTTTTCGATTCGGCTTCTCACAGTTGTTGCCGATTGCCCGGGTTGAAGTGTCACCTCGGCATAGACGTTGATTGTCTTGTAAAGGGGGTCTGAAACGACGACAGAGAAGGTTAGGGTATTTGGGTATGTGACCGTTACCGATTCCAGCACAGCGGCTTTTAGAGCCGTTGTGGGAACCCCGCCGCCCGTTGGAATGATGAAGAGGATCCCGGCATTTTCCCCGATTGCCGTTTCTTCATTTGAAGTGAGCATGAGAGCCCGAACAACCCCCGGCACCTTCAACGCATTGATCTCGTAATCTTCTCGGGCGACGGTTCGATTGAGAACCCGAATAGTGAGCGGGGCCAACTGTCGGATTTGCTCAACCGTGTTTCGGTTCGTCGCCTCAGTTGAAGCCGCCGCATTTGTGACCGTGGGATAAACAACGGTCCCATCATCGGCCTGAAACGATCCTTCAATTACTGTGATAGAACCGGCCTCGACAATACCCCGCGCGCCCCCTCCGGTCTTATAGGCTGCCGCAATGGTACCGGTTGGAATAGCCCCATTGACCCCGTCACCAAACCGAACGGTTGCCTTATCGTTCTGATCGACTGCTACCGTATAGTGAAGATCAGTCGAATCCGAATTTAGAAAACTCGAAACTTCGGAATAGAGCCCGTTCCCCGCCGTGAGAACCAACGAACTATCGATGTATGGAGTTGAGAGCAATTCGATTTTGTGGTTTGGAACCTCGGGAGAAGAAAAGAAATCTTCTTCGGCCTCAGAGTTTTCGCCCGTCACAACAACTGAGGTTGCCCCCGCGGGGATCAACGCATCAATCAACGTCGGAAACTTCACAGAATCGGAGATTGATTTAGTACGGCAAACCGTCTGAGCATCAATTGTCAGATCTGAGACAATGGCCGAAGGAATCGAAATAGTCAAATCGGCCTGAGAAGCCGTTGCTGTTGCTGGCTCGAAACCAATCATTTTGGCCATTGCGATCAGATTCTTTCTCTGAGTCGCAGTTGACCAACGAGAATCCCCGGCCTGATTGTCTTGATACTTGCCCCCAACATCACCAACAAAGCAATACAGCTCAACCAAGATGTTTCCGAAGTTGGCAACCTGTCGAGCCGTCCAAGTTGGAAAAGCTCCCGTGATCAGATTGAAGAGCCGCGCCCGAAGAGAATCAAAATCTTTATCAGTGTAGTCTAGATTTGTTCCAAGTATGGCCATGAACTGAGCCCCTTTTCTTCAGACCAATATAACCCGGGTTGCGGTTTGAGTCGATTGAATGGAAACCCGGTTTTACACCGGACGGATCAGGAGGGAACCGGAATGGTTTGAGAAATAGATTGAGCGAGAACCGGATTGCCTGGCTGATTGATCGAAATCACGTCATAGGTGAGACGAATTTCGAGAACGTTCTCTTCCCCATCGGTGCCTTCACGCTTCTCTGTTCTCACGTCTTTGAGAATGACCTGAGGGATCCATTTCGCGAGAGCTTCCCCAACATAAACCCGGGCAAGTTCCGCGGTCACTTCGGTGTTTTGTTTGTGCCTGAGAAAGTGAAGTAGAGAACCGAAATCACTTCTCCAAGGTAGCTCACCTTCGGTGAAATCAGATCCGGCCATTGTCACGAGAACTTGACCGATCATCGATTGGAGGTGAGCCAACCCGCCCCCGTTGTGAAAATCAGAGGCCCCGCGACCGAAGGGGGTGAGTAGCCCGAACCCGAGAAACTCTAGCCCTTGCCCAAGGCTCACACCTTGGGCCGCCGTGGCGCTAGAAGCCGCCTGAGAGCCCGTTGAAGCGAGAGGGTATGTAACTGCCGCGGGCATTGCTAAACCTCGTTACCTGCTGCGTCAATAGGGAACACGCGGATTGTTGGGCTACTTCCCCAACCGCCACTCTTGGCCACCGTGTATCGGTAGCCATTGGTTATGATAACCCGCGATGAAACCGCCGTATAGAGCCCGGTGAAGGCATCGCCATCATGAACAAGCTCTTGAACCCCGGTTTCTTTGAACCATACCGCAACAAGAATCCGAGCAAACGATCCCGAGGTATCCGTTACCTCAAACTGAATCGAATCAGTTGAAGCGATCTCAGTTCCCGCAACCGGTGAGAAATTCGTCACAACCGGGGAAGTGGTATCGGGAACAACAGGAACAACAGTTTCGGGGAAAGCCGGCCCTGCATAAGCTTCCCCAACTTCAAGGTACTCTTGAATCGTTGGAATCGTGATCGAAACTACATCGAAATCAGCCATGTTTCACCTACAATGGAACCGTTCCGGTTTCCCATGGAAGCATGAGATCGTCCAAATAGATCTTAGCATTTGCTGAGGCCAATTCCGCCGTTGAAGGATAGTCCCGAGAATCTACCCCCTTCCACTGCATGGTTATCGAGATCCCTTTGTAGTTGTTGTTTGTCGGATACCCCCAAATGACAGGGAAACTTCTCGAATGAGAATCTTCAGGAGATGGATCCACCTTCCCGGGGAACAACCGATTTGAACCATCAAAAAGATAGTATCCTTTGGCATCAAAGAACAACTCACTGCCGCCACCATAATCGCGATAAGCGTTGGCATAAGAACCTCCAACGACTGTCGTGAATACGGGCGTGGCCCCCACAATGAAGTTGACCCAAGGTTGAGTATCGCCCGTGATCGTTTGAGTCAAGGCATCAAAGACCCAAATCCCAGTGATTGCGTTTGTTGTATCGTTGACAATTGCCAAATAGAAAGAAGAGAAGTTTCCGCTTTCTTTCGCATCTTGAATCCCGATATGAATTTGTGAATCGGCATTGTAGGAACCAAACACCGAATATCCCGCGGGAGCCGTACCAAGAACAATTTCTTCATCGGTCGCAGTTGGCGCAAGAATTGCCGAAGCCCCGCCTGAAGTGAACCCGGTTGGAGATATCCAAACCTGATAATCATCCTCGTAAGAACCCGAAGAAGATTGCTGCCGAATGATCTTGAATTCAAGAGTGGTATCAACCATTCTGAGTCGCATCCAAGATTTGATGTTTGACCATGAATTGGCAAGAGCCGCATTCCAAACCGTTGGCGTTACGGTCAGAACATCGTAATTCGGCCCCGCGGTTTGTCCGCTATTCTCAAAAGCCGCGATTCCGTCGCCACTTCCAAGAACTTCCAACCGACTATGAAGAACGCCCAATTCTTTGAGAAGCCAAAAACTGATCCCGACATCATTTGCCGAAAGAACCGCATTATTTACGTCAAACTGCCAAGTCATATCATCCTCACTAAGGAATCGGGATCGCCGCCCGAATCACAGTTAGAGTTTCGATCACTACGTTCAAAGCTTCAATTGCCTCATCGGGATCATCAGAAAGATCATCGATCGGAGGAATAGGATCCTGACCAATGAGCCCCAAGAAGAGGTTGATCACGGCAAAGAGAGAATTGAGAGGGGCCATTCCACTTTGAACACTGAGAATCGTGAGATCAAGCAACTGATTTGCACAAGTGATCGAATCGGCCAAAGCCCCGTTTCCCGGTTGAGCCGCCAAAGCTTCGGCCGCCGCAATTCGAGAGATCTGAGTCTTGATCAACTCGAATTCACTTTGAACCCCCCGAAGAGCAACAATGGTCACGTCAAGAAGATCGATGATCATCAGAGGAACCGAAAGCTGAGGAATGAGATGAGCCATGGCCGCCGCTTTCTCGACAACTTCGGCAATGGCCTCAAACAATGCCGTTGGGTCTGTCAGAAGACTTGGTATGGCCTCAACAACCCCTTTGATGGCTAGAACCATATCGATGAGATTGAAAACCGGTGAGAGCGGAGCTAGAGCCGCTGACGCCTGATTCAGTAGACATTTGGTGACCTGATATGGCGACGGAATCCGCGCAAGTGAGAGGCATTGAAGAGTAGGGCCGCCCGGTAGTCTCAGAGTGAGGGATTGATCCCCAACAGTTGGCAGATTACAGATCGGCATATCGCCCCTTTACAGTTGGCCCAAACCGGCCGGAATCCCGTTGATTATGACATTGAGCCCGTTGATCGTCACATCACCGGTTGATTCTATCTCGATTCCCGTCGTTGCCGAAATCTTCAAAGCTCTCGTCACCCCGTTGAATTCGAGAAGATTTGTCCCCGAAGCTTTGTCTACAATCGAGAGCTTCTTTGAGGTTGCTCTCGTGTCAACAACAACATCATACTCTTTGAGAGCAAGAACCTTCACATCGGGATCGGAACCATCGGAAGCTTCGGGAGCTTCCCCAACCCCCCAATTTGCGGGCATGTAATAGGGATGATCTGGATGTCCATTTTTGAACCAAACCGCCACTTCGGCCCCAATTGGTGGCACGTTGAAGAACCCTTCATCTTCGGTTCCGCCCCCCGAAGAACTAAGGGGCCAAGCCCAATTTGAAGCTTCTTCGATCAACCCCGGGATCCTGAGCCGGATTCTTCCATCCTTTCCGGCTTCCCGATGAGTCACAACCCCGATCTGCATTCCGTAAATCGGTTGTCGAGGATCGTCGTAATCGGTTCTCATGAATTGCCCCTTGAACCCCGGCCCCCGGTTGGGCCATATCTCACAGTTTCTTGGCCGGTATCGGGATCGATCACCTCAACCGGTTCAAGGTTATCATCGTCGCTTTGGGTACCGTTCCGGTTCGGTCTGCCGCCCGATGCCGTTTCCCCGCCCCGTTGCTGCAATGAACCGCGGGCTTCCGAAGCTTCCCGCCGAACCGTTGCTGAGGCGTTGGGATTCCGCGCAACTTGATCCAATGCCGCCGTGACTTCGGCCCGTGAGGCGTTTCCGCCCCTCTGATGAGCCGCCTGAGCCCGTTCAAGGGCTCGAATGGAGTCGGCATCCCCCGCGGCTCTCGCGGCGCTTAGGGCCGCCGTGAGACGGCTTGCCGTGGCATCGCTCCCGCCTCGACTTCTTCGCTCTTGTTGAACCCCGATCATTGAGAGCCCCGTTGCCTGAGTCGAGGTTGTTGAATGGCCGCCGTGACCGTCCGAAACCATCTTGATTTTGCAGTGATATCCTTCAACCGCTAACTCATGAGTGATCTCGGTTATGTAGTATCGAACCGAAAGCCTCACGCCCATGCCGTGACAACGAACAATCGACTTTGCAAGAAGTGTCGGATCCCCGATGATCGTTGCAGACATTTTGACGGCGACTTGTTGAGCCCGTCGAAATCTTCCCCTCGCTCTTCTTGTTGCCCGTTGGTTGTTACTTGCCGCTGTTTGAGTCGTCGCTTCTGAGGCAACCCGCCTCTCAACAACAGTCTCATTCCCCGTATCGGGATCGATGATCTCAACATTTTCGGTGAGAGTATCCCGCCCCGAATCTGAGTTGTTGTCGGCAGTGACGTTGATATCTTCACGGGTTCTCGGATTGCGGCCCCGGGCTCTCACCCTTCCCGGCCGCGCAGTCAAATCATTTTCGATTGTGGGATCACCGATGAAATCGCCCTGATTTGGATCGATGTAGTAGAAGAGATCACGAACCGGAGATTCCCCCAACCGCCTTTCATGAAAATGGAACCCGTCAAAATCAACATAGAATTCAAACCCGGCTTCACTGGAATGAACCCGAAGAAATTGAGCATCGGTCAAGTTTGCTTGGGTGATTATCTCCCTTGCCTCTTCGGTGTCATCGATGAAGCGAACATCTTCCCCATATCCGTATTCTTCGGCAATTTGGGTTGCGATCTGAGAAACGGTCATTCCCTCGAAACTTCGGGAGCGGGTTACCGTATTCATCGTCACATCTTCGCCGTTGGCTTCGATGGAAAGAGGATTGAACCCCTTCACCGAAGTTATGACACAAGTTCGGACGGGAGCCATAGCTTCGGGGTATCCCCACGAAACTCGAATTCTTCCACCCTTCCGCCAAACCGGATCATCGAAATGAGAGAGATCATTGTTTTCAACGGTGAGCTTTACAGTATCGGTTTTACGTTCGGCGTCGGTGTATGAAAAAGACAAAACGGAATCAGTGACAAGCCGATATTCTTCGCCGCCGTGATCTTGGAGACGAACCATAAGCATAGGGGCCGATCGATCGCTAACGGTCATTCGTCATACCGTTTCGTATCAAAGATTTCTTCAAAGATGGTTCGGTCAGAAGGAATTACCAAGATAGTTCCTTCGGCCAATTTCAGAGTCGGATCGTGAATAGGATTTGGCTGATAATCAGCAATGATCCACCACAACCCATTAGGACGATAAAACGACTTGAATTCCGCCCCCGCGATCGAAAAAAGAGTTTCGCCACCTTGAACGGTATGATGTCGATTATCCGAATAGTTCTTGAACCGGAAAGGAACCGGATCCGTGAGAACAAGAGCCCCGGTTGCATCGGTGTATGCACGACAGAAGGTGTGACGGCTGAATTTTCTAGGTGGCATTATCCCTCAAGTTCCGGGGGAAGATCCCGAAGTTCAAGGTTGTTGTCCAACACAGTTGGCAGATCGCGAAGATCCGAAGGGGCCGCTGAGGATCGTCGTGTTCCATTCTGACGAATCTCTTCGGCAGTGATTCTTACATCGCGAATTTCAGTTGGTTTCAGAGTCACATTGAAAGAAGTTGTGCGCCCCTGCCGATTGAATTTCACATGTTCGATTTCAATCTCTTCAAAAACGCAAGTCATGGTAACGACCCGAGGCCAAATGAAGAGAACGCGCGTTGGCGCCCCATCACGAACCGAAGAGGCTCCGGCCGAAGGATACATAAGAGAAAGCAAAAACTTTCGCCCCTCATGGATCATCTCGACTTCTTCGGGGCTTTCGCCAACAAAAACAAACTTCAATTTATCGAATTCATGACTTGTCGTGAAATCATATTGAAGATTCTGATGTGACATCCCTTTGACGTCTTGCCTCGAATATTTGGCGGCAACCTTCTCTGAAAACTTCTGAGGCATGTATGGCATAAGGAACGTTTCCCCCGTTCTGAGAGCCGTGAAGCTCACCTTAGGGGGCGTTGCTGTATGACTTGCAAAACTCATGAATCCGCCGGTACAGGAGTAAAGCCGCGCGCCCCTGCTCGCCTATCTGCCCCGGCAACCGCCGTTGCCACGGTTTCGCCGTCAATATTGACATTGATCGGGCGCGTTGCTTCGGCCTGATCTCGTTTCCGTTCCTGAGTCAAAGCCGCAACAACCGCCGCCATTTCTTCCCGCCTTGCCCGGTTACGTTCCCCCGCCTCAGCTTCAAAGGCCGCGGTACGGCCCCCAGAAGCGATTCTAGCGCGCGATTGAACCTCAGCCCTAGCCCGGAACGCTGCCCCTTCTCGGCGCCCCTGAATACGCTTCTGAGCCTCAGCCCCGGCCCCTATCACACTGTTGAGCCCCTGAGGCCGAAGCCCCGCGGGAATCCTTGAAAGAGCTTGCCCAATCGAAACTAGAATTGAATCAAGCGAATTCTGGATCGATTGAACCATATTGATGAAGATGTTGTTGATCCGAATCGCCATGATTCTGAAACCATCTGACATCATTTCGGGAGCCGAAACAATCGCAGATTCCAAAGCTACGAAAGTTCTCATGAGCCAAACCACCGCCCGAACAACCGCAATCACCCCCCTCAAAATCCCAGAGAAAACCGTTCCCATAAGTTCGCCAAATGAAACGGCCCCATCTTCGCCCCCGTCCATTGCAACGCCCATATCAGTAAACAGTTGTGAAATCTCGGAACCCAAAGAAGATAGCTCAGATCCCAATTCTCCAAACGGGCCAGAGATCTTCTTCCAAGTCGTGGAAAAGAAACCAACAAACCCGGTCCAAACCCGAGCCAATGTTGTGATTCCCCGAACAATAAACCCAAGAGTATCGGCCAACAAACTACCAACCCGCGCGCCCGTTTCGGCCCAAGAATTCATATCGGTATTGGCCAGATCTCCAACCCTATCGCCAGCAAACCCGAAAGCTTCCCCAAGTTCCTGGAAAGCCTTTACCATTTGCTCGAAGAGTGGAGCCATTGAAGTAACGACTCTTGAAAACCCGGTATGAATCCCGTTGAAGAATTCCCGAACCCGAGCAACGATCCGGAAAACGCTGATCACGAAATTCCGGATTCCTTGGTTCTCGGCCCGGTTCATCTCTTCGCGAATCTCACCTGAGAAACCGCCTTGAGAGAAGAGTTGAGTCATGGCACGAACAACCAACCTCACGCGGTTGTATGCATTGGTGAAGTGATCAACAATCCCGCCAACGTTCAACCTGACCGCTTGCCGGAACATAGCGATCACAGCGATAGCGGCCCCCATAGCCACAATGAAGGGGGCCATTGCCGCCGCCAAACCCAACACCACAATTGCCACGATCTTGATCACAGGAATGATCAGAACCAATGCAGCAACGAACAAGCCAGCAACACCGGAACCGGTCAACAGTACGCCACTCAAAAGCAAGAGAGCCGCCCCGAACCGCTTCACCGGCATTGGAAGCCTATTGACGAAACGAGTGAGAGCAACCATTCCATCTTTGAGCCCAACGATCACAGGGATCAAAACCTCTGCAATTGGCCGCCCAACCTCAACCAAGAAGGTTTGACCAACGCCTTTGAGAACATCGACAACACCGGCATAGTTCCCCTCTGAAACTGCCCGTTGAAGCATATCGGCCATTCCTGCCGATTCCCTCATTTGCCTCTCAAGTTCTCGTGCCGCGTCAATACCGCGAAGAATCTCAGTCGTTCCATCGGCCAACGTTCGGCGGAATTCCGCCCCTTGTACCGCGGCGAAAAGTTGCACGCCTCTCGCGCCAAGAATCGAGGCCAATGCTTGGCCCCTCTGAGCCCCGGTGAGATCCTGAGTCGCTTCCCCGAGATCATGCATGATCTCAAGAACGTTTCTCATGCGGCCTTGCCCGTTATCAGAGAAGATTCCACCTTCCCCAAGAAGCCTCTGAGCTTCGGCCTGAGAACGTTGATCCGAAGAGAGCCGCCTGATTGCTTCTCTCAAACCGGTTGCGGCCCTTGAAGCTTGGATATTCAGGTTCCTGAGAAGGCCCATTCCAACCAAGGTTGTGTCAAGGGTTTGGTTTGCGATACCGGCCTGAGCCGTTACAGCCGACAGACCGATCGCGAAGTCGGCCGCTTGGAAGTTGGTTCGTGCCATTGCAGTCGCCAAACGATCCGCAATCTGTTGAGCTGAGAGCCCCTCACGTCGAAAAGCATTCATCGAACCGACAACAGCGGCCCCGGCATCGGCAACCGAGATCATACCGAATGTGGCAACCTGCAATGAAGGTGTGAGAGCTGTGGCCGCTTGTTCGGCGTCAAGACCGGCAGTAATGAGGTTCCTGAGCCCCTCAACGGCTTCATCGGGCGAGAACTTAGTTGCCAACCCTGCCTCGATTGCGGCGTTCCTGAGCCGTTCTAACCGCTCTCCTGAGGCATTGGCTAACGCCCCCACAAGGCTCATTTGTTGCTCGAATCTTCCGGCCGCCCCCGCCAAAGCAAAGGCCCCGCCAAGAAGAGCCAAACCCGCAATCAAGTTGACTACACCCCCCGCGGCAATGGCAAAGCCCGCCTTCATCGCCATGCCCGTCAAACGAGATTGGTTCCCCAATCCGGTCAACTGACCGCGCAAACGGGTGATTGTTCCTGTGGCAAGGTTTCGAGCAGTGAACACAAAGCCCAAACCCATGTTGTTTAGTGCCATTGTGCCCCTTTGGAAAACCGGTTTTCCTGGTTAGCCCCGGCCCGCTTTTTTGATTCGTTCGGCCTCATCAGAACGCCTCTCGTCCAACCAATCTAGATAGTATTCTATATCATCTAGATCAAGGCGTTCAATGTCGGCCAGAGTAAAGGAAAATCCCGAACCGCCATGTTGTTGGTAACAAAGTTCCGCCGAAACTTTTCGGAACCAATTTTCCTCATATGGCGGAAACATTCCGGCGACTAAGAATCCCCCATCCTTCTCGGGGTTCTCTTCAATTGCTTCTTCTTCCGCCGCGTCTGCGAACGCGGAAGCCAGAATGCTTCTCCCTCGAAAGGGACCGGAGCTTTATAGACCTTTTCGCATTGGGGACATTCAACCTCAAAGTCGGTATCGATCCCGCCATCAACCTCTTCAAACTTGTCGAGCAACTCAAGTTGAACGTCAAGATCAAGCTCTTCGAGGTAGGGGCCGAATTCGTGCTTATGCTCCACACCTTCAACCTCAAGAAGTCGAGCCTCAAGAGCCGACGTTACGAGCGTCTCACGTCGATTCTGAAGCCGTTGGCCGGTCCTACGTTCATCCTCACCTGTGAGAAGTTTGAAGGCGTAGCGAACCCCTTCTAGCGTCACCTCGAAGCGATTATCGCCGGCCGCGATCTTCGCCTTCGATTCTTCGGGCAGATCAAAGACGTCAAGATCCTTTGCAATGTCAACTTCCCACTCAAACTGATTGCCGCAACCGCCGATCCCGACATCGCCACAACGGGTCGGAAAGATGTAATCGGATCCGTAGGTAGCAATACGAATTGCCGCCAACGTATAGAACCGATCGCAAACGAGGATCTTTCCCCATGGAAGTTTGCCGCTACTTGGCAAATCCTTGTACGGGCCGGGATTGTCGGTCGACTGCCAACAACCATTCAAAATTTTGTCGTAGGTTCGGCCCTTTCGAGCCATGCGACGATCGGCAAGAGCGTTTGCTTCCCGGCCTTTGAGTTTACGAACCTCGCCGGTAAGACCACTTGGACAGATAACTTGCATTTGCGGTGCCCCTTTGAGCCTAGCGACTCACACCAAAGATTTACGGTTTTGACTACCCTGAAGCTTTGTCAAAGGTGTCAATTGCGAGAGTGAGCATTTCAACAACGTTCTCATCAGAATCGTTGTCCCATTCCCCAACGACCATTTTGATCGGCCAAGCGTTGTCAAGAATCCAACGCCTGAGAACCGTACCATCACGATCAAGTTGAAGAATTTCGACCGGTCGCTTGTATTCGGGTGTCACCAAACCTGAGTTTGCAGTCATCCGAACGACATCAAGGAACCAATCGTAAAGATCCGAATCGCCATCGGCGACGCCTCTTTCAAGCGTTACGTCGGTAACTGTGACCCTACCGGGCGACTTGTCAGGAATAACCCGGCCGCCTTGCCATTGAAGAACAACGGCAACCTCAGCGGACAGTTCCGAACATTTCGCAAATTCGGCCGAACGAACCCCTTCGATCTCGACGACGAAAGAGAACTTCTTATGAAATTTTCTTGGTGTGCCTCTTACGGCCATGATTTACCTTCTTTCAAGTTCTCTCGTCTTAGGCCGCCGCCGCTTCAACGAGCTTTCGAGTATCCTTTGAGAACCGAACAATGATGAATTCAGCGGGAGTATTGAAGGCCAATCCAACCCGACCATACATCTTCCCGGCCGCAACTGCCGAAGCCGGATTGAGCTTGTCGGAAAAGTCAACGAAGAAAGCTTCATCGGGATCCGTTGAAGCAAACGCCTCATTCTTCATCTGAAGAAGAAGGAATGAACGAACCGTTCTTTCAACGGTACGTCGAAGCTTTTTGGTGTTGTTCTTGTTCCGCGCAAATTCGATCCCGTTCTTGATCGATTGCTCGATAAAGATCGCGCCCCTCCTCTGAGCAACATAGGGGAAGTTCCCGTTCGCCTTCAAGGTTCGAGAACCATCGATATGACGGGGGGCACCCTTGAAAGAAGTGAGGATATTGATCCTCTTCGGGAACACGAAATCCCTCTTCTTCTTGTCAAGAACCTGATCCGTCTCGAAACCAACGATCCCCTTGATCGCGCCTTCTTCGATCCCGGCCGGGGGAAGGTATACGCCCCCCTCGGTTGAGGCGTCAGTTCGGGCGAAAACTCCCGCAATGTGACCGGCCGGGGAAACCGTCAAATCAGTGACGTTTCCAAAGACCGCCTCAGTCGGATTTGTCACCTTGACCCATGGCCAATATGCGGCCCCGAATTCCGAAGATCCGAGAAGAGCCGACGTCGTTTCAAAGTACGTCACAACATCGGTGTAACTTGAACCTGAGGGAGCATCGAGAATCGCGAACATCGACATTTCACGAAAATCTTCGCAATAGGTGATCATCCCGTTTTGAATGACCGAAGTTGCCTGGCCGGGGATGATCAAGAGGTTCACGTCTTGAATCTCATCGAGCGTATGAAGCCCCACGGTCGCCGTAATGGCCGTTCCGTAGTCGGCATCAACAATCCCTACCAAGCCATCGTTACCGCCCGTCATAAGGCTGCTAGTGCCGTTAGCGGGCCTCTGAGAGACGGAAGCATCTTGATCCGTAGCCGTGATCAGATTTGATTCGGCCGTGAGGATCGTTTCCACGTACCGATCATCAGTATCGATCATGGAAAGGTTGGGATATTCATTTTCGATCGCCCCATCGATCAGAACCGTGAGATCGAATTCGGTTGCCACTGCGCTCGTTGCATCGGCAATGAGGATCTGAATCGAATTGGCGTAAGCTCCCATGGTCTTTCCGTCGACCTTGAGAGTATTGACCGCCGCGCCCGTTGTACCGGTATGCGTGGCGTTATCCAATCCAAGTTCGTCGTCCATTGTCGAGGTTGCATTGATCGCGATTGTGGAGCCAACACCGGTTGTGTTGGAAGCAACATTCACGGCCCCGGCAACCGCCGTGATTGTCAACGCGGGAATGTCGCCTTCAATCTGAGTTTTCAGCTCCGCAACCGTAACGGCCGAAGCATCGGCAGCGTCGCCCGTTCCCGCCGAATCCTGAGCGGGGGAAGCGAAACCGAGAGTTGCCGCCGCGGTACCTGAGAAGGTGTCAATGCCCGAATCGGTTCCAACGGTATCGCTCGTAATCACAACCGAACCGGTTGCCCCGCTTGCTTGTACACCGGTTGCTTTCGCGTTGATAACCGCCGCAACCTCAAGAGCCGTTGCCGCGCCAATGGCGACAAATTCGGCAGTGAGGAACGTAACGGTTTGAACCGGCCCATTGTCAACGGAAAAGAGCAACGTTTGCCCATTTACGAGAGCGTAGTTTTCGGCAAGAGAACTTGTCGAAACCGCCGCCGCTGCGTTGAATGTCGAGGTGACATCGCCCGCCCCGTCAACATCACAAACAAACGTATCCCCATCGACAAAGGCGAACGTTTCGGTTAGTGAGCCGGTTTGCTGGCCCGCCGTGGGGCCGGTTGCAGCGGTCTGAAGCATAACGGTTGCCGCCGCCGCGGTTGCGGGGGAAGGAACCGTTGCAGTTGGATCCGTGTAATGAACCGTTCGGATCACATACAGGAACTGGCCTTCATTCTCGAAGAACCCGGCCGCCGCGTGAGCAACTTCCGAAGTTGTCGTGTAGCCCCCGAAATAATCGTCATATTCGTCAAACGACGTTACGAGAGTCGGCGTTCCGAGCGGCCCCCGTTCCGTGATACCAACGACACAAACAATCGAGGTTTGAACGGCCGTGATCGGCCGAACCTTTGGTTCTTCTTCTTCGATCCCGACATTGCTTGAAAGCTGAGTTGCCATTTGTTTTCACCTTTTTCTCTGAGAGAGAATCTTCTTCTCAGCTTAGTCGGCCTTTTTCGCGGTTCGTTTCTTCGGTTTCGGTTCGGGCTTCACTTCCGGTTCCGGTTCCGGTTCGGGTTTCGGTTCGGGCTTCACTTCCGGAACCGGCTTCGCCCAATCCTTGACCAAAATGTCACGAGCCGCAACCGCCGCCGCAACTTCTTTGCACCGGAGATAAGAACAAGGAACGGGGGCAGACTTCTCACCGGGAAGAATCCTCAGCGACTTGGGAACCGACATATTCACGGGCTTCTTCCGCCGCTTTCCGTCTTTCCCTTCAACGGTTTCCCGCCGTTGGATCCGTTCCGAAGCGACTGTGATGTCGAGATTCAGAACGAGCATTCTCGGGGGCCGTTTCGTTCGATTGGTCAAGGTTACTTTTTCAGTCGCCATTATTCAGTCTCCTGATTGCTTCTCTAAAAGAGAATCACCCATCCATGTCGGTTACGTCAAGATCGACCGCACTAACCAAAGTTCTAGCTCTCTCAACAACCGCTTCAAGGTTGAACCCGGCCAATCCGTCAAAGTCAAATCCTCGGATCTCAATTGCTCCGGAGAATGTCCGAATATTCGAGGTTGAACCCTTGGTTGTCGTATTGAACCCCGCCGTTCCTTGAAACGAGAATTCATACTCAACTTCACCTTGAGTCGAATCATCGGGATCCCGATCCATCGTCAGAACAATATTCCGGTTCATGAATTCGTTTGCCACTGCAAGAAGTGAAAGAAATTCCTTTGTCGAATTCGTGATCCCGATCACATCGAATTGAAGATCAACCGTTCTCGGTTTCCGAAGAACTTCGGCCATACCATCAACCGCGTCATTCTCGGGCTTCTCATTCCGACTGTAAAACCGGTTTTCCGGCAACTTCGGCCCAACAAGAACAATAGCGGGAACCTTGGCAAGATCGGTGATGTTCAATCCGTCGACCGTTGAAGAGTCGTAATCGGTGTGAGCCGTCAACACAACCTCGGGAAGGATCTGTTTCTTCATCTCTTCCATGAGACGATAAATCAGCCTCTCAAGATCGCTCGTTGCTGTCGCATCTAGCTTCACATGGCGATAGGTATAGCCGCCTGAAACCGTGACCGACTCCCCCGGGATTGCATCGCCGTTATCGTCAAGATTCGTTACAACGACATCAACCGCCCCATCCCCATAATCCCCGGCCGCCGTTCCCGCGAGAGGCGAGATCGGGGTAATGACCCTCAAACAAATGTGCGAAGCTACGCCAACCGAAACCGCTTCAACTCCCCCGAAGGTAACTGAGACTGTTTCCTGTTCATCGGCCACAACAAGCCCGTTGACAATGTCACCACTTGGCCCCGGATCAGGAACCGGGGGAAGTCGGAAGTTCCGCCCATAGATCTCAACAAGACTTCGGCCCATTGTCGGCCCTTCGGCATCGTCGCCAACTTCAGACCCATAGGGCAAGATATGATTTACAACGGGGGTTGCCATGACTCACTATACCTTATCTGTAAACCCGGGTTTACAGGCTACAAACTAACGGCCCGTAACAGGATCTATTCCGGTACCACGCCGCGATCTTCTGAGAGCCGCGCCATAACTTGAAAACAGCGCTTTCCCACGAGCCCCGCCCCCGGGAACCCCGGGATAACCCCCCATAACTCCCATCATACCATTCAAGTTGATCGCCACTCTTGTCTGAAACCTGAGACGAGATTCGACCGAACCGAACCATTTATCAATCACCGGTTGCATGAATGGTCGGGCCGGAATTTGAGTAACGATGATCCCGGTTGTGAAGCCGCCGCCCGAAGTGCCTTCACCCCCCGCTTCTTGTTCCCCAAGTTCTTCGGTGAAAACCTTCATGAGAAACTTCCGCATTGCGTCGGAAACTTCAATCACGATAGGACCGGATCCAAACTCATGAACCGCGGCAACATTCACCAAATCTTGACCGGCTTTACCCTTGGCGGTTCGGTGAACGCCAACGAAAGCTTCGGCCCCTAGAGGCGTTTGCTTCTTCACAACCTTGATTGAATTTCTCAGATCGCCCCGAACGATCAAAGCCTTTGTTCCGCCGAAACCTTTGAACCGCCTCATTGCTAGAGTTGTTTCGGCCAACGGCTTGAATGCTTTACCGCCCGGGGCTTGTTCTCTGAAACCCTCAACAACCTTGGTTCTGAAATACTGAGCTTCTTGAAGAACTGCCCGATCAAGAGCGATACGGATCCGAACCGGAGCAACCCGAAGGGTTCGGGAAGCCCGCCGCCAATCACCTGTCAAACCAATTTTGACCCCGGCCATTATCCCGACCTTGCCGACTGTTTCCGATCCTCGAAAATCACCAAACAAAGGTTTCGGTTCACTCCAAGCCCAAAGCTTCGAGATTGAACCTGATGAACAAAGAGGCCCGGGGGATTCTTGATCTCTTCAACAAGTTGTTGCCGGATCGTGAGGATTCGGGACAACCGATCATTCTTCCGGATCGTTGGATTGCCTGAGGCGTCAACAAGCCCGTTCCGCTCAAGATATTTGAAGTGAAGAGCTACCGCAAATTTCGAGGTTGGAGCTTCACCCCCAAGAATCATTTCGAGCCGCTCAAACATCTGAGGTTCGATTTGTGCGGGGATCTGAATTTCAGCCGATTCGACTCGCGCCGATTCGCCTAATTGATCCGCGGGATCCGCGAGAACTTGAACCGGTTCCCGAAACATCTCGTCATAGCCCGTGGTAAGCTCTGAGGCCCCATCGGGGTCTGCCGCCGTTGCCACGGTATCCAACTGCCTAAAGCAAGCGAGAAACGGGTATATGAGCTTTCCTCGGGGCATTACGCTGATCCAAACATTGGGGGTCTAGTGTACTGAGCCAAGATCCCATCAATCTCGGGATCGCCGGTATAGCCCCCAACCCCGGCCGCACCCAAAGAAGAAGGGGAAGCATACTTGATCGTTTGATCCCGGGTTTTGTGTTCCGTCACTCTCCAAGCGTTCCGAGCGTCGGCCCTTGCATCATCTTCGCTATATCCGGTATGCATATCCCTCAGACACATGAGAACCGCCGCTCTCTCAATCAAAGGGGGCGTTACCCCCTCGGCATCGCCCGAATCCCAATCGGTATAACCAAACGTCCCAACGATCTGGATATTCTGGTTTCCCTTTGTCCAACGATCGGGGTAAAAAGTCGATTGGCTAAGATAATCTTCATCAACAGCATATTCGAGTTTCGGGCTTTCCCGATCATCAGGATTCATCAACCTTTGGGTGAGGTGACGGTTGTAAATTTTTACACCGTCCAAATCAACCGCGGTAGACAACGAAAAATCGGGGCCGCCCAACTTGATCGATGTGATCGAAATGATGGGATCGCCAAGAAGCAAAAGCCTTGCTCCCGTTCCATCAAGAACGATCGTCATATCCCGAGGTTCAAAGAAACGGCCGGTGTAGTTATCGATCGCCGCACAAACCCGCGTGATCACCTTTGTGAGTTGTGCGTCAGTCTTTGAGCCATAACCGGTTTCCGGGACGCCTTCATCTCTCAAATCTTGAATTGTGCAGTAAGCCATACCGGGAGTGTAACAACCCCCGAAGAGGAAAGCTAGCGCGTGCGACGTCTACGAACCCGCGGAACACCTTCACTATGCCGCGAGAAAGCCCCTGAGAGGCCCGACAAAGATTCCGACGACTCATTGCCCGTCTCAGATTCACGGGCCTTAGAATCGCTCTGAGAGCCGACTAGAGCCAAATACGATTGTGAGAAATCGACATCTTCAAGGTAGACAGGTTCCGAAGCCGCTTCTTGTTCTTCTTTGAGCCGAATTGAAGCTAGCTGAATTGAGAGGTTGATCCCATCCAATCGACCTTGAAGAGAAAGCTTCTCAGAAGCCAAAGCTTCAATCTTCGCTTCGGTGCGAGATTTCGCCGCTTCAAGATCACTGAGAAGGGTTGCGATCATGGGATATAGGTTACCCGAATTTCGGCCGCTGAGTCACACTGAAATGAAATCCGATGGGAAGAAGGCGATTCGTATTCTGCGATCATTTCTCGTTCATCAAACGGGCCAAGAATATCGGCCACAGAATCGCCCCCGTTGAAGCTCACATTGACCTGATCATCTCCAACAGTCGAAATGACTTCAACCCGAACCTTGGAAGCGTTGGCCCCAATACCAGTATCCTCATATGAAACCCCGCCGGCCAAAGAAGCTTGTGTGTGAAGTGTTGGCATTTCTTTATCTCCTCGAAAGAGTATCGCTCAAATCAGTCTGTAAGCCAAGGGATCTTATTTGGAGTGAGCCCCATTCCATACGGAAAATTCAAAACCGATTCAGCTTCATCCGAATTATTGAATTCCCCGACCATATAATTTGAAAGCTTATGCGTATTGTCAGTTGCCGAACCAAGTTCGGCCCAAATTCCGGATGGTTGTCTCATCCAAAGCGTAAACACCCCGTCTGCATCACGAGATATTCCAAGTTCGGTGGTTTCATCGACATTGATCGTGTCAATCGATGTCGAAATTGACCCGGTAGTAAACGGAACATTCCCGCCATTATCCCATCTAGTTATTGCGATGGAATTATCTTGATGAATGTACAGCTCATAACAATTTTGCCCCGAAGCAGTTCTTATCTCAGGCAATGAAGCAATGAACATATATCGAAACCGCGCAGTAGTAGTTACTTTTTTGAATTTGAAATACCAAAACCCGTAAACTTGCTGTGACGACATATGAGCCCTAGAAGCGTTCGTTTGCGCTACCAAAACATTTGAATCCCATTTGAGGATCCCATTTGAAATGCTCCAAGGCCCCACATTGCCCACTGAGAGACTCACAAGGCTGTCAGGATAGATATGCTCATATCCCCTATCAACGACCCTTAGGGCCGCTCTGAGGTAGGTAGAAAGGGCCTCTTCATCCGTGAGGTACCGATCCCACATTTGGAAATCGTCAAGAGCCCCGCTAAATTCGCGATCATCTACTACCCGATCCAAAAGCGTAAATTGACCAGCATCATTCAATTTTGTACCCGATGAAGCAATTGATTCGATGAAAGGAAAATCATTCCCATTTATCAAAAGACTTGGAACCGTTCCTTCGATCCCATCCATACGAATTACGCAATGGGTCCAAACCGAATCAAGAACTGCCGGTGTAGCAATCCAACGAGCCGCGCCGCCCGTCCATTGTTCTCTAAGCGTAAGCCCCAATGAACCATTGGTGATATACAATTCGATACTAGTCGAAGCCTTATCGAAAATCCTACCGGCAATTTCTCCGTCCCCATCGCGCCGAATCCAAAACGCAAAAGTTCTGGAAGACGTATTATCTAGTTGAGCATCATTCGCGGTCAATTTAGCCGCGTCGCGCTTTGCCCCCGTTGCTACCACTGCCGTTCCGCCCGAGGGAGTATCCTTTTCCCAACCTACGCCAACGGTATGATCAAAATGAATCCCATTGCCGGAATGATCGAAAACTTGCCCCTCATGTCTTGACCCATCCAAACGAACCAACTGATCCACAACTTGGTACATTCTCGCGCGAGTAATCAGAGGTTCCGAAACATTGATCCTCAGAGCATCAAAAAGAAGGTGAAGATCACTCAGTTGCCTACTCGTCAACTGAGCCGAAAAAAGAGCAACGGATTGGAAGTCACTGTTTTGGTTTCCGCCACCTGAGAAATAGTTACCAATTTTGATCGTTTCAGTATTGGGGACGAGAGTGTGAGCAACCGAACCCAATCCGGCAAATTCCATTTGATTGTTTTGCTTGCCTAAATAGCACTGCCATTCACTACCAGATTCATATACATTGGCAACCGTACTAAAGTTCCCCTGAATATCGACAATGAACGATGAAGTAACGCCGTTGTAAAAATTGAATCGATCGCCATTCTGATAAAAGAAAGCCCAAAAATGAGCAACAGCTCGTTTGCTCACAAACCGCGTCGTTGCGGGCATGTTTTTGAAACCTTCGGTTCCGATAAAAATCGTCCCCTCAGTTCCTTGTTGTTCGGCCCCATGAGCAACTTCTATTTCGCCCGTCGTTCCTTGGTTCAACCCATAGCCATTACGACATTTACGGAAGTAAGGCGTTCCCGCAATTGCCGTTGTTCTCTGGTACGAATCATAAGAATCGAGGTTCCCAAGAATTGGAAGCTTCAAGAGGTACAAGCCAAGAGCCGGATCCCGAACGAACGACAGAAATTCATCTAGAATGCTCATCGCGCAATCTCATTTCTCAGAGTTTGGGTAAGGGCCGAAACCTGCATTTGGCTCATTGCCCCCGCGACCAAACCGGGGAACATGATATCCCCGATGAAATCGCTATTGTATCCGGAACCAACCTTCAAGGGAGCAGAGGTATTTGCCATGTTGGTATAAACGCCACTATTCGTATTTGAAAGAGGTACTGAAACCTCATCAACAAAAAACTCCCAAACTTTGGTTGAACCATTATAGACAAAAACGACGACATATGTTGAACCGACAACAATAACCCCGGCCGCGGTTCTCTTCCCACGACGAGAAGCCGCAGCATTATCGACAACCCGCGCGATCAATTCTCCCGCCGCCGTGACATAACAATAAAATTCGCCCGCCGCAATCGCCGTTGCCTTTGAGAGAATATCCATGTTTCCGGGGAGTGAAGTTGGTCGGATCACAACCGGAATCGAGAACGACTGATCGACGCCCCCAACCACGAAACTGAAATCATCAGAATCACCGCAATTGATCTGATCGCCCCCATCGAAAGTGTAGCCATACCTTCGATGATTCTTAGTAGGGAATTCCGTTGAAGTCAAACCATCGGAACCAAGAAGAACGAGATCTGAATCATGGGTTCCAAGAGCGGGGGTTACTTGGGTTCCGCCACTCTCAAAATCTCTTTCAAGCGGCAAGGTGATGATCGAATTTTCCGGTTGAATCGAAGAAATCAGAGTTTCGTTCCGAAGGTATGGTTCATCTTCGGCATCAATCGCATGATCAATGAACATGACTTCTCGGGTAGTTCCTGTCATGTCGCTGGTTCCGCTATTCGTTGAACCGACAGAAAAAGCCCTCAACTGAGCCCCGGGATTATACGTGGTTGCTACAGTACCAACCAACGTTCCATTGAGCCAAGCCGATGTTGCTCCCGAAAGACAACTGACGATCAAAACGTTTTCTTGATTCACGTTCCAAACATCGGACCATGTACCGCCGCCGCCAACGACATTGATGATATTCTTAGCATTGAGATTCACGATCAGAGCGTTACCATTGCTCTTGTAAACATAGAACTTTCGGTTTGCCGATTCGGCGTCAATCAAAAACCGCGACGAACCATCATCCCAAGCAAACGTTGGAGCGAATCGAATCACTACCGCCATTGAATCGACATTCAACGGAGCTTTCAAAACGATATCACATTGACCGGTTCCAATTGACAGCCCCGCCGAAAGAATTTCTGCATCCCCGACCAAAGAACCGCCATTCTCAGCAAGAAGCGAGGCGGATCGAAACTCTTCACGGAAGGTAATTCCCGCCGCACTTTCGGCCGCTGAAATCGACATGATCAAACCTCTTCGGTAAGCCTTGAAGAACGTTCGGCCAACCACAACTGAAAGATCCCGCGGATCTGTTTCGGTGAGAGCTTCTGACCGGCTTCGATCCCATCGGCCGTGAAGTCAAAGGCCGGTCTTGAGGGATCACAAGCCGAAAGTCTTGAAAGATTCCTGAAGTTGAGTGGGGAACCCGGCCGCCAATTGTTGCTGAAATAGTTGACCGCCAAAGCAAGATGTTTCCGAGTGATCGGAATTACGATGCTTCCCCGCTCCGGATTATCAAGAGAATAATCCGAATCGTTCCGCCCACTGAGATCCGCTTCGATCGCTTCTCTATCCAAAATCATTTCGTGTATTCCTCTCTTGATCCGGGACGATCAATCTGATGATGAAGATCAAGTTCCAACAATAGGGGATCAACGTTGTTCCCGCCCGTGAACGAATCCCCCGCTAATCGGTACACTCGCCCCGAAAGAATCGAAGAAAGCGTGAGAGCCGCCCCCGGAACAACAGCAGTAGCTTCAACGACCAAATGATCATCATCACTACCAATCACCGTATCAGTTAAATCATAGGTTGTTGCTGCCGGAAAAGCTACACCAATTCCCGCGGCCGACAAATCGACTCGCCAATTGACGGTGTTTCCCGCCTCTTCTGTTGAGCGTTGTCGTGCCGTCCAATGAAGGTGAAGATGAAGATCGGTACCAAGCTTCCACTTATGGGGCATTTGGGTATTCCAACCAAGCTCTTCCCCCGAATCGAATTCGTAGAAAAAGCCGCAATTTGTCGGAAACTGTTGAAGACTCGGGTCATTCCCGCCCCCCAATTTGAAGGTATTAGCAACCCTGAGATCATCCCAATACGTATCCGTATAAAGAAGATCGGGAGTGTGATGAAGAGTTGAATGTCCCATTTACACAAACTCCAACGTTCCGCCGTTCATCGGAACATATTCAAAATGAACCTTCATCGTAAACAGAACCGGGTTATCGGTCGTTGTGAGATGGAAACGAATGAAATTATCCGCCCCATATTTTGCCGTAATGAAAAAGGGTTGGCCAACCCTATTCCCGCCCGGTTCCGTTGTTCGGGGTTGGTCTGCCAAATGGACCGTGTAAGGAATGGTCTCATTGCCGGTCTTCACGAAAAACGATTCAAGTGGCGCCCCCGAAATTGTCGCCCCCGGTGCGGCCTTTGTCAGAGGAACCGGCGTTTCTCCCGCCGAATAGATATCGGCATAGACCGCCGTTGCATTGTTCAATGTCGTAACATCGATCAACTCGGCCCATTGGTTTTTGACTAAAATCGTATGCGTCCATTGAAGAACGGGGGCAACCAAAGCCCCTGTTCCCGTAACAACAACATCTTGCTCAATGATCCGGCCCGAGTTACGCAACAGCGCTTCAATGGCCGAATTGTCAGGATAAGACATCGCTGGCGAACGCCCCAACGGCAACCGATCCGATGTGATGAAACCCACGGATTCCCCCTACATGTATCGTTGTCTCAAATAAAGGGTCCAATCGGCGGTTCCCGTGGTTGCGGCAACAATCACCTTCACATGAACCCACTTGGCACAACCCATGATCCCACCGTTATCAACGAGATAATCGTCGTTGTCGGCCCCGGCCGCCGCCGTGATTGTGGCCGCTCCAACGAGATCATTTGTGATGTCGTCATAATCGCAGGATTCTTTGGCCGTACCATCATCTTGAGCCGTCATTTCGATCGTCATGGTGATTCCGGCCCCGCCAGAACCGCCGTTCAACCGCCATGAAAGATAGGCTTTCCCGAATTCTTCGGGAGTGAAATAGTAATCGTAGGTTGTACCGCCCACGATCGAAACCCCGTTGATAACATCGAAGAGTGGCGGGCCGCTTGCCTTTGAAGAGTCGGGATTGAGGATCGAAACCCGGTTACCCTGAGAAAGTTGGCTGAATGCCGCGTCGAGCACTCTCAGACGTCCGTAAAGGTCGCCAATGGCCGTAGTAACCACATCTTCGGCAACGGCCGTAGGAAGGGTGTCACGGGCCTTTACGCCCATCTCAAGCCCAACCCCCGAAGGGGTGGCAACTTCAAGGTGCCCATCATCATCAACTCTGAGAGCCCGGTATACCCCGAAAAGTGTCTTTTTTATGGTTGAACCTATGGCAAGAATTCTCACGGCTAAACCTCATCTTTCTGTTCCGATGATAACAACCAATCGAAGAGAGAACCAATTGAGACTAACTGTTATGGGAGTAGGTGTAAAACCGGGTTTACAGAGAAGAGAAGATCAATCGAAGGTGATCGAAATCGCGGCAGGGGCACACTGTTGAGCAACATCGGCCTGTTCAAAGAGGGGACGGAACATAACCCAAACAGTTTTGCCCGAAGCCCCGACAACATCAGTAACCGAAATTTCGGCGCCGCCGCCCGAATCAGTTTTGAAGATGAGAGCGGGGCGGGCAGTCGGGCTCACTTCAGACCCAACATCAGTTTCGGCACAAGTGAAGGCGGTGATCAAGGGGGTCATTGTGGCAGCGTCGAGAGCCTCAACAACATACTGCTCAACCGAAGCGACGGGAGCCGTAAAGGTGATTGCGATCACATCGGCAGCTTCGGCCGCCGCCGCCAACGTTGGGGCAGTCTGAATCGCAGTATTGGCAGTTTCGAGAATCGTGTTCCTGGCTTCAAGCGCAGCGATATCAACTTTTGCCTGAGCAAGCAACTCATCAGCAGTTGCGTCGGAACCTTCACGTTGCCCCGTATTGGTGTTTCGGCCACCTCGAAAGTGATCGGTTTTGATCGTGCCCATTGTCGTCATGATTTTTCTCCTCATGGCCGAAACAATACGGCCGTTCAATTATGTTCTTACTGTAATCGAGAGGCTTAGAAGGGGTCAAGGGGAGAGAGCAGTTTTCAGATCAATCTTCTTCTTTGACAGCGACAGAAGAGCGCTTGCCGGGTTTCCGGGTTCTCTTACGGGGCTTGACCTTCTTCTTCCGGGAACCGGGCCGTTTCGTTTCAACCGGAGCTTCGATCGTGCCGATATTCTCTTCTTCGGCCTCAGGATCTCTGAGAACCGTCTCTTCAAGTTCGCGAGCATGATCGGAATCATCGGCAATAAGAAACGCCTTTTGACTTCTGGCGTCATAATGCTTTTGACGAACCGCCTTCAATTCTTCGGCCTGATCGTCACTCACTTTGTACCAACCACGAGCCGCAAGAAACTTCAAACCCATCTGAGGATCCAAGTAAGTCTGAATCAGCCAACCGCGTTCCGGATCCCTTGGATACAACCTCACAAGTTTCGACATAACAGAACCTTTCTTCCCGTCTAGTTATACGGGATTCGCTTGACTCAAAGAGTCGCTAAACTTGAATGAGAATTGCAGAATTGGGGGAAGCCGTCAAGAAGAAGGGAAGTTACTTGGAGATCACGAGCATGTTGAGCGAAACTGCCGAATAGTTGCCGTTAGCAACTTCATCGAGAGCGGCGGCATCGGCGCCCGCCTCATACATCGAAAGGGTTCCGCCACCGGCCGGGAGATAGCCGAGAATGTAGCCTTCGCAATCCTGGCCCATCACGCCGATCACTTCGCGATCGTCGCCAAGAGCCGCAGCAACCACGGCATCAAAGCCGGTTGTGCCGCCCGCCGTGTAAGTCGCATCGCCAGGGATCACGAGATAATCGTGATAAACGGGCTCCGCACCCTTTGTCGATTTCGCGGTATTGGGTACCACTGTTCCGAGTGCCATTTTTTACCTCTTACCTACGCCTCAAATTCGAGGATCGTCGTTGAAAGTTTCAGTTACGCAACCTGAATCGCGTTCACCTTCACCGCTGCCGGCTCGTGAACATACTTGAAATCGAAGCGAATCGACGCAACGATCTTCAGGATACCGGCCGAGATGTCTTTGTCCGTCTCGAAGGTGATCTTCCGCCACACTCCAACGGCCAAGTTCTTCGGATCCGTGAGGATTGCGTTGGTTTCGTCGGAACCAACCCCGAGATCCTCAGGGAACAACGGAACGTCGGAAAGCGGGATACCGGAATACATGATCGGAACATCCTCGAAGAGGTAACGATCACCGGCCACCGTCGCACGCGCGGCGAGGGTATCGCGGAAGTCGGTTTCCGCGTCAACACTCGTCAGGAACCGGAGCTTTTTCTTGTTCCGGATAAACTCCTGAGGCATCGCCTTGATCGCGCCCTTCAACTGAGTCGAGGTGAGAGCAACCCCGCCGCCAGCAACCACGTTTGTGGTAGCACCGGCCAACATGCCGTTGAACTGAGCGAGGAAAGGATCAGCGGAAGTGGTATCGCCTTGAACGATCACTTCATCCATATCGCGCGAGATTGCCTCGCCCATCAATTCCATGACGGTCTGACGCAAGGAACCCTGCTCAATATTATCCTCAAGAACCTCGTTATCGAGATGAACCTCAGCCTTGAAAAGCTGAGCGTCCAATTCGACTTTCGAGAGATCGGGAGCCGACCGATCGCCAACGGGAAGCGGAACCTTGGAAGTTCCGGCCCGAAGGATCCGCGAACCGAAGCGGATCTTCTCAATGAGTTGCTTCTTCGACTTCATGGGCCGAACGGAAGCAATTCCAAGAATTGCCGATTCCTGAATCAGGAGACGAACGAATTTCTTCGCCTGAGCAGAAACAAGCTCGCCGCCCGACAAGAGATCGGAAAGCGCCAAGTCGGCCTTCTCAAGTAGCGTTCTGTTGTCTGTGATAACGTCCATTTTCTTTCCTCTCAAAATTCCCGTTTGGGCGACGGGCTACTTTCTAACCTTCGAGAAAGCTGATTGACTTGTCAACCGTGTCTCTTGTTTTCTCGTCGTTCATATCCAAGGGCCAAGAAGTCTCATCCGACACAACCGGATCAGCTCCCGTTTTTTCCACCGGAATCGCGTTGGAAGTTGCGGGGGTTCGTTCCATCGAATGAATCCGACCGGCGTTCTTTCGTACCGTCGCCGTGAGGCCCGTTATCTGAGCCGTGAGGCCCGCAAACATCTTCTCAACGGCATCGGTCGGGGCCACGGCTTCGGGGGCCTTAGGAGCCGCCTCAGCGGCCTTCTCAGCCTTCACGCCTTGAAGCTCAGTGAGGATCGATCCGAGAATATCAATCGCTTTGACGAACTGAGACAACCGCCCCTTGCTCATCTTCGCGCCCGCCTTTTCGATCGAATCGAGCTGAGTCGAAATGGTTCCAAGAGCTTCTTGGAATTCATCCTCTTCGGGAGTTGCCGCCTTCTTGATCGATTTACCAAGCCGCTTCCCGACTCCCGCGATCACCTTGGCAACCTCAGCCAATTCATCGGCAAGAACGGGAACGAGCGTCGAATCGTTGTCACCCTTCCAATCGTTCTCAGCGAAATCGGCCGACATGAGAACCGAATTGAGCCGCCCCATTGCGTCGCCAACCTCACGGAAAACCTCTTTCCGAATGTCGGGATCGATGCTCAATCGCTTCTCAAGAATAGCGAAGTTTTGGCCCGTGGCCGCAAAGATCTCAGCAAGATCAACTTCGGCCTTCTCAACGGGAAGAACCGAAGTCGGCCCCGCAAGAATTTGGGGAGTTGATCCCGCGGTAACAAAATTCCCTTGATCGTCAGTCACGATCTCGGCGCCTTTTTCGGGCATTCCTACCTCACTTTTTACCGTCAGAAATCGGCGTTTGTTTGCAGGAACATCAACAATCGAAACCTCTTGAACCTCAAGATCTTCGAGCTTGTGAACCTGACCTTTTTTTAGTGACATTGTGAACCCTCGTGATGATCAATCTACACGGAAGATTCGAGAGAGCGCAAGTCGGGGGGATACTAGACGGGGGTACGAACCGCGGAACCACCGATTGAATAACCGGTATACTCGCCTTTTTTCACTGCGATCCAAAGCTCATCGTCAACAACTCGTTCTTTCATCAACCAAGAACCGGCCTTGACCATTTGCCCATCAACCTCGAAATCAACGGGCGCGATGAAGTTTTCGAGCAATACCAACTTGCCATTGACAAGCTCTTTGTGTTGTCGACCCAAACCCCCAAAATCTTCCATGAATTTATGGCAAGCTTGTTCAATCTCTTTCTTGGTAACGGTATCATCCTGAGCATCTATCTCATCGGGCTCAAGAACAACCCCGTAAACAATCCGTTCCTCTTCGGCCTTGAGAAGTGGGATCTTTCTTCCGTCTGAGAAGGCGAATTTCAGGATCTCATCGGCCCGTTCCAATTGCACCCAATCAATCAGATCATCCGATTCAAGAGGGGCATTGGTTGCGAAAACCAAATCATCCCGAGATTTGAGCTTGAAAGCGGGGCCGCCAATGGCCTTCCGAACCTCAGGGGAATCGTGAGCCGCAATCACGAAATCGGCAAGAAGAGAACCGGCCTTTTCAACGATCGTTTCGATGCCAACCACCGACACAATATCTTCATCAAAAAGAACCGTCTCTTTATCGCCTTCAACAGGGCTCAGGAGGCCCGCAACCTTCTCAACGGGTCGCACATACCCCGGAACCTCAATCGGTTCCTGAGAGTCGTATGAGGGGGCAAGAAAGAGCTTCTCAACCGTTTCAACAACCGCCCGCCGAACCTCACCGTTCACCTTCCGAATTTTCTTCGGCCCGAAGATCTGAGATTCAACGAGAGCGTCACGAACCGCCGTCGCATCTTCTAGATTGCCACACTTCCAAAACCGGAACTTCGGGGGAACGTCTTGCTCCAAGCTTTCGGGCAAAGCAGAGGCCCCGAGTTTCGGCATTGCTCCGGAACGAACCGCTTCCCAAGAAAGAACCTCGGGAAGGATTTCGGTTGTCGGTTCAACTGTTGCCGATTTTGTCGTGATCACTTTCGCTCGCCCCACATTCCGCGGCTTGATCCGGGTAACCGTTGGGGCCTTCACAACCCGCGGTTTCGGTTCCGCCTTTTCGACTGTGGAAACCCGGTTTTCCACTCCCGTTGAAGAATGAACCCGAACCGGAGCCGCCTCAACTTCGGCAACCTCTTCGGGGGTTGGAGCTTCGGCCCGTTTAGCAATGGTAACTTTGGCCTTTGCTACGGGAAGCCCCTCCTCAAAATCGATCGTTTCGCGATACCGTTGCCCCGCCTTCCGCTCGATATGAACTTTGGCATTTGGGTTCTTCGGCCGCGAAGAAGTCGAGGGAAGCCCCTCGTCAAAATCGATCTTTTCATTTGGATCAGCGACAATTTCGTCGCTGTCCATTTTTCGCCTTCGGCGTTTCATGAATCACCCGTGAAGTGTTTACGACTTGATCGGATCGGGAAGGACAGGATCGCGGCCCCATTCGGGCTCATCGGCTTTCTCGACTTCGCCGCGCCCGTGAGGCGTGTTCATGTCGAGGGGCCAATAGTCGGCACCATGAGCCTTTGCAACGGACTCAGTGCCCTCAGAAGGCTCTTCGGTGCCCTCAGGGGCATCGGTACCCTCGGGAGCTTCATCGGCCTTCTCAGCCTTCTCAGGGGCCTTGGGGGGCTCATCCTCGGTTGCCGCGGGAGCTTCGGGAGCGAGAGCCGCGCCGAGATCCTCAAGAGCCTTGGCAAACGTCGCCATTCCGGGGCTCTCGAAACCCGATCCACCGGCCACCTTGGGCGCACCCAATCCACCGGTAGGGGCCGAACCCGCCCCGCCCGCAACCGCGGGCTGAGAGGCATTGGCCGAAAAATTGGAATCGCCCATGGGCTGTTTCTTCATCCCCTGAGTTTTCTCAGTGGTTTTCACCTGAGCCGGATCCCTGAAATGCTTGATCTTGAGAACGCCCGTGAGAGCGGTTTTCGGCCGCCCCTCGAAGTTCTTCTGAATCTCGGCAACCTGCTCGCCAAGAGCCTTCAACCGTTCCTCACGAACCTCGGGCTCGTCGGTTGCGGCCTTCTCAAGTTGCTCCGTTGCATACTCAATGAAGGCATCGGGAGACATCTCAGACGATTCGGGCTCGTCCGAAAAATCAGTTGTGTTGGCCGCAAGAGCCCCGATCGCCTTCGCCAAATTTTCGAGTCTTTCACTCATGGTCTTTTCTCCTATTGCGGGAACCGTGGCCCCTTCAAACCTAAATCACAAGATCGCACGAAAGCCGGAAAAGATCAATCAAGCAAGTGTTCAACTTCTTTCGCGTCAATATCCGGAGTCTCGGGGGCCATATCTTCCCCATCTTCAACTAGCACACCTTCGACCCCTTCCCCATGCCACGCTTTCCGCTTCTCATCGGGTTCATATCCCCCACAATCCAATTCATCTCTGAGGATCTTGGGCATTTCGTCAAGGATATGAGGAACGGCCCAACCAAGCTCACGCCTCAGAGTGACAAACCACTTGATACAGATCTCGAATCGGCGGTTGATCTCATTCCGCGTATTGACGGGGCGAAGAACAATATCCGTCTCAAAAGATTGCGCGATTGAGTCGGTAATTCCCGCGGTAACGCGCCCGATCCAATCCTCAGTTACGAGCTTTACAAGCTCACCATTTGTGAATTCTGCCAACGTTGAAGCCATGGTTTCCCCTTGTGTAAAACCGGTTTTCCAAAAGAACGTTTTCTGATTATCGGACGGGAAGAGAACTTTCGTCACAAGACCGCGACGATCGTTGATCGTCACAAGCCGTGAAGTGGCGGGCTATGGGCCGGAACATCGTTGAAAGCCTGAGTTGCCTTGTATTCCCCAACCCCGTCACGAGAGCCCGAAGCGGGGGCAATGATCTGAGCCATAGTCGTTCGGTTTCCGGCCCGATCTTGAGTGAACAAGATCCCGTTGCCATCATCGTCGCGACCTTGCCGAAACCAAGGTTGAATATCTTTCACCGCCTGAGGATCCGAAGCCTCAGCAACATCTCTGAATTGCTGAATTGCAGCCCCAACCGTCCATTCTTTTCCGTGAAGAAAATAACACGTTTCGGTTGTCACCTCATCGAGAATTGACTCCCAACGATACCGCCTGATCCCGGCCTCAGAATAGCCCGAAAGTTGAGCATAGGTTCGAGCCCTATTTGTGAACACGCTAGCGATGACATTCCAATAATTCCGCGATCTCTTCGGGCCTAAGGCGTTCCCCATTTGGGCTTGAAGCATTCGTGAGATCTCATCTTGGCCAAGCCCTTGATCGATCCCACTTGCAACAATGTTCTTCGCACTAGCCGAAAAGAATTCCGCTCTTCGGCCGTATTCATCCGTGACAAAGAACGCCTGAGAAGAAATCAGATGATCAACGATCCCCTGATCCCTGAGAGCCATATCAACGCCAACGTTTGCCGCAAGGGTTGTACCAACTTCACGCCTCACGGCTTTCCGGGTTCCCCGAGTGATCGCCGTTCCCCGAACCTCAAGAGTATTGGTGATCGGGGGAATGATCTGAGGGGGCACCGAAACGATTGAGCCGCGGGCCGCCGCTATGACGTTCCTACGGGCTTCCGGCGTTATGTTGGGCCAATCTACGTCAAGAGCATTGAGAGCCTCTCTAAGGGCCGCTCCTTGGGCCGGACGAGCCGCCTTAGCCAATGCTGCCGAAAGTCGCGCCGAGATGATCAAGAAATCATCGGGATCCGTGGGATCAAGAGCCTTGCTGATATCAAGCCGAAAAGCGGCCTTCATCAGAGCTTCGGTATGTTCCCCACAACGGCAGATTTCTTCAGTGAGATTCATGATTCTTCATCCTCGAAGAACTGAGAGATCTCAGCCTCAGGAACCTGTTCAACCTCACGTTCAACTTCTTTCTCTTCTTGCCGGATCGCCGTTCGGGTCTCATCGAAAACTTCACGAGCATCATCGGCCGCCGCTTCATCGATCATCTTCCGGAGCCTATGCAGATCCTGAGCCAACCGCCGATATTGCCGCGCCTTGGAGGCCCGCCCATAACGCTTCCGAAGAAGTCGCTTCTGAGCTTTCGGCGGAACCTTTTTCTTCTTGGGATCTTCTTCAACTTCCCCATCGGCGTTCATCTCAAGATCATCGGGCTCTTCTTCCGGTTCCTCTTCTTCGGCCTCTTCTTCCCCGAAGCCTTCGAGCATTGCCAAAGCATCGGCGTCGGCACTTTCGGGAATGATACCGGCCATGAGAAGAGCCGGGGGAATCTTTGTCCACAACTCATCAATTCGCTTGAAGTCGCGGTTGAAGATTCCTTGGGCCAATTCTCGGGCCTCTTCGGGAGTCAAGATATTATCGCGAACCAACATCGAAATGATCTTAGCCAAATCGATCGGGTTCCGAGTCGTTGGAGCATTGCTCACAAATTGCCAATATTTGATCAGCAAATCGGCAAAGATCTTCCGATTCATGAACCAATCAAACTCTTCCCGTTCCGGGGAATAAACCTGCATTTCGGCAAACTCAAGAGCCGCTTCGGCAGTCGCGCGGTTGAAGTCTCGGATATCGCCGCGAAGAAGTCGCGGGTTCCGGAAACTCATTCCGACCTTATCCATGTTTTGGCCATCGTAATTTTGGAAGAGAGCATCATCATGTTGCGCCATTGTCAAAGGCACAATTTCGATCTTCATCTTCCCGCCCGCCGCTTCAATGGCGGGAGCATCGGCCGGGATCCCTTCGATCACCAAAATGTTGTGGAAGTTGGTACGGCCCTTGATCTTGGTTTTGATGTAATCTTCAAGATGTTTGGTTGAATCTTTCGAGAGTCGACCGCCCGAAACGAGAACCGCGAGAGGCGGAACAGATTTGTTCTCGAAATAAAGAAAGTTGACTTCTTCCGCTTGTCTCGACCCAAGAACGGCCAAGAGTGTACCAATCCAACGCGGGATCCCGTAAGGGGTTCGGGATGAATGAATCTTGAAGTGAGTGATCTCCGTCGCCTGAGGAATCTCTTCCCCTTCATTGAGCCCTTCACCTTCTTCGGCCTGAAGTTGCTCAAAAGTCTCGTAAGCCTTGCCGCTGAGAGCCGAAACAACCCGAGGATCCCCAAGCTCTTTGAAATAGATCTTATTCCCCTCGAAACACTGCACAAACCGCCGAAATCGCCGCTTGACTTTGATCGTCTCGTAAGTGAGGGGCGTTCGTTTCACGTTGATCTCAGTCTCAACCAAATCGGAGTCAAGAGGCATCAACCGAATAACGAAACCGGCCAGATAAGTGAACTGAGAAATATCGCCTTTCTTGTTCCGAAGAACTTCCCAGAAACCACTACCCAGAATTTCGCGATCTTGCCGCGTCTTTTTCCGAAGCGAAATGAACGATTCGTCAAGACAACAAAACCTGAAAAAGGCTTCAAGTCTTGCCTTCTCAAGTCTCATTTCATCCTTCATTTCTTCGATCTTCGCCTCAACCTCTTCATCGGTTGGAAACTCTACATTGGTTCCCTTACCTGAAGATTCATCGGCCAACCTGTCAAGAAAAATCGCATCGGAAACCCGCTCTTCGGCATCGTCGGCGTCAAGATCAATCACCGGTTCAAATCGGTGGCCGAAACCATCGATATTCACCATGTAAGCCTCAACATTTTGCCGAAGGGAATTGCTATGCTCGAAAAGCATACACAACAAATCGGGGCCGTAAGGGGGCACCAAAGCCCCGGCCTTCTCGAAGAGGCGTTGATCCCCTGTCTTTGATTCAAGGGCCTGAGCGTTGGAGGTAGCCGATTCAGTGCCTATGAAATGAGCTTTGGCCAATGGTGCCCTATCTTCAAGGCCCATCGGGGCGAAATTTTCAAACCGGGGATCCCTCGGATCATCAGTCGCCATGGTTTACCAAGCCTTTCAATAGGGCTTTTTCACTCCAAGAACCGGGGGAAACTTTTTCGGATTCGGAATAGACAATTATTGAAATTCCATCGGGGCCGATATTGCAGGTTCGCACGATCCGGCCCAAAGTTTCCTCAGCATACTTCCGAGCAGTCCGCAAACAAGTATCAACGTTCCGCCCGCGAATCACGCGATCTGCTGGCTTCAATACGATTTCTTTCAGCTCGCGATTCTCTTCGGCCTCTTCAATTGTCGTTGGATTCCGATGAGGCTGTTCAAAGATCCGAAGCTCTAAATTGTGCCTTGTTTTTGCCATGAAATCGATCCTTTCAGATCTCTGAGAATACCCGTGGAAAACCGGTTTTACAAGCTAGCGGGGGCCGTATCGTTGTCTGAGCCCCTCTACATCCGAATCAGTAAAGTGAGGCAGGGTCTCAATCAAATGAACTGTTGGTTGAAGTTCTCGCATGATTGAGCTTCGATAATCAGAGGGATCATGAGCCAAGCCGAAACAATGACCAAAGCCGTGATAAATCACGATCCATTCCGTGGTTTGATCCCCCGTATTCGAGGTTCTGATCTGACAATAAAGAGCCCGTTTGCCAGTGTACGAAAGAGCTGTATTTTCTCCGGCTCGATAGAGATTGCCTTCTTCATCTTGCCCCTGATAAACCGTTCCGTCGCCCCTAGTCCAACGAACAAGCCCGGCCCGTTGTGGAACCCCTAGAACAAGATCGATCGAAATATCATCGTCCAATCTGGCATGTCTTACCATCTTGAATCGAGCCCTTTGATTGATCGCTCTCATGACTTTGAAAGCTACGCGATCACAACGACTGTCTTCATGTTCGGTGTACCCACGACAAGCGACCCCCAACGGGAATTCATCGCGTTGGAATTGAGGATGCTCCGGATCCTCTTCAAATACGGCTTCGGAATGTGTCGCGATACCGTAAGCCAAAAATGCAGCGGCAGCCCCGATGATCGTGAAAGCGATCACCAATGACACGATCCATTTGATCTTGAGCTTCTTCTTTTTGTTCATGATCCCTCTTCGCCCGCGGGAGCGGGCTCCCTGTAAACTATCATCGTTCATGTTGTATATATAAGGGGCCGAATCGAGCCCCAAACCAGATAGCCCCCATTTGCGCGAGAATGCCTCTCTAAGGCCCCTCAGCCCTCAGGGGTACCTTGGGCCGTTTATTTTCTTCTCGTCCGTTTACGGGCCTTTCTCGCCGCCTTACGGGCCTTCTTGTTGGCTTTCGGTCGGGCCTCAGGTTTCTCAGCCTTCCGATCCGCCGATTCTTGCGCCCGACGTTGCTTCCGATTGTTCGGCACAACTTGAAGCTTCCCGGCCCTCTTGAGCAATGACCTAGCCTCTTCAAGATCCTTCTCTCGTTTCATATTGGAAACATCGGCCGCCGTTTTCTGAAGAGTTTCCCCAAGAAGTTGAGGGTTTTGTTCATCGGCCGCCCGAAGAAGAGAAGCAAATGGTTCTTCACCTCTGAGACCCCGAGCCGTGAAGATCACAGGTTGCATAACCTTGGAATCTTTGGGGAAGTCGGAAACTTCGGCAGTTCGATTGATCAAACAATTCGGACAAGCCCCGCCGCTTCGATCTTTGTAGATCTTGCGATCATAGGCAAAGACGATCTCACCTTGCTTCTCACAAACAATGCAAGTTCCGAAATCCCGAGAAACCGTTATTTTTCGCGTCTTTGTCTCATCCATGTTCAATCCTCAAACATGGCATCAACATCATGAGCTTTCTCACGAGCCGCCGCCGCCATTCCAAGATCCGAATTGCCGGAATGTTTAAGAGCCAATTCTCGGATCCAAGTCGACAGCTCAACCCGAGGTTCGATCCCCTTCACATATTCGAGCAACGCCGCTTTCTGATCCGCGGAACATCGAAGATAGATCCCCGCTGTCATCGCAGATCCAAGAGTCGGTTTCCTACCGGCCCCGGGACGAGCCCCGCCATGTTGCCCCTTCGGTTCCATGTCGGGCGGTTCCATGTCAACTTTTTGTTTCACTTTCGACTTCGCCATTTTCACCTCTTCTCTGCTTATACCGTTATGCACAATGAACAACAGAATGTCAAACAAAATCGAACCGGGGGAGATCCCCCCGGGGCAACCTCGAAGAACTATGCCGCGCGGCAAACCGGCCCAAGGCCGATCTCAATGCTCTCAGGAGTCGTGAGGGTTCGGCCACAACGACCACAACGGCCCTCATGCCAGAATTCAACCGGCCCGAGATCGGTATGATTGTCGAGCCGCCCCATGAGCCAATTGAACGCCTTTGAGCTTGTTGCCTCACGGCTGATCCGGCTCTTCTTTCCATGGCGGTAGATCCCATCATCAAAGATCGTGCCAAGAAAGGAATAATCGGAATCGTTGTCAGCTCCCGTGAGAACTGAAACGAACCAAAGAGTTTTGCCTTCGCGGATCTCTTTGGCACGAACCTTGTAAGTGAACCGGCCGCCCGTGTTTGAGTTGCGGATCGTGAAGATCGCTGCACCGGCCAGAATGAAGGTATAAATTGCGTCTACGGAATCGATGCGATGGTTTTCCATTTTCTTGCTCCCTTCGGGCTTTGTTGCCCTGCGATGATTTAGTTATACGAAACCATCACACGAGAGTCAAGAAAAAAGATCGACAGAATCAAAAAAATTTCAGCTCATCAAGTTTACCAACGATTTCATTGGCCAACGCGCGGATCTCTTGCTGCCCCATGTCAACGCCCCTGTCAACTTCTAGGGCCTCAACAACAAGATCGGCCGGATTCTCTTCGGGCTCGATAAATCCGAGCCCTTGGATAATGTTCCGGGCTCTCTCATCGGCAATATCGCGCCCGAACCTCAACCCGAGGATCGGCACAATCGAAGAAACAAAATCGTTTGGTCGAAATGCTAGTTCCGCCATCATGACACAACCTCTTCAAATTCGGCTTCGATGATCTCGCTCTCATCTTCAACGAGCCCGTGAGCCGGTAGGGCCGGGATCCCAAGCTCTTCGAGGTGATTTGCTCCAAGGCAAGCGAAGAAGGCGAAGATTCCAAAATCTCTCTCATTCATTGAGATCTTAGAATATCCCACCGATCCGAAGCTTTCAAAACTAATGCTTCTCTTGAGCAACCTTTTGAGCCGCGAGATCCCCTCTTCATATGGGATCTTGAAGATCCCTTCAAACCGATCTGTTACCTCTTTCCGTTGCTTCATGTTCCCCTTTCCGCCTCAAAGGCTTTTTGTTGTCTTGCAAGCGGGGTAACCCGTACACCCAAGAAAGAGGCTCCCGCCGTTAGCCTTGCTCTTCCGTTGCGCCATTGGCCGCCCACAACGGGGGCAAGCCTCGATAGTGGCCGCCGCCTTGTAAGCGGCCCTGAGAGCCTTCTTGAAGCGATCGAAGAAGGCCGCTACCCTATCGTCACGAGAACCCGCGGGGGCCGTTCTGAGAAGCTTCTGAGACTTCGCACAAGGCTTGAAGCCGCTCTCAAGACTTGCCCCGACCACGATCCGGATCGCATCTTTCCCGCAACCCCGAACCGTAGAAGCTCCCTTAGCGATCGTGGTATAGATCTTGATCTCGGGGACAAAGGCGCCCAAGTTTTGACGGCTCATGAGAACGAGCCCGAAAACCATCTCAGATCCCTGAGTCTCCCAATAAGAGGTATCACCGTTGGCCTCGCAACAGTTGGCGATCCCGTTGAAGAAGGTTTCAAGTTCTGAGGTTGAAATTTCGATGAAACGCGCCATGTTGTTTCCCCTTGCCATGATTCAGTTATACGCAATCGAGCTGAGAAAGTCAACAACTTTCTTCAACCGCGAGATCCCCTAAGCCCACTTGATCCAATTCAGAGCTTCGGCCTCATTGAGAAAGCGTTCAACATGCTTCCAAGCCCCGTCACTATTCCGAACCGTGACGACGCAGTAAAGGCGGCTTCCGTTGCCCGAGGTTCCCATGTGAATCTCTTTGTGACTTGCGGCGTGAATCTCGTTGGCGGTTTGTTCTAGCGACTTCATGTTGTTTCTCCCTTGCGATGATTTAGTTATACGAAACCAACCAAGGAAAGTCAAGAACTATTTTCGAGGGGATCTCACCTTTGAGCAATGGGGGCAAAACCCGTGAACATTCTGATTCTTCCCGCCGTGGTATCGAGCCAAAAAAGCGGAACGAATGATCATCCCTCCGGGGGCAACTTGGATCGCTTCATGCTTCTTGTTGCACTCCAAGCAAAGATAAACGATCCCATCGGCCGAAGTCTCAACAGCTCTCAACCGACGATGAACCGCCTTATTAGCGTGATACAACTGCCGGATCTGTTCCCGCTTCCGAACCGTGAGCTTCACCGTTTTCATTCGAGGCCCCTTTGTAAAACCGGGTTTACCCCCAAGAGATCCCATCGGCTCCCGATGCCGCCGCCAATTCGATGAAGGCCGAGAACTTACTGAGCCGGATCCTGAGATCCTCAGAATCAAACCCAAGGGAATGGTATCGAGGGGAATCGATCTCAAAGGCTTGATCCCGATCCTCGACAATCGAACCTCTCAGCTCGTTGAAGCGAGAACGAGCCGCACAAACCGCCCGCCTTCCCTCAGCTATGGTGATAGCCCCGCTCTGAGAGTCGGCAAAAAGAGAAGGGGCAGCCTTGCCCTTGAATGTGAGGGCCGCCGTTAGAAGCCCGAAGAGAGCGTAAGCCGAACCCATGTTGAGGTTGAAATCCGAAAGGATCCCATCTAGTTCAACCCGGCCGGGGAAGGTGTGGCCCCGAAACGTTCGGGGGTTGCGTGAATCGGTCGCCACAAATTCGATCCCCATGTTATGCCGCCTTCCGATCTCGTTCCGCACAAAGGGCCTCAAACGCTTCTTCCGCCTTGGAGCGTTCCGCCATGGCCCGAAGAAGAGGCTTCCCGCCAACCGGAAGAAGGCGCATAACCTTCTTGTGAGCTTTTTGGGCCGCTTCAATAACCTTCATCATTTCGTGATCCATGTTATTCCTCTTCCCCGTTCAAAGTTCCAAGCTTGCAATCCGTGGTATAGGGGCCGCCCGTTTTGTCAAACATGGACAGCTCTCGTCGCAAGCATCGTAAGCACAACGATAGCTCTCAAGAAGAGCCGTGATCTCATCGTCGGTGGCGTCCGTGATATCGAGGATCAAGCTCTTCGAGGTTTCCCCGGTTTCGGTATCGGTGGTTTCGAGAGTGTCTGTAATCTTGATTGCCATTTTGTTTCTCCCTGTTTCCTTGCTGCCGATGATTTAGTTATACGCAATCAAACCAGGAAAGTCAACAACTATTTTCGGGCATGGTAAAAATAATCTTCGGCCTCATTCCTCGGGATATACTGAGCCGCGAAATCGATCGCGGGAGTATGATCCCAATTACCGGTAACTGAGGCCCCGCCGCTATGAAGGTGAGTTGAAAGCATACAGTTGATCTGACCCATGCAAACATAGATCGCCTCAGCTTGCCTGTTACGACCGGCCGCCGCGCTTGCCTCAACAACCTCAACCATCTCGGCCCTGAGCCCGCAATCATCGTCGTAACCCGTGCTACGCCCGAGATCCAAGGTTGCGTTCCAAAGTGCGATTGCTTGTTTGCGGGTTGCCATGTCTTTTCTCCCTTGCGATGATTTAGTTATACGCAATCAAACCGGGAAAGTCAAGAAAAAAGATCGGCGGGGATCTCAGGCTACCAACAAGCCCGAACAAGCTCTCTCACGGCTTCGATGCGAGAGCTGTAATTCTTGCTGGCATTGCCACAAAGAATATTGTTCCAACGGCTCTTTGCAAGGGCATTCTTCCGAACATACCCGAGGTGAAGAAGAGGCCCGTTCGGATCCTGAGGATTCTCAACCTCAACCTTGGAACGATCGCGACCGCGGAAAGTCTCGGGGGTCAACTTTGCCCTTTGGGCAACGCCGCGGATTGTCTGCTCAGTAATGCTCATGTTCTCTGTCGTCATTGTCTTGTTCCTTTCGGGGGTCGAGCCCCCTGTTGAGTTACCTAGTTTTCCAGCGAATCGAAATCGAAGCCTTGCCGCTTGGCAATGGCGCAAAATTCTTCCACGTCGAAATGGTTCAAGTGATACAGATCATCCGAACCGGAGATATAGAAATAGAGATTATGTGTTTCGTGAGGATAGGGATAAATCGCGCGCCCTACCTCATAAGAGAACTTGCCCCGCTCGCCTTTGATCTGACCGGTACGCCCGTTGAGAAATTCCGCGATCTTCTGTTCTGTCGTCGTGAGGTTCATTTTCGCTCTCTTTCCTTTGGGCTCTCTTGCCCGATTGATTTAGTTATACTCAATCGAGCCGCACTAGTCAACAACTTTCTTCAACCGCGAGATCCCTACGGGAACCCGGGAAGGCCAACCTCACCCAAACTTGCCGAACGTTCCGCGTTGACAAAGAGGCCGATCCGCGAATCCTTGGCGGCCCAAACCGGGCAACGATTCTCAGGGGCCGTATCAAGATCGGCATCAATGAGGTAAACGGCCATGCCTGATTTACGAGCAACCCCGGCCGCCGCAAACGAGGTTGCGTGAAAGATGTGATAACGCCCATGATCGGGGGCGGTAACCGTCGTGCAATAAAACGAATTGTTGAAGGCGTTGATCATTTCGATCCGGCCAATCCGGCCCTGTGTACGCTTGAAGTTCTCTTGAGTGATTGCTTCAACCTTGAAGCGAGGGGTTGCCGTATTCAAGAAGTTGGCAAGCTCCAACCCGGCCGCCGCCTTCACCTCTTTGGGGAACTTGCGGAAGGTGGCCCATGTTGTCGTGATGAGAGCGATTGCGGTTGCGGTAAGCTTTGTCATTTCGTTTCTCCCTTGCGATGATTTAGTTATACGCAATCAATCCGTTCCCGTCAACAACTTTTTGCGAAATTCGCCCGAAGGGATCGGCGGTCAGCTTCAAGGTTCAACATTTCAAGTTCACGCCTTGCATCAAAGATCTTCCTTTCAAGCCTCTTTGTCGTGGTTGAGTAATCGGCCGTGAAGCTAAGATCTTCACAAAGGCTGATAACGATGTTGCGGATTTTGTCCATTTGGCACCATGCAACGTCGTTGAGGATCCGCGCACCTTCTACGCCCGAAAGATATTCAGGATTCATGATCCGAAAATTGGGAGTTACAACAACCTTCACCATGCCGCGGGGGCAAGTTACGGAAACCTTCTTGAGGTTGAGATCCGAAGAGGTGAGAGCGGCTTTGATTGCGGCGGCGATTTTTTTCGTGGTATGCATTTCGTTTCTCCCTGTTTCCTTGTTTCCGATGATTCAGTTATACACAATCAAACTTGCCGCGTCAACAACTTTCTTCAACCGCGAGATCCCTAGCAGGTGTAGGCCCGCCGCCATGCCTGAGGCTCGTCCCAAGGTGCAACCTCTTCGCGGGCTTCTTCTTGGGCTTCAAGTTCCGCGTAGTAGGCATCTTCTTCGGGAGTACATTCTTGCCACTCAGTATCACTTTTCGCGTTATCACAAATGGCTCGTTGAATTGTTTGATGGTTGGTCATTTTGTTTCTCCCTGTTTCCTTGCTGCCGATGATTTAGTTATACGAAACCGAGCTGAGAAAAGCAACAAAAAAGAACAACCGAATCAAAAAAGATTCCAACCGCCCGAAATCAAAGGACATCTTCAATGATCTCTTTGCAAACATTACAAACGTTTACGGTTTCATCTTCTTCTTCTACTACATAAGAGGCAGATTCGTCACACTCACCACATTCACAACGTACCGTTTTGATTGTGTTTTCAAAGCAACCTTCAACGATCAAACCGGCTTCCATTCCCTCTTTGACAACCGCCATGAATTCGCCGTAAACGAAATCATACTTTTCCGCCGCAACCTCGAAAGCCTCTTTGATGTAGGCTTCTTCATCAACCCAAACCATCGAATCATTATAGGAACCACAAAGGCGATTAGCTGCGATGTTGATGCAACGAACGGTAAGAGTAAGAAGAGAAACTGAGAAGTTGGTGTGATTGGTAGCCGTCATTTTAGACCCCTTTTCGGTGGTTGAGAAGTTTGTTTGCCCCGTTGCCATGATTCAGTTATACGAATTCGAGCCGCGAAAAGCAAGGAAAAAAATCGGTATTTTACTCAGGGATCTCACCTCGCAACATCTTGAAATCGTTAGACAAAACCAACCCCGCTTGAATCCGCTATACAATAGCGGCGTTTTGTCTCCTCTGCCAAACATTATCAAGCCAGGTATTGACGAAAATGGGTGTGAGGATCCTGCCACAAGATAAGTGCCCGAAATCGTTCGTGTAAGTTTTGTCGCACATTGGTGTAAACGACAGTTCACACCGCTCAGAATCGACGCTAAGGGCCGGGGGTAGGCCAGAGTACCTTGGAAGCCTCACGGGCCTCTGAGGGGCCTTCTCGCGCCATTACGGGCTATGTATGCCGGTGTCGTATGTCTCGTTTGTGAGAATTCTGTATCATTTACCGATACATACGACATGTCACGATATCAACCGACATGTCAGCGGAAAACGACCATGCCTGACATGTAGCTTGATTCCGACATACGGTTACAAGTCGGCGTTATCACGACTTCGGCCCATATCAACCGACATGTAGCCAATCACCGACAAAGGGTTACATGTCGGCAGAAAACGACATGTCGGTTTTACCCTACCCCGGATCACATGTCGGCAATTCCTCACCTCATCTGACATGTCGGTTGTTGCCTACCTCTGACGACATGTCGTTGATTCCTTACCTCAGATCACATGTCGGCAATTCCCGACACTATGCGACATGTCTGTTTCTGCCGACACTATGCGACATGTAGCCAATCGCCGACATCATCTGACATGTCGGTTGATACCTACCCTATGCGACATGT
>SWCD01023558.1_pt1 | contig 100673 bp, 91 predicted proteins | sample 4693011 | NCBI WGS metagenome assembly SWCD01 (sample SAMN10267278, study PRJNA491770) | bioreactor metagenome | isolation source: DHS bioreactor inoculated with marine | place: Japan: Omine Ridge, Nankai Trough | reverse complement strand
TTTTTTCCACCATAGTGAAAGCTCGGGTATATAAGTAATCATTAATAACCATAGCAGCATGATAAGCAGATAAGGCAGTGTCGATTTGAACAGCGTGACGATGGTTTTGTTGAAACGTTGGCTGGCGATGAAGAGATTGATGCCGACCGGTGGTGTCGAATAACCGATTTCAAGATTGGCCAGAAAGATGATGCCCAGGTGTACCGGATCAACACCGTAACGTGAGGCGAGAGGCAGTATCAGTGGTACTACGACGATTATCGCAGAGAAGATATCCATCATGGCACCGACCAGTAGCAGGAACAGGTTGAGCAGTAATAAGAACTCCAGTGGACTGGTGATGTGATCTTCGATGGCCGCCAGCAGTTTCATCGGTAGTTGAGCATCGATCATCAGGTTGGTTAAACCCAGTGCGACCAGCAGTATCGCCAGCAGGCTGCCGAAAAGTACACAGGTTTCGACCAGCAGGTCGAAGAACTGTGTACGCAGATCGATCTCTTTATAGATGTAGACTTCCACGATGATGACATAAGCGGCAGTGACCGCCGCCGCTTCCATGATGGAAACAAAACCACCAAATATGCCGATAACAACGCCAGCTGGAAGGAACAGGTCCCAGACACTACCCCTGGCTGCGGTGATCAGGGCGCTGATGCTAAATTTGTGCCTTACCACGTGGCTTCGATTACCCTGTATCATGCTGTAAGCGGCAAGCATCAACATCAGCAGGATGCCGGGTACCAGGCCTGCAAAGAACATGTTTTCGATACTAACGCCAGCGACGATGCCATAGACCAGGATGGCCAGGCTGGGTGGGAACAACAGGCCGAGCGAACCGGATGTGGTGAGCAGGCCCAGTGAAAAGTTTCGTTTATAGCCTTCGCCTCTAAGTATGGGGTAGAGCAGGCCGCCCAGCGCCAGTATGGTTACGCCCGATGCACCGGAGAAGGTTGTAAAAAAAGCGCATGCGCCGATGGTGACGATGGCGAGCCCGCCTGGCATCCAGCCGAAGGCTGCTCGATAAAAATCCACCAGTCTTCTCGGTGCGCCACCGCTGGACATGAGGACACCGGCAAAGGTGAACAGCGGGATGGCTATCATATTTGGAGACGCGGCAAGCCGGTGCATCTCGATAATGATGATGTCGGGACTGATGTCGGCGTTGAAGCTGGCAAGGATGGCGCCGGCGGCGATCACTGTAAACAGCGGAGCGCCGATCAATGCAATGACTATTAGTAGTATCGTTGCAGCAATCATGGCCGGGGCTTAATAAAACATACCAGCAGGAAGTGCAGACCGAGAAGGCCGAAGCCGAACGGGTAGATAAGGTTGAAAGGTAGTGCCCAGCGTTCATTGGCCGGTGCATATTCCCACTCGTCCAGCATGAAGATGCCAGCATAGTAGCTCATCAACAGGCATACCACGGCGGAGAACAGCGATAGCGGACAGCGCAGCAGTGATATCTGCCGTGCGCTCATGAATACAGTCAGTGCATCTATCTTGATGTGCCTGAGTTTTGAGGTGGCGAGAACGGCACCCATGGCGCCGCAGATGATGAGCAGGTTTCGGTTGATGATCTCGATCTCTGCGTAACCGAAATCGAGCACGTTGCGGGTAAATATCTGAAACAGAGAAAGTGCCAGTAGTAAGAACAGGCTTGTCGCTGCGATAATGCTTTCAACTAGAACCAGTTTTTTTTCGAATCTCTCAAGCACTACTGGTCCTGGCCAAACGTAACCCGGTTATTTTGATTGAACGGGCGCATTAGCCGGTTCATCGATAACTTCTGTGTTCTGTTTATCCCGATATTGTGCCAGCATATTTTTAGTCTTGGTAAACATGCTTGCAGGGATGTAATCTGTCTCCTCGAGATAAGCCGCTGCATCATCTCTGATCTTCAGCATTTCATCCATATCGACATCGTCCCAGTCGAGCATGAAGGTGATGCCGTTCTTTTCGAGAAGTTTGATACTGTTCATGTTTGCCTCACGGGCATTCAGCCTGATGTCGTCACCCATCTTTTTCCCCGTGGTTTTCAGCAGCTGCTGCAGGTCAGCGGGCAGCTTGTTATAGAAACGGTTACTGATGATGATGCCGCCGATAGCATTTGTGAGCGGGATATTGCTGGCATACTTGAGCTTGGAGTACCACTGCAATGCGATAGCGCCGAAAGTAGAGGTGTATACGGTATCGATACTGCCGTGTTTTGCTGACAGCTGGGTATAGACATCCATGATCGAGAGTGGGATCGGGTTGATGTCAGAGGCTTTAAAAAAGGCCTCGCCCAGCGGGTCGCCCTGCCACAGCCAGATGCGCTGCTGTTTCACGGCATCGATCGAGGTCAGCGGTTTTGTCGAGAAGAAATGGATGAAACCGACTTCCGGCCAGCCCAGCAGTTCGAAACCGTTTTCACGGAAACCGGCTTCCAGGTCAGGCATGATCATCTCACGGACATAGTCCGACTCGTCGACATTCTTGAACAGGAACGGCATCTCCAGTACCCGCGCCGGGGAATAGATGCGTCCGATGCCATATCCTGTAAACATGCCGCCATGTAACTGGCCCTTGCGTATCTTGCGCAACACATCGGGTTCGTCGCCCATGACACCACCGGAATACATCTTGAACTTGATACGGCCGCCGCTTTTCTCTTCGACTTCTTTGACCCAGTCGTCCAGCAGTTTCGTCCACGCCGTTCCGGTAGGCATCAGGGTGGCAAATTTCAGGGTATAGGTCTCGGCTGCACTAACCGCCTGGCTGCAAAATAATAGCAGTGCTGTGAGTAGCAGGCTGCGCGTCAGTCGTGATGTTAGAACCATTGTGCTTCCTTCTTCATCAGGAGTTTCGCCTTGCGTTTCGCGATCTGATTGAGCAAGGCCAGCTCCGGGTAGATATCGTCAGGCGAAGCGATGATTCTGTTCAGACGGTCATGGAAGTCTTCCCTGTTGAACATCTGGCGTGACAGGTACTGTGCCTGCAACAGGTCTGCAACGAGTAATCGACCATCGGTGATCTCCCTCGCTTTATCAAAGTGTTCCATGGATTTCTTGAAATTGCCGCCGAGTACCTGGGCGCGTGAACCGTAATAGACGCCGAAGTACATGTGTGCGCTGCCGTAATAGAAAGTCTCGTCCAGTTCCAGTATGCGCTGCATCATGGCTGTCGGTCTGGGCAGCTGGATCAGGCCTTCGGCACTGTCGCGATGCAGGTCTATCCATTTTGCCCAGTTGCTGGCGGTCCAGAACAGGGCAGCTACATCGTCTTTATCCAGCGTCTGCAACTGCTTTTCAAGTTCCTCTATCGGGATATCTTTAAGGTCTTTAAGACCTTTTAATTCAAGCGCGATCAGCCCGTGTTTTAAACCGCGAAGATAAAATCTTTCGGCGCGTTCGATATCGCTATCTTCATTGAAGCCATACGATAAGCCGTAATAGGCTTGTGAGGCATATACATGCAGTTGGGCATTATCTGGATCGAGATGTATCATGCCGTTCAACATGCTGATATTCGCGGGCATGGAATCTTCGGCAAGTTGCAGGTCGGACTCCTGGTTCATCGCTTCCATGCCGCCTTCGATCATGGGTATCGAGGCGTTGACCATCATCTTGTTCATCGAACAGGCAGATAACGAAACCACGATCACTATGCTGGTGAAGAGTTTTATGGGCATATATTTATACATGGTATTCCGGCTTATTAGTTATTCTTCATGGAAATACTAGAAAAAACCATATCTTACACGCGTTTACAGACTTAACAAAGCATCTGTTGAAAAAACGAAACTAATGAAAAAACAGGTAACCGGCAAATATCGCGGTGCTGATGCCAGCCAGGTCTGCCAGTAATGCACAGGCGAGGGCGTGACGTACCTTTTTGATGCCGACACTGCCGAAATATACCGCAAGTACATAGAATGTGGTCTCGGTACTGCCCTGCATTATCGCCGAAACGGTTGCCGCAAATGAGTCTACGCCATGTGTGTTCATGGTCTCCAGCATCATGGCCCGGGCACCGCTGCCGCTCAAGGGTTTCATGAATGCCGTTGGTAATGCCTGTATGAAGTCGGTATTAAAACCCAGTAAGGTGAACAGGGATTCGAAGATGGCGAGCAGGCCATCGAGAACACCGCTGCTGCGCAGCAGGCCGATGGCGACCAGCATGGCGAGCAGGTAGGGTATCAGCCGGATAGCGATATCGAAGCCCTGTTTGGCTCCTTCGACAAAAGCATCGTAGACATCGATTTTCTTGAGCCAGCCGGCGCTGAGGAAGAGCATGATGATGCTGAACAGGATAAAGTTACCGAGCAGGCTCGAGGTCTGCGCCATCTGCTCGGTTGGCAGTGAGGCTAGAAAGCTGGCGAGCACGGCGAGTAATATAGCAAAGCCGGAAAAATACAGTGCGATGGTTTTATCCAGCAGGTTTATTTTCTGTACATAAGCTACGGCTAACAGGCCGGTCAGGGTTGAGGCACTGGTAGCCATCAGGATAGGTAGGAAAACGGCGGTTGGATCTGATGACCCCTGTTGCGCGCGATACATGAATATAGTCACTGGTAATAATGTAACTGCCGAGGTATTGAGCACCAGAAACAATATCTGCGCATTGGTCGCGCTGTCTTTTTCAGGGTTGAGTGTCTGCAGGTCCTGCATGGCTTTCAGTCCCATCGGCGTGGCCGCGTTATCCAGCCCCAGGATGTTGGCAGCGATATTCATGGTGATACTGCCGTGAGACGGGTGATTCCTGGGGACCTCCGGCATCAGCTTTAAAAACAATGGCTCCAGTATACGGGACAGCCATTGAACCATGCCGGCACGTTCGGCGATCCTGAAAAAACCTAGCCAGAGAGCAAGTACGCCGATCAGGCCGATAGCGATCTCGACACTCAGTCCGGCCATATCAAAAGTGGACTGTATTAGGGTGGAAAATATTTCGGACTGGCCGTTGATCAGCCACTGATAACATGCACTGATAAAGGAAACAGCAAAAAAGGCAAACCAGAGGTGTGTCAGCATGGGTATAAGTTTAGTGCAGCCTGGTATTGACAGAAATTCGTGATAGTCGGAGTATAAACAGATGCTAGAGGCTTATACAAACTTTATATGGCAGAAAAAGATGAGAACCAGGTTAATTCAAATGGCGGTATATCCTGTCCTCGCGTTGATGGCAGCCTGCAGTTTAAGTGATAGCAAAGACGAGGCATCGTATTATTATGCGGTGCCAGTGGGTTCGTCGATCAGGCTTAATCAGGCGCTGGTTATCAAGGGCGGCCAGGTGGCTATCTATGTGCAGGATGGTGAGCTGATGTCCTACGATGAGGTGGATAAATATCAGCCGAACTGCAAGTTTGAAATCTATACCATGAGCGATCAGTCGCGGACGGTACAGCCGGATACTTTTGAGATTATAAAAGTAGTCGATGAGATCGAATCGTCATCGATAACAGAGGACGTTTATCTCGCAGCGTCAGATCATGCCTATATCTTCGGTGCACTGGACAGGAGTTACGTTTACAACTATGCCACCATGATGTTCCTGAGATCAGAAAAACAGAAGGATGTGTACCGCATGACCTGCCAGCATTGGGAGGATATGCTCGATGACAGGTATTTAACGATAGCGCAGATGCGAAAAGCGATGGCAGAAGTTTTCACTCTTACCCTGAACCAGGGTCAATGAGTGAAGTTTATATATGACAGTTATCGCCCGGCAGGTTCGCAGAAAAGCATTATCAATCTTTACGCTTCTGTCCAGTGGCGAAGCAACTTCAGTAAGCCAGGCTATGCCCAGGGGTAAGTAGCTATAGTGTACAGTTAGCTCGCTGGCCTTTTCTAACCGCTTCCTGGTAAGCGATATTTGCAGCCGGGATTCGTTGTTGTAATTGTTTTATGCGTGTTTCATTGGTCGGGTGTGTCGACAGGAACTCAGGGGGTGTGGCGCCGGCCTGCGACATGTTCTGCCATAACTGGACGCTCTGTGCCGGGTCAAATCCCGCTGCCGCCATCAGGTCCAGACCGATCAGGTCGGCTTCAGATTCATGACTGCGGCTAAAAGGCAGTATGATGCCGTACTGCGCACCGAGGCCTAATCCAGCGAGGATGAGTTCACTGCTTTCATTCTGTGTCCCAGCAAGTATGGCTGAGGCGATACTCATACCTGCTTCGGTTGCCATCTGGTTGGAGACACGTTCATTGCCATGTTTGGCGATCACGTGCGCGACTTCATGGCCCATCACAGTAGCCAGCTGATCCTGGTTTTTTGCATATTTCAGCAGCCCGGTATAAACACCGATCTTGTAACCGGGCAGGGCAAAAGCGTTGGCCTGATCGTCTTCAAAGACGACCACTTCCCACTGTTTCGGGTCAGGATTTTGCGAGACCTGCGGGATTATTCTGTTCGCGACACACAGGACATACTGTTGTATGTTTTTATCTGTGCTTATTGGCGTCTGCTTTTTCATCTGCTCGAAACTCTGTGCGCCCATAACATCCATCTGTTCATCGGGGATCAGCTTCAACTGTTTTCTGCCCTCAGGAGAGGTCGCGCATGAGAGCGTGACCAGGCATGTGAAGATCAACAGAGTGCGAGCTATCAGTCTGCTCGCTGAAATGGTGTTTGTGTTCATAGGTTTTTATTAAAAATGTTCGATGATCGAGATAATGGTATCAGCATCCTGGCGCACCAAGAAGTGAGAGGTCGGTGTGGTGAATGTCGAAGATTTGCCCTGTAATGCCGGTACGTTATTCATGTTCTGGCTGAAGCCTGGTACAAGGTCATCGCCACTAGCACCGTTGTTATTCAAGCGTATGATCGATGCATAGTGTATATCGGGATGCGGCTGACTGTTGAGCCAGTAAAGCAGGTTGCCCGGCTGAGGATGCCTGAGATCAACCATGAGTCCGCGGGAGTGTTTCAGTGCATCATAACCATCGCCACCGACAACGTTTTTTACTATATTAAAAGGTCCATGATTTTTGGTTATTTTCAATGCCTGGTCGGCACGGCCGGTACCGATATGAGGTGAGGCGATAGTGATCAGGGCTTTTATGTTTTTTAGCTGATGCCGTATCAGGGCCATACGTGCGACAACACCACCGGCCGAATGGCCTACCAGGATGATCTCCTGACCAGGATGTTTCTGCTCGATGATATCGATGATGTTCTTTAGTACATCTGCCTGTACCATCACCGGCATTTCAGAGGGCAGGGTGGCGACATAGACCAGGTTTTCAGCTTCGCCGTAGTCGGTGACAAAGAGTTGCGGGCCATAACTTGAGCCTTGAAACATACCCGCCCGAGACCATCCGCGATTGTCCAGCTCGTCGTTGATGCCTGATTTTTCCCAGGAGTAGGCGTCACCAAGGTAACCGTGGATCAATAGCATGACATCGGCCTGGGCGGACGTAGACAGCAGTGACAGAGATAAGATGAGTGAGTGAATTAATTTCATGATTGGCACCATGCCGATCAGGCATGCGGTAGCAATGTTAACTTAAGTGTTACTATTTTATAATATTTTAGCTGTTAGGTAAGTATATGCAGGATAGCTTGTGAATAAAGTCGAATTGATCCGCTCGCACCAGACCAGGCTCGGTGCCTGTCGTTTATGTCCGGATATGATTCCGCCGGTCATCATAGGCAAAGCTGTCTGTTCTGAAATCTTGCTGGTCGGGCAGGCGCCGGGTGACAGGGAAGGCGAGCTCGGGCGTCCCTTTGCATGGACCGCCGGTAAGACGCTGTTCAAATGGTTCGAGTCGATCGGTGTACAGGAGGATGTGTTCAGGGAACAGGTTTATATGTCAGCGGTATGCCGCTGTTTTCCCGGGAAGAATCCCAAAGGCGGCGACCGTGTACCGGATAAGTCGGAGATCCAGACCTGTTCACAATGGATTGATAAAGAAATAGAGTTGCTGCAGCCCAGGTTGATAATCCCTGTCGGTAAGCTGGCTATATCGCAGTATTTGAAAGTGGACAAACTGGTCGATGTGATCGGTGTGAAATTTGACAGCTGTATCAATGGTGTTGATGTCGAACTGATCCCTTTGCCGCATCCCTCGGGAGCTTCTACATGGCACCGGATGTCTCCGGGAAAAGAGCTGTTGTCAGAAGCGCTCGAGTTGCTTGCACAGCATGAGAGCTGGAAAAAATTAAAAGAATAATCTGTCGAGGTGCGAAGGTGCAGAGAAAATATTATTCTGCACCTTCACACCTATGCCGTTAATGTCGCCAGTGTGTACCCTTGCCTGATGCATTGAGGCTGCCGGGGGTAGCATAAGGTTCCTGGATCAGCAGTTGTGAGATGACATCAGATGGCAATGGTTTGCCGAACAGGAAGCCCTGCGCTTCGCTACAGTCTATCTCGCGCAGGTATTCGAGTTGTGTCTGTGATTCCACGCCTTCTGCGATAACGTTCAGGTTTAGTCCCTTGGCCATTGCTACGATGGTGTTGATGATAGTGTTGTCACCTTTGTTGATACGGCTCTCTTTGAGGAAAGTACGGTCGATCTTCAGTGTTTGTATCGGCAGTTTATGCAGATAACTCAATGAAGAATAACCGGTACCGAAATCATCGATAGCGACGGTGATGCCATAACCGCTCAGTTCCTGAAGCTTACGTATAGCACTGTCCATATCATCCATGATGGCATTCTCTGTTATCTCCAGTTCTATGCAGCGTCCAGGCACATCGTAATCTTTCATAATATCGATGACGTTTTTGACGATATTCTCTTCTGTTAACTGGCGTGCCGAGATGTTGATCGACATGCGTATCTCGGGAAGGCCGGCTGTGCGCCAACGGCTGAGTTCAGAACAGGCAGTTTTGATGACCCAGTAGCCGATGTCGGTGATCAGACCGCTTTCTTCTGCAAAAGGGATGAATTCTGAAGGTGAAATACTGCCATGTTCAGGATGTTCCCATCGCAGCAGTGCTTCGACACCGACGATTTCGCCTGTGCGCAGGTTTACCTGTGGCTGGTAGACCAGGCTGAATTCATTATTGTCCAATGCCCGATGGATGCCTGTATCTAGTGAAAGTTTTTCCAGGTATGGCACGTTCATCTCGTTTGAGTAGAACTGGTAACCATTCTTGCCCTGGCCTTTGACATGGTACATGGCGACATCGGCATGCTTGATCAGGGAATCAATATTTAAACCGTCATTCGGGAACAGCGCTATACCGATACTGGCACTGACATATAGTTCATGGCCATCGACGTTGAACGGCTGTTTTAATGTGTCGGTGATTTTCTGGGCCAGCTTGCTGGCGTCTTCGCGGCCATTGTGAAGTTTGGGAAGCATCAGGGTGAATTCGTCACCGCCAAAACGGGCCAGAGTGTCAGCAGCACGGATACATTCCTTCAGGCGTATGCTGACCTGCTGTAATAATTCGTCGCCGATCATGTGGCCCAGGCTATCATTGATATTCTTGAAACGATCGAGGTCGAGGAACATGACTGCCAGCTTTTCATTTTCGCGTTTAGCCTGGCTGATCGCCAGGCTCAGACGGTCTCGTAACAGTGCGCGGTTAGGCAGCTTGGTGAGCAGGTCATGGTATGCCTGAAAGTTTATGGTCTCTTCGGCGATCTTGCGTTCGGTAACATCTCGCGCCACGCCGTAGGTGCCGGTGTAGCTGCTGCTCGTCTGCCTGTCACCAGCATACATGCCCATCGCGCTGAGCTCGATCGGTAGAGTACGGTTGTTGAAGTGGCGTGACTTGCCGTCATCTTTGCATTTCAGGCGCAACTCGATGTTTTTTGCAGCGCGCGTGCCTATACGTCGTTCATTAAAGACGTATTTTGCCTGTTCCATGTCGTCATGGTGGACCAGGAAAGAGTAATGTTTACCGACGATTTCTTCTTTGCTGTAGCCGAGCAGGCTTTCGATACGCTCGTTGATGAAAGTGAAATGGCCATCCTGATCCAGGATATAGATGATGTCTGGCGATGTATTTACGATGTAACGGTGCAGGCGTTCTGATTCCGACAGCTGTTGCTGCATGAACAGGTTCTGTTTTTTCAGGTGCTTTTCCTTTAGCGCATTGGTGATGGTGATGATCAGCTCGTCGGTCGCATAAGGTTTGCGCAGGAAGTCATAAGCGCCCTGTGTGCATGCATTTTTAGCCGCTTCGAAAGAGGTTTCCCCGCTAACGATGATGACAGAGGTATCGATCTTGTTGCTATTGATGTGATCCATGACGTCATGCCCGCTGACATATGGCATATGCAGGTCGAGCAATACCAGATCGTAATCGTTCTGATTAAGCTGACAGATCGCTTCCTGGCCGCCAATAGCGGCGTTTGGATTGAAACCCCTGATGGCGAGTAAATCTTTAAGACTCTTGAGGACGACAGGATCATCGTCAACGACGAGAATTTTTTGCTCATTTATACTCATTTTTTCACTCTGTTTTTTGTAAGAGTAGCCCAACCCTTACATTATAATTTTAATTAGCACGTTGCAGAGTGTGCTTGTAATCAATATTTATTTATCAATTATTTAGGAAGCAAAATGTGGAAACTGGTGCCCTTGTCACTGCTCCTACAACTGATAGATCCATGCAATTCGTTTACCAGGTTTTTAACGATGGTCAGTCCGAGCCCGGCATGGTCATCACCTTTGGTGGATTCCACCGGTGAAAATAGCTGTGGCAGGATGTCTGGATCTATCCCAGGTCCATCGTCAGCGACCGACAGCTCGATATGCTGTTTACCGTCAACGTTTACACTATCCTGAGTGTAGACCATAAGTTGGCCGTTTGCAGGAAGTGCTTCAACCGCATTTTTAATTAAATTTGTATAAATTTGCTTGAGGGCATTGGCATTGGTCTGCAAGCTCTCGATATTTTCGTCCAGATCGAGTGAAATCTGGATATTTTTGCTAGCAAAAAGTGAGGTCTGGAAGACATGGGTGAGGTCAGCGAGGATAGCGTTTATGTCTACCGGTGAGGTTTCTTCTGTCGAGCTGCCATCCTGCTCGGTCAGGCGATTTAATATATGAGTGATGCGTTCTATCTCGGTTTTGATTGTCTGTACATCTTCCTGGGCAGGTTTGTCGTTCTCCAGTTTGTAGCTAAGGATACCGAGGTAATTATTCATGATGCTGAGCGGGTTGCGCACTTCATGTAATACTTCTCGAATTTTTTGTTCCAGCTGATGGGTATGCTGTTCTTCAGAGACGAGTGACTTGCTGCTCGAGGTGTTGGCGCTCAAGGTGTGGGCGATCTCGTTAACGAAACGCATCAGCAATGGCAGCTGTTTCCACAGGTTTTCATACTGGGACCTGTCCATGCCCAGCATCAACGTGCCGATGGCAGCATTGTTCATCATCATCGGCAGGCAGATTATGCCTTCCTGCTGAGTGAAGCCGATGAGCTGACGGTCGACGATAGATAGTTTGTTGAGGTTATGCTCGTATGAATCTGTTGAGAAAGAATGGCATGCTTCCTTGTTCAGCAGGGCGTCGCTGACCAGGCTGCGGCCGCTGCTCAGTGGTATCGATATATCTGCCAGCTGTGGTGGCTGGTTTTCTGCCGAGATAGCATTGACCCGATCGCTCGCTGCGTCATATAAAAACAGCACACACTGGTCTACGCCAAACAGGATACCGATGTTCTGTGTGATGATCCTGAGTAATGCATTAACTCCTTCACCCTGTCTGCCGCTGCGTGACAGGTGCTGGTGTACGCCGTCGAGTAAAGCTATATTTCTCACCTGTTCGGCGAGCTGAACCTGTTTTAGTTCATCATTGGCGGCGTGTCGCCTGGCTGTTTCACCATCCATACCGTCAAAACTGAGCCCGATAGTCATGGACTTTGCTACCACGGCAACCTGCGCTTCTGCCTGTTCCAGTATCTCGAGCAGGACGGGCTGTTTGATAGCGAGCAGTTGCTCGGCGGCATCGAATACCTGCTGATCCTCGGGTTTGAAGTAGCTGCTGGTCAGCATGTTTGCCAGGTTGATGATCTTTACCAGTGGGTGTGCGTCAAGGATGTGCTCGGCCTGTTCATGGTGATATAACACGGCATCATAGACAAAACTGTTCGCACCATGTTTTTTCAGCAGTTCCGCGCCGACCTGCTGGTGGTTGGTGCCGAATTCATCCTGTTCCAGGTTGTGGAACAGCTGGTCCTCGCTGAGCTGGGCAAAGGTGCTGGTGTATTTGTCGGGAAAGGCTGTTTCCAGCACCAGCTGGCCGATATCATGCAGCAGACCGGTAGTAAAGGCTTCATCGCTATCACTGTAGTGACAGTTTTCAGCAATGGCAGCAGCGACGTTTGCACAATACAGAGAGTGATACCAGTGCTGTTTGATAAAATCGGTGCGCTCGAGGCTGGTGCGTGAGAAGAACTGCTGTACGCTCGCGGTAACAGCGATGCTCTTTATCGTGTTTATCCCCAGTTGTTGCAGTGACTCTTCGATACTACGGGGATGCTCGCCTGCCGGGTGATGGCCGGTTTTGCAGTTCTGCTGGTGGCATACAGAATAGACACGTGAATATAGCGCGGGATCCTGCCTCATCACATCGGCCAGTTCTGTGAAAGAAATGGTTTCGTCGTGGCAGATGTCGAGTAGTTTAAGCAATACGTGCGGCAGACTGGGTAATCTGTCGACATCTGCTTTCTGCAGGATTTGTTTAGCTTTTTGATTCATTTAAATATAACTGCTACAACATTTTTTGCATCACGGCTGATACCCGGCTATTCCTGGCTCGATATCGGTCTTTTCTGGGGTGGAGAACGAGCTTCCTTGTCACGTGCTATTGGGTAAGTGATCATGCAATAATCATGCACAATCAAAATTATTTATTATATTCAATAGCTTAGGATTTTTATTGTTTTATTTCCCTATAAAAGTGTAAAAAAAACGTACATTAAAAAATATGCCTTAAATTAGCTGAATAATATCGGTTACAAAGCCGAATTGATAGCTGTAGCGGCTGTTTTTCAATAAAAACAAACTTTGTTAGTTATGCTTAAAAGCTTGATTTAAAATATGTTTAGCAGTTTAATGAAGACGTATCAGGTGATTTTATATTGTAATTTTCGCATTATGCTGAAAGCGAGATGAAAAATAAAAAACTTTGAAAATCCATAAACACAATAACAACGTCTTAAATGCGGAAGACAAATTCAGTCAACTCCGTGATCCCCTGCATGTACCTAAAGATTTAACTCAGCTTGGCGAGCTTGCCATAACGCTGCTCAATGATAAGAACCTGGAAGTCAGCAAGGTACGGCCTTTCTTCTGGTCGCTGGTCGAAACTTATGTCGATCGTTTTCACCTTTATCCGTTTGATGTCAACAAGGCCCTGTTCAGTCAGCTGGAGCTGAATGACTACCCTGAAGAGTCGATCCTGCAGTTGATCAGACAACTGGAGAAACAGTTTGAAAAAGTACACGGTCGGCCGCTAAGAAAACCAGTACCGCCGCTCTCCGAGCCAGGTGCACTGGACGATGAGATCCAGGCGTTGCGCGACAGTCTCAAATACGCTGCTATGGTGGCCGAGGATGACAGGCAAGTATAGCGTTACTTTGATATTAGCTTGATATTTTTTCGTCTGTCTCTGTCTTTATCCCGGTATAGCTTTTCGATGCCATCGGCGGGTAAGGGTTTCGAATAATAGAACCCTTGGGCATATTCGCAACCGTATGCACTAAGAAATGCCTCATGAGAATCAAGCTCGACACCTTCGGCAATCAGCTCCAGGTTCAGGCTTTTGCCCATGGCGATTATCGCTTTCACCAGGGTGGCATCTTCCTTATCGCTATTTATATCGCTGACAAATGAGCGATCGATCTTTAATTTATTGATCGGTAGCTGTTTCAGGTAGCTCAGCGAAGAGTAACCGGTGCCGAAGTCATCGATAGCGAGAGATATGCCCAGGTCTCTTAGCTGCTGTAATGTGGCTATCGCTTTTTTGGTTTTTTTGATGATGAAGTCTTCGGTGATCTCAAGTTCCAGCCAGCTGGTATCGCAGTTGGTGCGTTGCAGGGTTAGCCTGACCCTCTCGACCAGGCTGCCATGATGGATTTGATCACCCGCAATGTTCACCGCCACCGTTTCTATTGGCAGGCCCTGCTGTTTCCATTTGACGATCTGTTTGCAGGCGGTAGTCAGTACATATTCTCCAATCTTGGTCATCAGGCCTGTTTTTTCAGCGGTGGGCAGGAATTGTGCCGGTGACAATATGCCAAGGTCCGGGTGGTTCCAGCGAACCAGCGCTTCTGCGGCGACTACCTTGCCGGTTTTCAGGGATATCTGTGGTTGGTAGTAGACCAGGATCTGCTTGCCATTGAGTGCACGCTTGAGGTCAGTTTCCAGGATGATTTGATCATAGGCTGCGGTCGTCAGGTCACGGGTATAAAAGTGATATTTGTGGCGTCCATTTTCCTTGACGTGGTACATGGCGGCATCGGCGTTTCGCATTAACTGTTCAGCATTACTGCCATCATCAGGATAGATGCTTATACCGATACTGGCCGAGGTGCTCAGATCGTGATCGTTGATTGAGACTGTCTGCGAGGTCACTTTCATTATTTTTTTCAGCAGTACATCTAGGTCGCCGATGTCATGTACCTGCTCGATGATAATGATGAACTCGTCACCCCCGAGCCGTGCCACGGTATCGCCTTCACGGATACAGTTCAGTAGCCTGTTGCTGATAGCGATGAGTAGCTGGTCGCCTACATCATGCCCCAGGCTGTCATTGATGTTCTTGAAATGGTCGAGATCGATAAATATCACAGCAACATGCCGGTTGTTACGTTTCGCACCTTCTATAGCATGGTTCAAGCGCGCATCGAGTAACAGGCGGTTGGGCAGGTTGGTCAGTGCATCATGATGAGCCATGTGCTTGAGGTTGGCCTCGATGCGGCGACGTTCGTTTATCTCGTCGACCAGTGTCTCGTTCGCTTCACTTAGCTCCCTGGTGCGCAGCTCGACAGTCTCTTCTAGCTGCTGCTGATAATCGATCAGTTCCTGCTGGGCCAGTTGCTTCTGTATGATCTGGTCGTGCAGTTTAGATATCAGGTCATTGTTTTCGATATGAAGAATAACGCTTTGCTTGAAACGTTTATGTACTAATCTGCCGGCTGAGATGATGAATACGTAATAAAGAACTGAGGCCACGCTTATATACAGAAACTGTTTCTCCGGCATGCTTATGGACAGCATGAATATCGATAAGAATATTGGTGTTACGTATACCATGAACGCTGAGAAGACAACGGTCAGTACCGTCATCGAGCCGGCCATTACAGCCGCCAGTATGATATACATCATGCTGATCATTACCGGGTTAGCATCAGGGGTTAAGTAAAATATCAGCATCCCCCATGCAGCGCCGGTGAGTAATGAGGTAGCTATATAGATGTCTCGCCATTGTTTCTGGCTGAGGTATCTGAAGTTATGGCTTTGGTCGATAGTGTAGTACCTGGCGACCAGGATACGCGCGCAGGCGAGCAGTGTTAATGTAACGATCCAGAGTATCAGTGAGTTACCAATATCAGGATAAAAAAACACACCGGTGATAGCGGTGCCTGCTATCACCGACATATTTGCAGATAGTGCCGATTTGAACAGTTCCTTTGTGCTTAGAGAGTCTAGTTTGGACAATGAGTCTGACACGGTGTGCGGGTTCCGGTGCTTGAAAGTAACATGTTGATTTATCTAGCATAGATGATTGTGAGATCAATGTTTAATATTTAACTTGTTTCAGGTTGATATTGCACGGAGAAAAATCGATAAAACAGGTGAAAAAAGTAAAAACAGGGGACTTGTCGTTGTGCTAATATCTGTTCAATATTCATGAACAGGATGGTTTCACCAGCTGATAAAGGGGGCGCTGTGGAAAAGAAGCAGATATTACGACAGGCTTTGCAGCATTTAAATAGCCTGCTGGCAAAAGAGGAAGTGTCTTCACCCGGTGAAGATATCTTTTCTATATCATCAGGCCTGCTAAACATCGATGGCCCGGTGTCGATCAACAGCGAGCTCCTGGAGCAGACATATAATATCCTGATACAGCCCTGGGCTCCGCAGAAGAATATCGATGTCCTGATATCGCAGATCAGGGCCCTGCCTGCACCAGCGATGTTGTTTGCCGATTTCGTTAACCCGGTGATGGCGGGAAAATTACGCCAGCGCTCGATCGCATTTGTCGACTGTGCGGGTAACTGCTCGTTTAAAAATGATTGTTTTAATATCTATGTCAAAGGCAAAAAGCCTTCCAGGTTGCGTAGTAAGCGAGTGCGTGGACGTGCGTTCAACTCGGCTGGTCTTAAGCTGATTTTTGCCCTGTTCAACCAGCCTCATTATATCCAGGCGTCATATCGTGACATATCGAACAAGGTCAATATAGCACTGGGTAGTGTCGGGCCGGTTATCGATGATCTGTATTCATCCGGGTATATCCTGGATGATGGCGGCCGCAGGCTGGTCAATAAGAAGCGCCTGTTTGAGCGCTGGGTAGATGGCTACCTGGAGAAGCTGCGACCCAAGCAGATCATGGCCTGTTACACCTGTGATGATGAGAACTGGTGGAAAACTGCCAGCCCGGTGGATTTTCTAGGCATATGGGGTGGCGAGGTGATTATCGCAAAATCAACACCCTACATGGCTCCTGAAAGTATAAGCCTGTATTTTACCTCGGATGTAAAACACCGGGACTTTGCCAGTCACTATGGTCTGCGTGAAGATGAGGACGGTGATATCTGTGTCTACAAAAGCTTCTGGTCTCCCAGTTATAGCGGTGAACAAAATATAGACGGCCTGAACCCGATGATCGTCTATGCAGATATCGTCGATTCGATCAACCCGGGGAACTGGGATGTGGCAAAGACTTTTTACGGTGAAGCTGTCGCACAGTTTCTTCAGGACTGAAAACGTAAAACCTGGCGATGTTGCAGGAGGAAGGAGGTGTGTGATCGTTTCGCTTTTGATGTTTTATCTCTCCTGGGTGCAGGGCAATGACGACATTGCTTGATGACCTGCAGACAGAAGCGCATGTCTGGTACTGTAATCCGCAGGCGATACAGCAAGAGGAAAAACTCGCCGCTTATCGGTCGGTGTTGAGTGAGCAGGAGATGGAGCGTTATAGAAGGTTCCATTTTGATAAAGACAGGCAAAGCTACCTGGTGTCGCATGCGTTGTTACGGCATGCCTTATCACAATACCTTGAGATACCGGCGTCAGAATGGAAGTTTACGGAGGAGAGAGATGGCAAGCCGTATTTGCTGCTGTCTGCCGGCATGCCGGATATCAGCTTTAACCTCACACATACGGAAGGCTTGAGTGCCTGTATTATATCTCTGGACCGAGCCTGTGGCATCGATGCTGAAAATATAAACAGGAAGAGCGATCATCAAGCGGTTGCGGAAAGAATGTTTGCACCGCAGGAACTGGCCTCGTTAAGCGGTGATGCGCGGCTGAACTTCTATCACTACTGGACACTGAGAGAAGCCTACGTGAAAGCATTGGGTACCGGGCTTTCAGGGTCTTCAAAAGATTTTTATTTCGATATCGGGATCGATGACATGAACGCGGTGGTTCGTCACAGCGATGAGCGTCAAGCTGAAACTGTAAGCTGGCTGTTCAGGTTGTATCAGCCGACATCGGATCATATTCTTTCGGTCTCTGTCGAGTCTGACGCGGCTGTCGAGGTCAGGTGCAGGGAGTTGAGCTTCTGATCAGGACTGGCCTGGTGACTTGATATGGCTCAGCTAGCGGAGGTTGTCACCGGTTAACCGTTACCCTGTTCTTGCCGGCTTGCTTGGCAGAGTACAGCGCCTTGTCAGCCCTGTTGATGATGCGGTTGACACTATCACCATGATGGGTGCCTGTGACGCCGATGCTGGTGGTAATCTTTGCTGTACCTTTAAATACGCTGTTTTCGATACTGCTGCGAAGTTTCTCTGCCAGGGAACTCGCACCATCGACCGTCGTCTCGGGGCAGACGACCAGGAACTCTTCACCACCCCAGCGACCGGCAATATCCGTTTCACGTATGGTCTGTCGGATGATGCTGGAAAATCGCACCAGTACATCATCCCCGATATTGTGGCCATAACTATCATTGATGTTTTTGAAGTCATCGATATCCAGCAATATCAGTGAAAACGGACTGTTGTATCGTTTACTCCTTACTATTTCGCTCTCGATCGTCTCGTGTGTTTTTCTTCGGTTGTATAATTTTGTCAGGTAGTCTTCTTCTGAAAGACGTTTTATCTTTGCCTGCATCCGGTCATCATTATCGATCAGTTTGAAACCGGCTATAGCAGGAATTATCAGCGAGAGTGCAACAAAGATACTTATCGAGATGACATATTCGAACCGTACGCTGAGGCTTTCGCTCTCTCGTTCGCTATGAAAGACGCCGCCGATAAAATCTTCGAACCAGAACTCCCAGGCCGTGCTGAGAAAGATAACGGATAACAATGTCGTGAACAGGACGAGAGAGAGTTGCTTCTTATTCATTGATAAAGGTTTTAAGTACAAACCTGTTGCCCATAGTGTAGTTTAAAAACATTTATTATTGTTGGCCCAGGTCAATACTTATGTAAAAAATCCGCTGGCACCGCATATTTTTATCAGCTGCCAGCATGCTATATGATGCCTCTGGACAATCTTGCTCGCATCTCTGAGTCGGCTGGATCCTTGGGCGTAAGCATCTGTTTTGATGTCCCGGCGTGCTAGACACTGTGCTGAAGTACTGCTTTTTAGGTGCAGACATGTCGCCCAATATTTTATAACCTTACGATCCTTTTGGCGCTTCAGCCTCATGGATTTGCCTGGGTAATGTGTAGTAGCCCCGGATTTTCGGTAAAATCAGCAGTTCACTGTGTACTCGTAAGAGAGCGGTTCGTACTTCAAAATTGACCTGTTGTTATGCGTATCGTCATGTAGCAATGCTAACGTCTAGTGTCTGCCCTTGCCTGTTGCTGAGGAGTTGTAACGAGTAGTAATGAGTTTTATATGAAATTAGAAGCAATATTCCCATTTCTTGCCTGGTTCAGGTTGCTCACGAAAGAATCTGTCAAAGATGATTTTTTTGCAGGCTTAACTGGCGCTGTTATCGTCTTGCCGCAGGGTATCGCGTTTGCAACCATCGCGGGACTGCCGCCTGAATATGGATTGTACACCGCCATGGTGACACCCATAATCGCTGCTTTATTTGGTTCATCACGGCACCTGGTTTCAGGGCCAACGACGGCGATTTCTATCGTCGTGTTCTCTGCCATCAGCCATCATGCTGAACCGGGAACTGACGAGTTTGTCATGCTGGCGCTGACACTAACTTTCCTCGCCGGTGTCTATCAGCTCGGATTTGGACTGGCAAGGCTGGGTACACTGGTAAACTTCGTATCGCACACCGTCGTTATCGGCTTTACCGCCGGTGCTGCTATCCTGATCGCGACCAGCCAGATGAAGCATATCACCTCGATCGAAGTGCCCAAGGGCGAATCATTTCTGCACACATGGGCGGACCTGTTTCAGGGCTTGCCGGAGGTAAACATGATCGTCCTGTCTATAGCGCTGGTGACCCTGGCCATCGCGATCGGCAGTAAAAAGTTATTCCCCAAGTCACCTTACCTGCTGGTCGGTATGATCGGTGGTAGCCTCATGGCACTGCTGTTAAAAGATTACTCGCAGGGCATCAAGTTAGTGGGAGAGATTCCAGCTCACCTGCCGCCTTTATCGTCGCCGGAGTTTTCCATGGAAACCATCAAGATGATGGCGCCGGAAGCTTTTGCTGTCGCACTGCTGGGTCTGATCGAAGCGGTATCGATAAGCCGGGCGGTGGCCACCAAGTCAAATCAGCGTATCGATGCCAACCAGGAATTTATAGGGCAGGGCCTGTCGAATATCGTTGGCAGCTTCTTTTCGAGTTATGCGGGTTCCGGTTCATTTACTCGTTCCGGCATTAACTATGATGCCGGCGCTAAAACGCCTCTGTCTGCGATATTTGCGGCCATATTACTGATGATCATCGTGTTGCTCATCGCGCCGCTGACCGCATACCTGCCGATTGCAGCGATGGGCGGCATCATCCTGCTGGTGGCGTATAACCTGGTCGACTTTCATCATATCAAGCAGACCCTGACTTTCAGCAAGACCGAGTCATCGATCCTGTTGACGACGTTTTTTGCGACATTGTTCCTGGAGCTGGAATTTGCCATCTATCTCGGCGTACTGTTATCACTGGTGCTTTTTCTGGCCAAAACATCGACTCCACAGATCCCGACCCTGTCGGTCGATGACAGTGATGATAAGAGAAAGCTGATCAATATCCAGAAGAAACCGCTCAAACAATGCCCGCAATTAAAGATTATCAGGATCGATATGTCGATCTATTTTGGCTCGATCAATCACATCCAGAAAAGGATCTCTCATATTGTAGATAATGAGAGGATCTATCACATCCTGATCATTTCCTCAGGCATTAACTTTATCGACCTTGCTGGTGCTGAAGCCCTGGTCTCTGAAAATAACCGTTTGAAACAATATGGTGGCGGGCTGTATTTTGTCGGACTTAAATCAACCGTCTATGAGTTTGCCGCAAAGTCATGTTTTGTTAAAAAGATTGGTAATCATCACTTCTTTGATACCAAGGGGCAGGCGATCAGCAGTATCTACAAACGTCTGGACAGGTCTGTATGCCTGACATGTAATGCTCTCATCTTTAAAGAGTGTCAGTAGCCCATTGCTGGCTGGCTTCTCTGCTGTGAAGCCTGTCTGAAGAACGATGTTAGCACTGCCAGAAGTTTTACCTCGAGCTGGTACTGACTGCTTACTTCTGTAAAGCCAATGTACTGATCCAGAAGTAACGAACGTTCAGGTCTGTGCCTATGCTGTATTAATGAATGCAAATTGATACGGCAAGGATCGGAGCCGGGTCATATAACTAACTGGTATGACGGTTGATGTTTGATAGGGCTATAATATGACTATATCGTTGCTTGGGAGTCTGCAATATATTTTAGAACTGCAGGCTTATTGGTGCAGCTTAGTCTTGTAATAATAACGGTTACTATCAAATAACAGGAAGCCATGGTCAAACCCTCTAAATCAAAGGCCGCTAAAGGAGCGCTTCGCCTGCGTCGTTTAGGGATTGATACTTACCGCGAAAACGTAGTCTATCTGCATCGTGAGTGTGAGGTATATAGAACGGAAGGCTTTCAGGCGCTTTCCAAGGTGAAGATCTGTTCTGATGGACGCCATATCCTGGCAGTATTAAATGTTGTTGATGATGATAGTATCGTCATGTCCGATGATCTTGGTCTGTCGGAAGAGGCATTCATCAAGTTAGGCCTGGATGAAGGCAGCATGGTCAGGATCGAGCATGCCGAACCTCCGGCATCGATGAATGCGGTGCGCCGAAAGATTGCTGGCGAACGACTCAGCCAGGAAGATTTTCACAATATCATAAGAGATATTACAGATACCCGTTATTCGAAAACCGAGATCTCGGCTTTTCTCGTAGCTTCTGGACAGACTGACATGGACCGCGATGAGGTGTTTTTTCTGACACGTGCCATGCTGGAGTCTGGTGAGAAGCTGGACTGGAATGAATCACTGGTAGCAGATAAACATTGTATCGGCGGTATTCCAGGAAACCGCACCTCGATGCTGGTCGTGCCGATCGTCGCTGCGCACGGCATGCTGATACCCAAGACATCAAGCCGCGCTATCACTTCACCCGCAGGTACCGCCGATACCATGGAGGTACTGGCGAACGTGGAACTGGATATCAAGAAGCTGCACGACATAGTGCGTAAGACGCGGGCATGTCTGGCCTGGGGGGGGACGGCCGATCTGTCACCGGCTGATGATATTATGATCGCTGTCGAAAGACCTCTGGGGATCGACTCCCTGGGACAGATGGTGGCCTCTATCCTGTCAAAAAAACTTGCAGCAGGTTCGACGCACCTACTGATCGATATCCCTGTTGGGCCTACTGCAAAAGTTCGCCAGATGAGACAGGCCCAGCGTCTTCGTAAATTATTTGAATATGTCGCAGACCAGCTTGCTATTCATCTGGAGGTTGTCATAACTGATGGCCGGCAGCCTGTTGGTTTCGGAATCGGACCGGTACTCGAGTGCCGCGATATCATGCAGGTGTTGCAGAATTCTCCCCGGGCGCCTGCTGACCTGCGGCAAAAATCGCTGCGTCTCGCGGGCCGTGTACTGGAGTTCGATCCTGATGTTCGCGGAGGGCAGGGGTATGCGATCGCGCGTGACATCGTCGATTCTGGACGAGCACTGGAGATGATGAATACGATCATCAAAGCGCAGGGAGCACAGGAGAACAAGTTCGAGCTGGGAGGGCTGACGCATGAAGTGCTTTCGCCAACAGACGGTGTTGTCGTTAACATCGATAACCTGCAAATGGCAAACATTGCGCGTTTTGCCGGTGCGCCTATCGATAAAGGTGCGGGTGTTGATCTGTTTAAAAAACTGGGTGACGAGGTAAAGAAAGGCGAACCACTGTACCGTATCCACGCCATGTTTCCTTCTGACTTCAAGTTTGCAATCGCGTTATGCGAACGTGATAGCGGCTATTCGGTCGGGGATGAGGCTCAGATACCCAAAGCATTCGTAGAGTTCTGATGTCATACACAATGATCGTTCTGGGTTTTGATGATTATGAAGAGCAGTCACAAAAACTGGCCGCTGCACTGGGTGTTTCCTGCCGTATCATCCAGAGGCACCGTTTTCCCGATGGTGAGAGCAAGCTTACCCTGCCAGACAATCTTCCTGAACATGTCATCATCTGCCGTAGCCTCGATCATCCGAATGAGAAATTGCTGGAGCTGTTGCTCGCTGCAAGAACAGCACGTGAACTAGGTGCAAAAGAACTGACACTGGTTGCACCCTACCTGTGTTACATGCGCCAGGATAAAGCCTTTCATCCAGGAGAAGCTGTCAGCCAGGCTATCGTCGGCAACTTTATCGCCGAGCTGTTCGATAACGTTATAACCGTCGATCCGCATCTGCATCGCATCCAGCACCTGCAGCAGGCTGTTCCGGCAAAGCACGCTGTTACATTGTCTGCGACTTCCCTGATGGCGGGATTTCTGAACGAGCATATCAAGGCACCGGTATTACTGGGCCCGGACAGAGAATCCGAGCAATGGGTCAGTGCCGTCGCTGCCCCGGGGAGACTGGATTATGGCGTCTGTGAAAAAATACGAAGTGGAGATAGAGACGTTGAGGTAACACTGCCTGAAATCGACCTGTCTGGACGATCTGTGGTAATAGTCGATGATGTCGCCAGCAGCGGGAAAACATTGGCGGTGACGGCCGAACAGTGTATCGCTCAGAATGCAGAGCACGTCGATGTACTGGTGACGCATGCACTGTTTGCGGGTGATGCAAAAGAAAGCCTGGTCCAGGCCGGCGTGCGTAACGTATGGAGCACTGACAGTGTCAGTCATGAGAGTAACATTATCTACCTGCATGAATTATTGAAACAGGCGGTTTTAAGCCTTGCTTGATTATAGAGGCATCAATCAAGCGCTAAGAATAATTTTTTTGACCGCGGTTTAATCTGGCGACATGTTTGTCACTGCCTGGTCTGGCAGCCTGTTATTGTCTGCCGAATGCACTGTGACCTGGGTGAACGGGATAACCCAGCCTTCACGGTTACAGGCCTCGACGCAGGCCTGTTGTACCATACGTTGCACGCGATAATAGGCGCTGGCAGCTGATCCTTTGATGATCATATAGATGCGGTAATCGAGTGAACTGGCACCAGCGGAACTGAACTCTACCAGTACATCCGTGATGTCATCTTTCAGGCCGGCGCGTTCGAAATAGTCGATGATAGCGGCTTTCAGCTTTGCCGGCACGGTGTCCAGACAGATAGCCTGGTGCTGGTAATCAATGCCGAAGGTAGCGGCGAAGCCATAGCCTTCACGTGTCAGGTTACGCACGTTCTGCTCGATAAAGTCACTGGTACGTATCTGCATGATGCTGTCGACGACAGCGACTTCGACCAGCTCGATAGTCTGCCGTATCACTCTCGCCAGGTTGTCGTTGGCCAGCAGTACGTAATCTCCCGCCTGGCAGGGGAACCATGCTTCCTTGCTCATAGGTCGAGAGATGTATTCATTCATCTCGTGCAGCGGCATGCGGATGAAACCTTCGAGCGCGGGATTGCGTAAGATGGTAAAGATGCTCAGAGAGTCTACTTCGAAAGGCACACCATTCAGTATGACCCTTTCGTTCTCGCGCACCGGCCCGACGCCGAGCAGTAACCGTATCTCTGCTGCATAACGTGGCAGCGTCTGTCGCAGGGTGAGTGCACCGCCGGCAAGGGCGATAAGCGATAAGGTCAGCATGAGTACATCGCCACGTATATAAAATACCATGAGGATGGCGAAAACGATAAAGATGGCTGTTAGCAGTCGGTAGCTGTAATACAGCAGCGGTGCATGAGATAGGCCGATCTCGCGTTTTGTGCGGTAGAGCCATCGCCAGTACAGTTGTATCAGGCCCTTGGAGATTAGCCAGATCGTCAGGCTGATAATTATCGCCAGGAACAGGGTCAGGCCTCGGCCCTGGAAAAAAGCAGTAAGCAATTCACCGGTGGAAGTCTGCCAGCTCTCACTCTCGGTTAACAGGCTGTCGAGTTTGAGTTGCGATATCTCCAGTTTTCGCTGCGTATCTTCCTTGCGCTGCGTCCAGTCCAGCAATAACTGCTTGATCGGAGCGACTGCGATCGGCGGTATTGTCTGGTCGTTGAGTGCGTTGATCGATTCGAGTGCTTTATCGATCACTTTGATCTGATCATGCAGGCGCTCGATATCTCTGTTCAAGCTATCGACCTGGCGTGGTTTGGCTGTCAGTTCCTTGAGCGTAGAGAGCAGCGGTCGACTGATCTGCTCGAGCTCATCCTGCCAGTTTATCTGTTGCTCGGACTGCTCTCGCAGGATAGAGCGGTTGATGCCGCCAAGAGCGAGGTGTTCGAAAGAGACCTGCAGACTGGCGATATCCTCTTTGATACGGGCAATCTTCTGTTCCAGTTCCTGTTTCTCAGGGGCGTCTTCCGGTTTTTTCAGCTTTTCCCTGAGCAGGCGTATTTGTTCCTGTTTCGATTCGATGGATTTCTGGATAATCGCCAGGTTATCAACCGTGTTCTGCAGTTTTGATTCTGCTGTGAGGGTTTGTTCCTGGTCCTGGTCAGCCCCGGCATATCCTTGAAAAAACAGGCAGATAAGTAACAGGCTATGTGCAACCAGGCATTTGGCTGTGGCCGAAACATTATGAGTGATTGTTCTCGGAATAAGCATCGCGTTAAGGTTACTTCCTGTTATACCTCGATAGCAAGAATAAGTTATACGGTATCGGTAAAAGGTTCTCGTGAGACGTAGTTAATGTATTCACACATATACAGCGAAAGTATCCGTTAATATAGACACCTTGCAAAATCTTCAGTTTTCAACTTATTTTAAAGCACAGGACCTGGTTTCATGAGTGATATTCAGCCAAAGGACGAGACAGTAGAAAAAGAATCACTGCAGGTTGCAGTCGAAGCGGCCGATGATCGTCAGGTTGCTGATATTGTTGAATCCAATACCAGTCAGGAGGTGTTAAGACAGGCATCCCTGATGAAAGCTGCAGAACGTGAACAGCTGATATCGATACTGCCACCCGAGGCAGCGGCCGAACTGATCGAAGAAGCGCCTGCGGGTATGGCCGCTCACATGATAGAAGGCCTGGATACGGATGTGGCAGCGAAGATCATGCAAGAGCTGTCATCCGATACCCAGGCCGATATCGTCAACGATATCAAAAAGCGGAATGCTGAATCTATCCTCTCGGCGATGGATGCCGAAACTGCTGAAGATGTACGAAAGCTCTCTCAGTATGATCCCGATACTGCGGGTGGCCTGATGGAGAGGGGGGCTTTTACTTTCCTCGGCGATGAAACGGTGGGTGCGGTGCTCAAACGTATGATCGCTGATGATGAAGAGTATGAACGTTACCGCGGACAGCATCCGTATATTATCGACCAGACCGGCAGGCTGGTCGGTGTCGTGTCGTTGCGAGGCTTGTTGAGAAACAGGCGCGCTGTGGTGCTCGCCGATATCATGGCACCGGCTATTTCGGTGACACCTGATACCGGCCAGGATGAACTGGTAACCCTGTTTGATGAGAACCCGTTTCTCGGTGTGCCGGTGGTGGACGAGCAGGGCGTTTTGCTCGGCATCGTATCGAGGACGGAGCTGGCTGAAGCAGTACTGGAACATGCTGAGCAGCAAAGTCTCTCCCGGCAGAAGATCGGCGATGAACTGCGTTCGATGCCGACCCTGTTGCGTTCGAGGAGGCGGCTGGCCTGGCTTTCATCCAACATCGTTTTGAACATCATCGCGGCGAGCGTGATCTCGGCCTATGAGGAGACCCTGGCTGCAGTCATCGCGATCGCGGTCTTCCTTCCCATGGTGTCAGATATGAGCGGCTGCTCGGGTAACCAGGCTGTCGGCGTCAGTATGCGCGAACTTGCTCTGGGTTTGACGCGTCCAGTCGACCTGTTCCACGTGCTGAGAAAAGAGCTCAGCGTCGGTATCATCAACGGCATCGTGCTCGGTATCCTCATCGGTATCGTCGCCTGGGTATGGAAGGATAATGCCTACCTCGGGCTGGTGATCGGTCTGGCATTATCGGCCAATACCCTGATCGCGGTTTCTATCGGTGGCACCGTGCCGCTGATCCTGAAAAAATTTGGTATCGATCCGGCCGTAGCTTCGGGACCGTTGCTGACGACGGTTACTGATATGGCTGGTTTCTTCCTGGTGTTGAGCCTGGCATCACTGTTTATGCCGCAACTGCTGTCCTGATCATATGGCCCTGTTGCAGCTGGCAGTAGTCGGTTCGAGCCGTTCAGTGAGATGTATCGTGCACAGAGGCGTTATTGCTACTGCTTGCAATACGAATATAAAATAAATGCTTTAAACTTGATTTCGTACAGTAATATCGATGTTTCTACCTGATAACTTTGGAAAAGAGTAAAGTGCATTTGACGATTGTAACAACGATGTTCGATAGGTGATGATATGGCAAAGCTGACATTTTATGGCGCTACAGAAGGCGTTACCGGTTCCGCATATTTATTGCAGACCGAGAGGGCGACGATATTACTGGAATGTGGACTGTACCAGGGTAGCCGTGAAGAAGAGAAGGCAAATAACGAACCGTTTCCATTTGCTGTCGATATGATCGATGCAGTGGTGCTATCACATGCGCACCTGGACCATTCCGGTCGCTTGCCAAAGCTGATCGCTGACGGATACAGCGGGCGCCTGTACATGACTTATGCTACCAGTGAGCTGCTGGAGATCATGCTGAAAGATGCCGCGTCATTACAGCAGCGCGATACCGAGTGGGAAAATAAGCGCAGGCGACGTGCGGGCAAGAAAGAGGTCGAACCGCTGTACGATATCGATGATGTAGAGACGGCGCTGGCATCGTGTGACGGATTTGCATACGGTGATCGTCATGAAGTCGCGGAGGGTGTCGAAGTATGTTTTCGTGATGCCGGCCATATCCTGGGATCGTCGATCGTCGAGGTCTTTATAAACGAGGCCGGTAGCGAAAAGAAACTGGTGTTCTCCGGCGACCTTGGTAACAGTGAGGCAGCGCTGTTGCGTGATCCTGAGATCGTCACCGAGGCTGATGTGCTGATGCTGGAGTCAACCTATGGCGACCGCAACCATCGACCGATGGATGAGACCCTGGAAGAATTTGAAAGCATCATCGAAGAAGCGTCCGAGAGCGGCGGTAATATCATGATCCCTTCATTTGCAGTCGGTCGTACCCAGGAGATCATCTTCCGTCTCGGCGAGTTATACCAGAAAGGAAAGCTGCGGCACCAGGCAGTGTACCTGGACAGCCCGATGGCTATCGCTGTCACGGAGGTCTATCACCGTTACCAGAATGTCTATAACAAGGAAGATTCGGCTACTTTGAAGCGGGACAGGTATGGCAGCCTGCATACATTTTTACCGGTATTGCGTTATTCGACGTCAACGGAAGAATCGATGGCCTTGAACAAGGTTGAAGCCGGTGCCATCATCATCGCCGGCAGCGGCATGTGTACCGGCGGCCGTATACGTCATCATTTCAAGCATAACCTGTGGCGGCGTAATGCGCATGTGATCATCGTCGGTTACCAGGCCATCGGTACTCCTGGCCGTGCACTGGTCGATGGCGCAAAAGTCTATCGTATCGGCGGTGACAAGGTCGCTGTCAATGCGTCTATCCATACCCTGGGCGGTTTTTCTGCACATGCAAGCCAGTCGCAGCTGATCGACTGGATAGGCCATTTCAGCAAGCCGCATCCAAAACTTTACCTGGTCCATGGCGAAGCAGAAGCCAAACTGGTGTTACAGCAGAAACTGGCAGAGCAGGGCTGGTCAGCAAATGTTCCAGGAAATGGAGAAAGCATCAGCTTTTAAAAATAATGACAAGTAGTCATTTTAGTCGATTATTATTGCTCGCCGTGGTTTCGATCGCCTTTCCTGGTGTATCCGCAGAGACTATTCAGGGCGGTGAAGATGAGAAAAGTGATGTTGCGCCACCCGTTGAGATCGGGCCTGGCGGTGATCTTAAACTGGAGAGAAAAAATCGTACCAGGATGGAAAGCCTGTTCAAGTGGCACGTGCATGCTCTCTGGGAAAGCCGTTATGTAACCGAAGGCCGTGATAACCTGGCGGGAGATGGTCTCGTTTCTGTGTCCTCAGAGTTTGCCATCGGTGAAGCAAGCTTTATTCCGTGGTATGCATACAGCCCTGGTGCTGATTACTCGGAGCTCAACCTGAACATCGTTTATGGCGTGCTGCCGACGGAAGATGTTGCTGTATATGTCGGCTATAACCATATACGGGCACGTCAGTCAGGTGAGCGTGCAAATGATAACGAGGTCAGCATTGCCCTGGTACATAAACTGGTGAAACATGTTGGCGTCGCAGCTGATATATACCACTCATTCGACGCCGGCGGTTCATTTTTGCAAGCGTCAGCAAAGTATTACAATGCCCTGGATAAAAAGTTTCATTACGGTATGCAGGCGGGTCTCGGTGTGAATGCTGGTTACGTTCCTGATGGCCATACCGGTTTAAATCATTTTCAGTTGCGTGCCGAGGCATCCTATCACCCTTTCATACAGACAGAGTTTTCCAGCTATGTCGGTTATAACACGGCGATTAACAGGGATGTCGTCAATCACTCGGGTGATGATTCTCTAGCAGACTTTTTCTGGGGAGGTATCGGTTTCATCTATGTATTTTAATCATCTATAGATGATAACAAGCCTATGGTTTTGTTCGAACACTCGTATACAATGAAAAAATGAGTGTAAATAAAGTTACGTCTGAATCGGCAGCTGTGTCCACGTCTGCCTCGAAAGTTATCTATATCACGATCGCTGTGCTGTTCGTTTTTGTCTTATGTTCCATATTTGTACGTAGCTGGTTGAATGACAGGGACAAATTGCCGACGGGTGACTCCGCCTGGTTGATCAATATATCTCATCAGGTCGAGGTGAAGGAAAAGGGCGCTTCAATTTATATCTCGCCACCCTGGGATACGCGGTACGCCAGGCTGTATTCGCAGTCCCTGTCGCATTCCGGCCTGCAGCATAAAAGAAAAAGATCTGATGACAAACGTGATATCAAGTTGATAGCCCCCGATACCGGCAGCTACTGGATCGAGACCGGGTTCCGTGTTCACGTGTCATCCCTGGTGAGAAGTGAGCCGAAGAAGATAAAGCTGTCCGAGACTAACCGCTCGCAGTGGTTGTCGCCATCGACGGATATCAAGGTCGATACCGTCTATACCACAGGGGTCATCGATCGCCTGTCTCAAGAGGTCAACTCGCCGGATGAGCTGATCGATAAACTGTTTGATTATGTCAGCAGTAATATCCGTGTAAAAAAGCATGCCAGCAACGATTCCGAGAGAGCGTTGTCGCAGAAGATCGCTTCGCAGCGGGGCTCAATCAATTCCCTGATCGCATTGCTGCGCACGGCACATCTACCGGCGCGGCTGGTAGCCGGTGTCAACCTACAGGCCAAGGCTGAACAACAGCCGTTTTACTGGCTCGAGGTCTATGATTCAGAGATCTGGATACCACTGGATCCTGTGCATGGTTACCTGAGAGAAATGCCGCCGTTTTATATCCCGCTACGAAAGGGCGACGAACCATTGATAATCGCAGAGAATGCAACCGTGCAATCTACCAGCTGGAGCCTGGAAACTGTCAATGCACCGAGAGAGCTGTCTGTTTCTGGACCAAGGAGGCTGACCGATATTTTTGATCTGAACCGGCTCTCGCCGGAGAATCGTGAGAACCTTGGCCTGCTCCTGTTGTTGCCCCTCGGTGTGCTGGCGACCGAAGTGATGCGACAGCTTATGGGGATACGTACTTATGGTACATTTACCCCGTCACTGATGGCGCTAGCGGTGATACACGTGGACAGGGTCACCGCGATAATCGTTTTTCTGCTGGTGACGATTATAGGCATCGCTATCCGGGCTTACCTGCCAAATCTTCAATTGCAGAGAACAGCTCGACTTGCTGTTGTCTTCACCCTGGTTTCGATCAGTATGGCCATCATCATGTCCGGCTTTATCTATTTTGATCCGACTGCGGACAGTGTCGTGGTCCTGCTGCCGGTAGTCGTACTCACCATGCTGGTCGATCGCATCTATACCATCGCCGACCAGCGTGGTATGCGCACCGCCCTTGTCCGCCTGTTCTGGACAGCGGTGGCGGCGTTTGTTTCACTGCTGGTACTGTTACAGGCAGACTGGAGTATCTGGCTGGTGGCTTATCCGGAAATACATGCGGTGACTTTGGCACTGATCATCATCATCGGGCTATATCATGGGCCGAAGCTCAGTGAGTTGCCAGCATTGAGCTGGTTGCACGAGCCTGAATCCAGGTTATCCAGGTCCACTGATAAGGCTCATCGTCAGCGTGGTCAGTCCGATGACAGTATGTAAATTGAACCAGAATCGATCAAGATAGAGCATTCCTTTTAACAGTTAAATATTTATTTCACAGGTAGTTTTCAAATGTATTCAAAAAACAGTAAAGCGGTACATATATTATCTAAACTTTTTGTTACTCTGAGTATAGTGTTGATGCTTTCACCCGGTGTTTCTGCCAAGGAGGTTATCGGATGGGTTGAGAACGTCGGTGTCTCTTCTAGTAATGCCATAGTCAAGGCAAAAATCGATACCGGTGCCGATTCGTCGTCGCTGCACTGCGAATGTATCACTCCTTATGAACGTGATGGCGACCAGTGGGTGAGGTTTACTATTACGGATATTGATGATAAATCGGTATCATACGAGAAAAAAATCATACGTACTACCAAGGTTAAACGTCACTTCGGTAATGTACAGGAGCGTATTGTCGTGCGCATGGGTATTTGTATCGGTGATCAGTATGGGGAGACAGATGTCAGTCTTGTTGACCGTAGCGGATTCAATTACAGCATGTTGATTGGTAGAAAGTATTTAAAAGATAAATTTATGGTCGATCCTGGTGAAACATTTATGAGCAGTCCAAAATGTAAGGATGATTAATCAATTATTATGGATAATAAAAAGTTATACACCCTTGCTGCTGTTCTTATATTAACTGCGCTTACTATTTTTGGTTATAAGTCACTTGTTCTGAAATATCCTCTGCAACCGCAGGCGCAATCTGATGTGTGGAGCGTTGAAGCACGAGTGCGTTTCGATGCAAATGGGAAATCAGTCAAATTGAATATGATGTTGCCTCAAAGTGGAAGTGAGCATACGGTCGTCGATGAACAGTTTGTCTCACGCGGATATGGCATGAATACGCGTAAGGCTGAAAATTCTGATAATCGAAAAGTGTTCTGGTCGGTGCGCAGGGCGAAAGGAGAACAGGTGCTATATTATCAGGCGACGGTACGTCCTGCCGCGTTGAGTAAGGGAGGGCAGACGTATAAACCTCCCTCCCTCATGGAGAATAGGTTTACCGAGGCACAGAACATTGCCGCTCAAACACTGCTCAGTGAGGTTCGTTCACGTTCGGCAGATTCAGAGACGTTCACCGTTGAATTACTCAAACGATTAAACGAGCCTTATACAGATACAGAGTCGGGTGAAGATGTCGAGGTGCTACTGGGTAAAAAACCAGATCTGTCGCGCAAACTGGAAGTCGCCGTGCAAATGTTGGCACTTGCAAAGCTGCCAGCGCGTATTGCAAATGGCATTCGGCTGCAGCAACTCGTCAGGTCGGCAAATATTCGCCAATGGCTCGAAGTGTATTATCTCGATCAGTGGAATGTCTATGATCCGCATACCGCAGCGCCGAAAATTCCTGAGGATTACTTTACCTGGTGGTGGGGTAACGATGCCTTCGTTAAGCTCACTGGTGGCGAAAATATTAGCACCCGCATTTCTGTTCAGCAGAATAAGGAAACAGCGTTCAGCGGCATTGTTGAAGGAGGTGCTAATAAATCCATGCTGACGGAATTTTCACTGATGACGCTGCCTATCGAGGCACAGGTCATTTATCACGTGATGCTGCCAATCCCGATTGCTGTTTTATTACTGGTTGTTTTAAGAAATGTTGTCGGCATAAAAACTTTCGGTACCTTTATGCCGGTTCTGATTGCTCTTGCTTTTCGCGAAACGCAGTTGCTCTGGGGTGTGTTCATGTTTTGTTTCATTGTCGCGATGGGAACTATTTCACGCTTCTACCTGGACAGGTTAAAACTATTATTAGTCGCGAGGCTGGCGGCAATATTTATTATCGTTGTCATACTGATGGCAGTCATCAGTATCCTGAGTTATAAGCTCGGTCTTCATAGAGGGTTGTCCATTGCTCTGTTCCCGATGGTGATTTTAACCATGACCATAGAACATATGACTATCGTCTGGGAAGAGCGGGGAGCAGAGCAGGCATTACAGCAGGCGGCCGGCAGCCTGCTGGTCGCTATACTGGCTTATCCATTGCTTAGCCTGGAGTTTATTCAGCACTTCTTGTTTATCTATACCGAATTTCTTCTGGTTGTGCTGGCATTTACGCTTTTACTCGGGCGTTATACCGGTTATAGACTGACAGAGCTGTGGCGTTTTAAAGTGCTTGCGCGAGTCGAAGATTGATGTTCACTTTAGCTAAGCAGCTCTCGCATCTAGGGGTGCTGGGAATCAACCGGCGCAACGCGGATTTCGTGTTGCCGTTTAATGACCGGAAGCTCTATCCACTTGCTGACGATAAACTGCAGAGCAAACAGTTGGCGCTTAATGCTGGTATCGCAGTACCTGCTTTATATGCCACTATCGAAATCCAGCGTCAGATACGTGAAATCTCAACCATCCTTGCGCCGTTTCGTGAATTCGTTGTAAAACCAGCACAGGGCAGTGGTGGTGATGGCATCATTGTCGTTACTGGTCGCAAGAAGGGACATTATCGCAAGGCAAGCGGTGAGCTGATGACGGAAGCCGAGATGCAGCATCACATTTCAAATATTCTTGGAGGTATCTACAGTCTTGGAGGACAACCTGATAAAGCTCTCATAGAGTACCTGGTGAAATTTGATCCTGTATTTACCGATATCGCATACCAGGGGGTGCCAGATATCCGGGTGATCATCTTTCTTGGCGTACCCGTCATGGCCATGGTTCGATTACCTACTAGGCAGTCAGATGGTAAAGCCAATTTGCATCAGGGTGCTATAGGCGCAGGCATCGATATAGCAACAGGGCTTACAAAATTTGCCGTACAGGGTAATGATAATGTTTTGAGTCATCCTGACACTGAAAATTCAGTCATCGACGTTCAGGTGCCTTATTGGGATGAGATACTGAATATAGCATCAAGCTGTTATGAACTCACAGGTATGGGTTATCAGGGCGTTGATATAGTACTTGATCAGGATAAAGGGCCGTTGATGCTGGAACTCAACGTCCGACCGGGTTTGAATATACAGATTGCTAATCGGGCAGGGTTGCTGCCACGTTTGGATTTAATTAAAAAAAACAGGGATACTTTAAACAGCACTGAGTCGCGTGTTAATTTTTCGAAGTTGCATTTTTGTTCCGAGCCGCTTCTTAAGAGAAGTTTATCAGTATAGATATCCTCTACATAGGCTTCTGTAGAGGATGCAAAGCGAGTCTATATATTTGAACCGGATGTTCTTGGCTGCTACAACACTGAACTATGTTTCTATAAGATAACCAGCCTGAATGTCTAAACAGAAACTGAGTGCATTTCGGTCTGCTATCTCATGACCGAAAAGAGTGCTGGTGTTGTAGCGGTCGGCTGATTGATGTTTTGTAAATATGTCAACGTTAAATATGGCTCATAACCAGCGTGTGCGACGGAACAGGTAAAGCAGTAGAACCGCGATACTGCTCATGGTGCCAAGCAATATATAGTAACCGTGTTTGCTCTTCAGTTCCGGCATGTTTTCAAAATTCATACCATAGATGCCGACCAGCAATGTCAGCGGTACAAAGATAACGGTAACGATGGTCAGTACTTTCATTATCTGGTTCAAGCGATGGCCATTGAGGCTGATGTAGGCCTCGATGAGGTCGGTGATCACGTTCTGGTATAAGCCAGCCAGGCTGTTGAAGCGTTCGATGAGTGCGAAGATGTCATCGAAGATATCCTGTTGCTGACTGTCGGTCTTGTGGAGGTGCTTGCGCAGGTTGTCGTAGACATCGACGTAGTAGGTCAAGATCCTGTGCATCTTGCGCAGCCCGGTATTGTAACCGACCAGTTCTTTCATCAGCGTATCTGTCGGGCTGTCGAACAATTCGTCTTCGATGACGTCGAGCCGCTGTTCCAGGTCGAGTAGCACCCTGCCGTAGCGTTTTGCCGCCCGTTGGCTCATGCTTGCAACTACGGACAGTGGCGACTCATCCTCAAAGCCCCTGTCAGCCAGGTTCCGCCAGAGCTTTGCGAGATAGGGTGACTCTTTTGAGCGCCTCGTTACCAGGAATCGTTGACCGGCAAACATCGCAAGCTGCAGTGTGTTAAAGTCCAGCGAGTCAGATTCGGCATCCAGTGGTTTTAGCAGCAGGAAGATATGATCGTCAAACGCCTCGAAGCTGGGAGGGTGGCGGTCGCGTTGAGCTTCGATTATTGCGACTTTGTCGATACAGAAGTTTTCGCTGAGAAAGGCCTGCTCTGTCTCTGCGGGTTCATTATACAGATCTACCCAGATCCAGCTGCCAGGCGTATCACGCCATTGCTGTAACAACTCTTTACCACCGGTTTGCGTGTTGCTGCCATGGCATAACATTAGTTGCATCATGATGGTTCTCCGCTATCTCTAATTGTTGTCTTGCGGGTTATTCTGTTCGAATCCGCTGCGTAAATGCAGGTCACGCTGCGGGTATGGTATCTCGACACCATTCTCGTGGAAGCGGTCCCAGATGCCGAGCAGGACTTCACTCAGAACATTGCCGCGGCCATTTGTCGGATCATCTATCCATAATCGCAGTTCGAGATCAACGGAACTGTCGCCGAACCCTTTCAACAGGCAGCGTGGCTCAGGATTGCTCAGGATACGCGGCGTGACCCTGGCGGCTTCGATACACAGACTCATGGCAAGGCGCACGTCTGCTTTATATGAGATACCGACGGGTATCTTCAGGCGCACTAGATTGTCGCTATATGACCAGTTCTCTACACGTTCGGTGATCAGGATCTCATTGGGGATGAGGTGTTCGATACCATCGCGGGTGATCACCGAGGCATAGCGTGCGCCAAGGTGGTTGATCCAGCCGAACGTCTGGCCGACGGTAATGACATCACCAGGTTTTATCGAGTGATCCATGAGCAGGATGACACCGCTCACCAGGTTTGAGAAAATCTTTTGCAGACCGAAACCAAGGCCAACACCAAGGGCACCACTGAATATCGCGAGCGCGGTCAGGTCGATACCGACAGCCGAAACAGTGATCAGGACAGCAGCGATAATCAGTCCGAGGTGCAGTAGCTTAACGGTAAGAACCCGCATCGCAGGCGTGACGTTCTTCGAGCCTTTCAGTTGACGGTCAAGGAATGTGACCAGTACCTTCGCCAGCCATAGCGATATCCATAATGATAGACCGGCCTTGATAATGACCAGTGGCGTCAGCCTTACCTCACCAAAGGTTATCGACATACTGTCGAGTATCGCCACTGCCGGTGTTAGCCAGCCGAAGATATTCAGTATCGCCACGGTCCAGGCAACGACAGCGATGATCCTGGCGATGACGTCATTGTTTAACAGTTTGGATGCGATACGTATCAGCAGCCATGCACTGAGCAGACTGACCACAGGGGTCAGCAGGTTATGCGGTTTTTCCAGATAGGTATAGACCTGAACAGCGATCCACTGCAGCATCAGCCACATCAATGTGTTGGCAAACTCATTGAGCGTGGCTAGCAGGTTACTAAGGTTATTGATGCTGCCGCTGAGCGTGCGCAGGCGCACCAGCAAACGCTGAAACTGTGGGGTGATAAACCAGCGTGCGAGTACGAAGACAGAAAGGATGACGCCGAGTTGAATCCAGAAGTCCAGCGAGATCGATGATGCCTGGAGCTCATTCGCATGTTCGATAACGAAAGTTTTTATTTGCTCAAGTTCAGGCAGGTTTGTCATGAAGAAATCATATCCATGAAGGCCTGCCTGTATCAGTAGTTGTCATTTGTATATTAAATACGATCATGCTTGTTGAAGAACAGGCAAGACGTATTTTTACTTATGAGCGATCGGCTTTTCAGTAAACAGGTAATCTTTTAACTCTTTATCGAATGAGGGATCTTTACGTCGGATCCATTCCATGACCATCGCGGCATGTTCTTTTTCTTCATCACGATTATGTGCAAGGATCGCTTTCAGCTCGTTATCTTTACAGGCATCAACCCGTTGGTTGTACCAGTCAACCGCTTCCAGCTCTTCCATCAATGAAGTGATAGCACGATGCATATCTCTGGTTTCATCAGTCAGTTCATCTATGGGTTCATGGTAACCTTCGTTTGCCATATTTTTCTCCAGTGCAGATATAGTAAATCGTTAATGCAAGGATATTGTGAATCTCTACTAAATCCATGCTGTTATTAATATGTTCACTGCAGATTGTAAACTTATCAGTAGTCGAAGCCTAGGGTGATTCGGTAAAAAGATCTCTCATGTCCTGGCTATTTCCTGATATCTCAATATGCATACCATGGATATCCATATTTTAATCAGGGTTAACTATGTGCTCCAGCAGTGCCTTTGCTGTGCCGGTAAAAGCGCAATGGACGGGTTAATCTTTTTCTTCGATGTGATCTGTGAACATATTAACTGCATTAGTCGGAGAATAATGATTCACGTGCAACTTCCATGATGGCGGATACGACGGGATGTAATATCCGACGCTCGACAGAAATAGCATAGAAGTGTTCTTTCACTTCATCGACTCGTCCTATGCACACCGCCTGGCACTGTGACTCGATCTCGGCTTCGATAGCGGCAGGCGCGATAAATATGCCGGCGCCTTCCTGGCCAAAGACTTTCATTAATGCACTATCATCAAATTCAGCAACGACATGAGGGTAGATTCGCAGCTTGTTTAACCATTGATCGATGCCGGAGCGCAGCTGGTTGTCAGTGCTGGGTAGCAACAGCGGTGCTTTATCCAGGCATTGCGGAAAATCACCTTTTAATGCTTTCATCAATTTTTCTGTCGCAAAAAAACTGACGGAACATTGCCCCAGTTTATGGCTGAATCCCTGCATGCTGACAGTCGACGGGATAGGCCGGTCAGCCAGTACCAGATCGAGGCGATGTACCGACAGTTCAGCCAGCAGGTTATCCAGGTTTGATTCCTTGCACACCATGCGTACCGGCTCCGCCATATTGAGAGCAGGTTCGAGGATACGATGCGCCACCGACTTGGGCACAACATCGGTGACTCCCACCTTTAATGTCTGCGGCAGGCGGGCGGGTAGCTGGTGCAGGAACTGTTCCAGCTCACCGCCTAGCGAAAATATCTCATCGGCATAACTCTGTACCAGTCGCCCTGTTTCGGTGGGTACCAGGTTGCGGCCGGATTTTGTGAACAGGCTGACGCCCAGCTGCTTCTCCAGCATGCTCAGTTGTCCGCTGATGGTCTGTGGAGTCAGGTGCAGCTTTTCGCTGGCTCGCGCGATGCTGCCTTCTTTGGCAACTACCCAGAAATAGTGCAGATGTTTATAGTTGACCATGAATGTTGAACACTTCGTTATTTTCGATGATTGTATCAATAATATTCGACTTTTTATGTTATTTAAACATGCTTAGTATGTCTTGTCATAAATGATTAATAACTACAAGAGGTGAGGTCGCTATGCAAATTGATATTCAATCACGTGGTTTTTCGTTGACTGAAGCGTTACTTGGCTATTCGAAGAGACGAACGCTCGCTGCTATGGCGTATACCAGCGACTATGTTAACCGGGTGGTGATCCGCCTGTCGGATATCAACGGTCCTCGTGGTGGCGCCGACAAGTGCTGTCATGTGCAGGTAGCACTGGCCGGTATACCCGATGTGGTCGTCGATGACACCGAAGTTGATATGTATACAGCCATAGATCGTGCACTTGATCGTGCCAGGCGGACCGTGGTGAGAAAAGTTAATCGGCAACAGACCTTACTCAAACAGCGTGAGACGCCAGTGTTTGAGTCAGAGTAGAAAACACATATAAAAACCCCATATAGAGGTCATAGTTATGAAATATACAATAGATACCATTGCCCACCAGGGGCAGACATCCACCTTGTCAACGAACAAGGTGATACGAAACACTTACTCGCTGTTATCCATGACCCTGTTGTTCAGCGCACTGACGGCAGGCGCATCGATGGCACTGAACCTGCCGCATCCAGGGTTGATACTGACACTGGTCGGCTACTTCGGCCTGTTATTCTTAACATCCAAATTCCGTGACTCTGGTTTAGGGCTGGCCTTTGTTTTTGCCCTGACCGGGTTTATGGGTTATACCCTCGGCCCGATACTTAATGCTTACCTGGCAATGTCCAATGGGGCGCAGATAGTGACCACGGCGATGGCGGGTACGGGCACTATCTTCCTCGGCCTGTCCGGTTATGCGTTGACCACAAGAAAGGATTTCAGCTTCATGGGCGGTTTTCTTGTCACCGGAATAATGGTGGCATTCCTGGCCGGGCTGGGCGCCCTGATCTTTGAGATACCCGTGCTGTCACTGGCGGTATCAGCCATGTTTGTCTTGCTCATGTCCGGTCTTATCCTGTATGAGACCAGTAATATAATCCACGGTGGCGAGACCAATTACATCATGGCGACTGTTTCACTGTATGTTGCTATATTCAACCTCTTTACCAGCCTGTTGCATCTGCTAGGGGCGATGAGTGGCGATGATTAGCAACGAACAGGTTCTGTCGATGCCGTTAGTTAATGTTGTCATCTAAAGGGAACGTTCAGTGGCTTCATGTAACTAACAGTCGATAAACAGTAAATGAGAGACATATTATGAATGAAAGAACTGGCGCAGTTAATCATCCTGCGTCTGAATACCGGCCGCGGCCAATGATCGATCTGCTGGTTAGTATCATCATTCCTTCAGCCATCCTGATGAAGCTTAGCGGTACCGAGCATCTGGGAGCGAGTGGTGCACTGGTAGCAGCACTCGCCTTTCCCCTTAGCTGGGGGCTGCTGGAGTTTTTGAAATATAAAAAATTCAATTTTATTGCTCTGCTCGGCCTGGTAAGCGTGATATTTACCGGTGGCATAGGTCTTCTCAAGCTGGACCCGCAATGGCTGGCGGTGAAAGAGGCGGCTATCCCGGGCTTGATAGGTATGGCTGTTCTGATATCTACCTATACACCCTATCCGTTGATCAGAACGCTGCTGTATAACCCGAGCATCATGGATACCGAAAAGATTCAGCAGAAGCTTGATCAACACGGTAATAACCAGATGTTTGAGAGTCGTCTGCTTAAAGCGACTTACTGGTTGAGTGCGACCTTCCTGTTTTCAGCGGTGATGAATTATGTCCTGGCCAAGTGGATAGTGACATCGCCAGCCGGCAGCGCCGCTTTCAATGAAGAACTCGGCCAGATGACCCTGCTCAGCTATCCGGTAATCGCTATTCCTTCGATGATCATGATGATGGCTATCTTTTATTTCCTGTGGCGCACGATCCGTGATGCTACGGGGCTGGCTCTCGAAGAGGTGCTGGCAACAAGTCGAACCGCTGACTAAGACGCGAAGGGCAGGGATTGACCTGATGTCGTCTATGGAAGCTGGCTTAGCATCGTTACGCTTTCAGGTCGAAACCGGAATATTCAATTCCGGACAATAGCGACATTTCACGGTGCCAGGTAGCAAGATCATTTCTGTTGAACTTGCTTAGATCATCATGCCCGCAGGCCCGGGCCATCACTTTCATTAATTCGACAGAGGTGTGAAAAAAGTTATGCAACTGTACCGATGACTGCTCTATATCCAGCTTTTGCCGTAAATCTTTTTTCTGAGTGGCGATCCCGGCGGGACAATTATTGGTGTTGCATATTCTCGCTGCAACACAGCCTATAGCCTGCATCGCGCTATTAGATAGCGCAATGCCATCCGCGCCTAAGGCCAATGCCTTGACGAAATCAGTCGGCACGCGCAAGCCGCCGGTAATGATGAGGCTGACACGGCCGCTTGCCCCCTGTTTTTCGAGATAGCGGCGGGCCCTGGCCAATGCCGGGATGGTCGGTACGCTGATATGATCTCTGAACATCCCGGGTGCTGCTCCTGTGCCGCCGCCACGGCCATCCAGTATTATGTAGTCGGCGCTGGCGTCGAGAGCGAACTGTATGTCTTTTTCAATGTGGTTCGCGCTGAGCTTGAAACCGACTGGAATACCGCCGGTGATCTCCCTGACCCGGTCAGCGAAGTTTTTAAAATCGGATACCGAGGAAAGGTCTTTGAATGTCGGCGGAGATATCGCGGGCTGGCCTTCGGGTATCCCCCTGACCTGGGATATCTTGCCAGTGTTTTTCATCCCGGGAAGGTGGCCGCCGGTTCCGGTTTTAGCTCCCTGGCCACCTTTGAAATGGAATGCCTGTACTTTCTCCAGCAGTTCTTCCTTGTAGCCAAATTTGGCACTGGCAAGCTCATAGAAATAGCGGGAGTTCGCCTGCTGTTCTTCCGGCAGCATGCCGCCTTCGCCGGAGCAGATACCGGTGCCTGCAAGTTCGGCGCCTTTAGCCAATGCGATTTTGGCTTCTTCTGACAGTGCGCCAAAACTCATATCAGAAACAAATAGCGGGATCTTCAATGCTAAAGGCTTCCTTGCTTCTGGGCCGATGACAAGTGCTGAAGCGACACTCGCTTCCTCCATCAGAGGTTTGGCCGCCATCTGTGCCACCATTATCTGTATGTCGTCCCAATGAGGCAGCTGATGACGAGGCACGCCCATCGATGTCATCGGGCCGTGATGCCCGAATTTAGATAAACCCTCCCTTGCCAGCTGGTGGATGAATTCGACCGTGGGTTCTTCTTCTGTGGCGGTTGCAACAGGTCGCTCAGAGGGTAGTATTTTTTTTCCGGGACCTTCTCTGCCGATATCATCAGCACTAAACTGTTTATGGGAACCATCACAATAAGGCGCATTTGCCGTATGTTTGCATGCGCATAAATAAGCATCACCGTCCTCATCTGCAACGATGACCTTCGGATTGAACGAGGTGCCGGTATGCGAGCCATCACAAAAAGGCTGGCTCTTGGAACGACCGCAGGTACAGAAGTGATACTCCTGGCCTTTTGACAGGGAGACCTTGACGGGCTTGTTATCTGCAACGACTGGATTGGGCATAAGATTCACTCTATTTGAAATTGGCCTGTTTGCATTTAAACAGATTTAATGCGATTTATGGTTTTCTGGCCAGCGCCTGCACGACGGCGCCTTCACCATTATGAAACTGTCCTTCGTGTACCTCACGCATGCATTCTTGCAGGTGCAGAAACTCCAGGCCTTCCAGCTCTCTGCGCAACGATTTCGCGTCCATCATCATCTCTGCAACGGGCGGGCCACCGGTTTTATATTCGAGCTGGAGCGGGGTGTATGCCTCCAGTAATAACATGCCGTCCTGACGCAGGCCTTCGACACATCGATGGTGAACATCCTCTCTTAGGTCGGGCGGCAGGTGGCAGAAGATCGAAACGATCAGGTCCCATTGCTGTGTTCCGATATCATAACTTGCCAGGTCGGCATGCACGGTAGTGATCTCAACGCCTCGTGCCCTGGCCAGTTTGTCCGCTTTCTGCAGACCGACCCGGGAGGCATCGACAGCGGTAACATTATTACGCAATCCGGTATTGCCCTGCCTGCTTAGCGTCTGTTCAGCTAACCAGACGGCATTTCTGCCTTCACCTTCTGCAAGACAAAGTATCTTGCCGGCTGGCAGTCTATCGGCCATCGAGACCAGGAAGTCGTTGGCTTCAGTGCCATAGGCATAAGCACTATCGCTGTAGCGTTGGTCCCACATTAGGATCTCCCTGCTTTTTGTGCCGGTCTATTTGTTATGACTGCCATCACAGAATGGAGCGTTGCCGGTTTTTTTACAGCCGCACAGGTAAGCCGTTTCGGTTTTTTCTGCGGTGAATGCGACGGGCTGGAAGCCTGTTCCCTGGTGCGAGCCGTCACAGAATGGCTGGTTCTTGCTGCTGCCGCAGGCACACCAGTAGTAGGTTTCTCCAGCTTCAACTTCAGTGGCATAGGGGGTGTTTTGTGGGCTTACTGGATCAGTCATGATCTCTCCTGTTAATGTTGTTGTTTTTACGGATTTAATAGGGCTGTTAATTAAAGGGTCTCGCGACCGTGCGGCAGCATGAAGTCGATATCAGGTCCTTTGGGAACGACGCCTGTCGGATTGATCGATTTGTGGCTGCCAAAATAATGATACTTGATATGATCCATATTGACTGTTTCAGCGACACCGGGAACCTGGTACAGCTCGCGGGTGTATGCCCACAGGTTCGGGTAATCTATCAGTCGTTTCTTATTGGTTTTGAAGTGGTTGTAATATACCGCATCAAAACGCACCAGTGTGGTAAAAAGTCGCCAGTCCGCTTCTGTGATCTGATCGCCTACCAGGTAGCGTTGCCTGGATAGCACTGCTTCAAGTTCATCCATGGTATCAAACAGCTGATCAAAAGCCTGTTCATAGGCACTCTGCGTGGTGGCGAATCCAGCGCGGTATACGCCATTGTTTACATTATGATAAACAATCTCGTTTATCGCATCGATCTCGCTATGCAGTGACTCGGGATAAAAGTCCGCATCCGAGCTGGCATGATCATCGAACGCTGAATTAAACATGCGGATGATTTCAGATGACTCGTTGTTGACGATGGTCTCCAGCTTCTTGTCCCACAGTACCGGCACGGTAACCAGTCCATCGAAATCGGGGTCTGCCTTCAGGTAATTCTCATACAGATAATGCGCATGGTTTATGTGATCTTCAGTGGCTCCCGGGTATTCACCGAACACCCAGCTCTCAGAGGGCATCAGTGGATGTACCACAGAGACCGAGATCACGTCTTCAAGTCCTTTCAGAGCGCGGAAGATCAGTGCGCGATGCGCCCATGGGCAGGCATAGGATACGTAGAGGTGGTAGCGGCCAGGCTCGGCAGAAAAACCTTCGTCACCGCTGGGCCCTGCGCTGCCATCTTTTGTTACCCAGTTCCTGAAACTCGATTCGGTGCGAACGAACTTGCCTTTTTCTACCTTCAGTTTTCCAAACATCGTTATATACCTCTGCCTCTTTTGTTTCGCCCATGTGCGAAAGCGCACTCATGGTTGTGTTAAATACTTATTGCCTGATGCCTTCCACGGACAGTATCATCTCGACATCTTTCGACTTTGGTCCGAGGTCCTTGACGATGCCAAAGTCAGCCATGGCGAAATGGGTGGTACCTTCAAATCCGACACGGTAGCCGCCCCATGGATCCTTGCCGGCACCGATGAATTCGACGTCGATCTCAAGCGGTTTGGTCACGCCATTCAATGTCAGGTTACCTTTTAGTACGCCATTGCCGTCTTTGCCCTGGCTGTAACCGGTGCTGACGAATTTTGCTTCCGGGTACTTGTCGACATTGAGGAAATCATCGCTGCGCAGATGCTTGTCGCGTTCAGCATGATTTGAATCGACGCTGCTGGTTTTTATGGTGACTTCAACAGAGGCATTTTCCGGCTGCTTTTCATCGTAGCTAAAGTTGCCGCTGAACTCATTGAAGCGCCCATAAAGCCAGCTATAGCCAAGATGCTGCACACGGAACTTGATGGATGCATGTGCGCCCTTGGTGTCGATGACATAATCGTCCGCCATGACAGCGGTACTGCCGAGAGTTAAACCTGCAATAAGTAGTGAAGTTGTAAACGTTGGTAATTTCATAATAGTTCTCCAGTTGTTAAAGATTAAAAACCTATCTTCCGAAGATGCGTTTCAGCGTGCGGTCCCGGTCGATGAAGTGATGTTTAAGGGCGGCCGCTGCATGCAACACAACCAGCCCGATTAAAGTTGAAGCCAGTATCAGGTGTACCCAGCCTGCGATATCTTCCTGACTGGGCAGGGAAGTGATGGTCGCCGGAACCTCGAACCAGCCAAACACCTCGATACCACGGTTATCGGCAGTCGAGATCAGATAGCCGCTAATCATGATGGTGAATAACAACAGGTACATCGCCAGGTGTGCGGCATGCGCGAGCTTTATCTCCCACGGTTTCTGACTGCTCAGAGCTGCAGGGGGCGGGTTCAATAGTCGCCAGCAGAGGCGAGCCGTCAGTACCAGGAAAAGCATGATGCCGATACTCTTGTGCCACCATGGACCCTGCTTGTACCAGCTGTCGTAGTAGTCCAGGCTCGTCATCCACAGACCCAGTGCGAAGAGGCCAAACACGGTCAGGGCTACCAGCCAGTGCAGGCTGATTGCTATCAGGCCAAAGTGAGTGCTGCTGTTTTTCAATCGCATAGACATTTCTTTTTCACTACCTGTTTTTGATCCAGGCGCGGTCACGCACGAAGTTATTGGATTGATAGTCGTGCATCGCGGCATCGATCTCTTCTCTAGAATTCATCACGAACGGGCCGTACTGCACGACAGATTCATTGATCGGTTTGCCGCTGACCAGCAGGAAGCGCGCGCCTTCTTCGCCGGCGATGAAGTCAGGCATGTTTTCATCCGTTCCCAGCTGTATCAGCGCATTGGATGGAATGTACTGGCCATTGAACTTGCCATCACCTTCGAAGACGTATATGAAGCTATTATTTCCGGCAGTTAATTCATGCTGAAAATGTTTGCCCGCTGCCAGCTGGATATCGAGATACGATACTTCAGTGATGTCATCCACGATAGGTGCATCGGCATCAGCGAAACGGCCGATGAGTACCTTGACACTGTAATCGGATGTTTTGACTACGGGAAAAGCCTCTGACTTGAATTCCTGGTACTCTGGTGTGTCCATCTTGTTAGCTGCCGGCAGGTTGATCCATAACTGGAAGCCGCGCATCAGGCCATTCTCCTGTTTTGGCATTTCCGAGTGGATGACGCCGCTGGCCGCTTTCATCCACTGCGCGCCGCCAGGACCGAGGTTACCGGTGTTGCCCATGCTGTCCTTGTGCTCCATATCGCCATCGATCATGTAGGTGAAGGTATTAAAGCCGCGATGAGGATGTGACGGGAAACCGGCAATATATTCATCAGGATTATCACTGCTGATCTGGTCCAGCAGCATAAACGGGTCAAAGTTACGCAGGGCAGGTATACCGATCGAACGGTGTACAGTCACGCCGGCACCTTCCATCGTCTCCATTGCGGGTACGTAGCGTGTTGCTCTTATCTTTGTATTCATCATCTTGTCCTCGTCTTGCACAATGCGTAGGAGAGATTATGATGATTGTTAAATAAAGAATAAACAGTCATAATTAGAAATAATTGTTCTTTAAAACGCAACAATAGGGCAGGGTGATATGGATCGCTTTGAGAATATGAGTACCTTTATCCGCGTCGTCGAAACCGGCAGTATCAGTGGGGCGGCAGACAGGCTGGGGGTAGCAAAATCTGCGGTCAGCCGGCGTTTGAAAGATCTGGAAGCGCATCTGGGTGTAGAGCTTTTTCACCGCACGACGCGGAAGATGAACCTGACCGATACCGGACGGGCTTTTTATCATCAGTCAGTACGTATCCTGGATGATGTACTCGAAGCAGAACTTGCCACTTCGCAGGCCCATGGCACATTAAAAGGCAGCCTGAGAATCGCTTTACCCTTATCATTCGGGCTCATGCACATGGGCCCGGCGATCAACGAATTTTTGCAAGCGCACCCGCAGATCGAATTTGATCTTGATTTTAATGACCGTGAAGTGGACCTGATCCAGGAAGGCTTTGACCTGGCTATCCGTATCGCCAGGCTGCCTGATTCGAGTCTTATCGCGCGGCGGCTGGCTCCCATCCGAACGGTGATATGTGCCAGTCCACAGTACCTGGAACAAAATGGCGAACCGCAGACGCCGGATGATTTAATCAACCATCGATGCCTGGCTTACAGTCTCATAAGCGATCATGAATACTGGCACCTGACCGATAGCAACGGCAATGAAACACGGACAAAGATACATCCGTACCTGAAAGCCAGTTCAGGTGACTATCTTAAAGACGCTGCGGTAGATGGTGTCGGCATCATCCAGGAACCATCATTTATCGCTTATAAAGAGATTGAGCGTGGCGCCCTGGTTCCGATACTCAAACATTATCAGACACCAAAAATTGACGCTTATGCTATCTATCCGCAGACGCGCCACCTCTCACGACGGGTGCGGGCATTTGTAGATTTTCTGGTGAAGCGGTTTGCAGGCACGCCTTATTGGGATACCTGTCTTAGAGATCAGTAATTCGATGGCTATGCAATTTAATGAGTGTGCTCAGAATCGCCGGCATGAGCGACTTCTGAACCTGGCTCGTGCAGTCAAGGTAGCGAAGTTAACGGGAGTCATCCTTAACAGCCTGAACTTCTATCGCCGGTTTTCTCTCTTCCGTTATTACTGAAGATTCTTTATTCCGAGCTGTAATCTCCTGTCGAATACGCACGAGGTAACCGCCAAGAGCGCCGCCTCCGACAGCCAGCGTCAGCAAGCCCAGGGTAAGAAACTGGCTGAATATCATCAGTGAGCCGGCAGCGACAATGCCGATAAAACCGGCACCCAGTTTGAAGCTGGTTTTTGCATGTGCACGATTGGTCTCTTTGCGGATCTCCTCATGGCTTTTACGCATAATCCTTGTCTTCTGGCGTTCCGCGTTGACCCGCAGTTTTTCCCGCTCCCGGTAAAACTCATCTTTTGCCTGTGCCAGTGCATCCTTCTTTGCATGGCTGGCAATCGAAGAAAACCAGAAGGCAGTAACCAGGCCGAGGATCAGGCCAAGCAGTAACACGGCCAGCCATAGCTCTCTATTATCCGAGCGGATTGCCGCAAGCGTCATAGCGACGGTTGCCGCCTGGATTATCAGAATGCCCGGTAGATATTTCAACATGAGGCTATATTAGGCAGAAGCGACTGGATGAATCAAGCACCTGTATGCATGTGAATGTTCGAGGTGTTTGGTTGGCAGGCAGTCTCCTTTGAGTGTTTTTTTATTTATGGCCTACGATGATGATAGGCAGTTTGTCTGCGTCATTTGCCTTCGCCATGCTTTCAAAATGACGCAGCAAAGCATGATTGAAGTCACCGCAAAAATCACGCTCCGTTACGGTCGGAAGATACGCATCAACAGACGCAGTTACGGATTGATTCAGCGTGTCGGGGTAGAAGCAAAGAAAGTCGCTAGCGATCATCTCGATGTGTCTGACCACGGAATGCTGTACATCGAGAAAACTGTTTAACTTGTGTGTCTCCATGTATGAAAGATTTTTTATCGAGCTCATGATATTGCTGATCTCATCCAGGCTACGGCGATGCTTTTCTATACCAAGAATGTGTTAACACTCCGGGAGCTTGAGTGCGGTGTGATCATGGCAGCTTCCTTACCACTAGTACGCCCATGATATTTGGTTACACGAGTTTTAAGACATGGCCTGGTGAACAGATTTAAATAGACTACCAGTCTTTACCGGTTTATCTATGTTGTATTTTCCACCTTGCTTTTTATCCAAATTGAGAGTTTACGGTGGATGGTGTATAATGCATAAGTTCATAATTTATGAGCTTATCTCAAACCCAAACAGTGCTGCGCCCTCCAAATCCCAATGATGGTGCGTCTGTTTTTCGCCTGATAGGCCGCTGTCCACCACTTGATACCAACTCCATGTACTGCAATCTGTTGCAGTGCACGCACTTTGCTGGCACTTCGGTAGCTGCTGTGCAAACAGTCAACACCAACGAAGAGCTGGTCGGCTTTATATCCGCTTACCAGATTCCAGAGCGTGAAGACACGCTCTTTATCTGGCAGGTAGCGGTTGATGAGCGCGCACGTGGCATTGGACTGGCAGGCAACATGCTTAAACACATCCTCGATCGCCCGCAATGTGACCGCATCACGTATCTGGAAACAACCATCACTGAGTCAAATAAGGCTTCATGGTCGCTTTTCAGAAGCCTTGCCAAAAAGCTGCAAACCACGCTGGATAGATCAGTCATGTTCGACCGCAACAAACACCTTGCGGGTGAGCACGATACAGAGTACCTGGCACGTATTGGTCCGTTGAAGCTCGCTCAAATTTAACCTGCATTTATTAAAGCAATACGACGCTCAATGATTGCGTCAGGATATATATGAAAATTTTTGATGAAATAGAATCGGAAGTACAGAGTTACGCACGATCTTTCCCCCGTGTATTCCATAAAGCACAGGGCGAACACCTGTATGATGAAGACGGCAACCAGTACCTCGATTTTCTAGCAGGCGCCGGCACACTGAACTACGGACATAATAATCCGGTATTCAAAAAAAAGCTGCTGGAATATATACAGGAAGATGGTATCACTCATGGTCTTGACCTGCATACCAAGGCCAAAGAAGGGTTCATGAATACCTTCAATGATAAAATTCTTAAACCCCGGGGTTATGAATATGTCATGCAGTTCACCGGCCCAACCGGTACCAACGCGGTGGAGGCTGCGTTAAAACTGGCAAGGAACGTTACCGGGCGTGAACATATCATCGCGTTCACCAACGGCTTTCATGGTGTCAGCCTGGGTGCCCTTGCCGCGACCGGTAACTCGCATCACCGTGGCGCAGCCGGCGTCAGCCTGAGCGGTACTTACCGTATGCCTTATGACGGTTACATGGGTGATGATGTCGATACCACCGCTTATTTTGAGAAAGTGCTCTCCGATTCGAGCAGCGGTGTTGATCTACCTGCTGCTGTTATCGTTGAAACCGTACAGGGCGAAGGCGGTATCAATGCAGCAAGTTTTGAATGGTTAAAAAGCCTTGAGGCAATCTGTAGAAAGCATAGTATTTTATTGATCATCGATGATATCCAGGCTGGTTGCGGACGGACCGGCACCTATTTTAGTTTCGAAGAAGCCGGTATCAAGCCCGATATCGTCACCCTCTCAAAATCACTCGGCGGTTACGGTACGCCATTCGCCGTGGTGCTCATAAAGCCTGAATTAGACCATTGGAAACCGGGGGAACATAACGGCACCTTCCGCGGCAATAATTTCGCCTTCGTTACCGCCAAGGCAGCCATCGATCATTACTGGTCTGATGATACCTTTTCTAATGAGGTAAAACGCAAAGGTAAATATGTCGCCGATCGTCTCGATGCGATTGCCGAGGAATATGGTGAAGGCAACTTTACTTCACGCGGTCGCGGTATGTTTCTGGGTATTAACTGCGTCAACGGTGATATTGCCGGAAAAATTACCCATGCCTGTTTTCAGCAAGGCCTGATCATCGAAACCAGCGGCGCTGACGACCAGGTGGTTAAGTTTTTATGCCCGCTGATCACAAGTGATGAGAACCTGAAAAAAGGTATCGATATCGTAGAGCAGGCTGTAAAAGAAGTGTGCGCGAAAGAAGATTCCATTCCCGGAGAGTCCGATTACTTCGATGATGTACGAGTACATAACCAGTAAACGGTGAACACTTCCAAGAAAATATATTCGGACTTTAAATACAGAGACCGCTAACAATGATAGTTAGAACATTACAGGAAGCAGAAAAAACAGAGCGCCGTGTCGAAGACCCAAACGGCAACTGGAACAGCGTCCGCCTGCTATTGAAAGATGACAATATGGGTTTTTCCTTCCACATCACGACTATTAAACAGGGTGCCGATTTTCAGATGCACTATCAAAACCACCTGGAATCGGTGTATTGCATGGCAGGTGAAGGTGAAGTCGAAACTCTCGATGATGGCTCGGAGAGCAACAGAAAATATCCGATAAAACCTGGCACCGTTTATATACTCGATAAACATGATAAACACATCCTGCGCGCATTTAAAGAGATGAAGATGGCATGTGTTTTTAATCCGCCGGTAACAGGCAAAGAAGTACATAACGCTGACGGCGCCTATGAGCTGGAAGCAGAGAAAACACTTTAATAATAAATTTTCAAATAGAGGGACACAGCTACATATGCCTGATAAAGATATATATCCATCACGCACTGGAAACGCTGAACAGATCGTTTCAAGACAGGACCCTGTTGTCTATAGCGATGCGTTATCTGGCGATACGCATACCTTGAGTCGTTCCCAGCTGCAGTCATATAGTGAAGACGGTTTTATACTTTTACCAGACTATATGCCGGAAATGGCTGCCCCGTTGCTTGATGAGATCAAGCGTTTAAAGAAATCGATGGCCGATAAAGAAGAACTTGTCACAGAACCTGACAGCCAGAATATTCGATCTTTATTCAGGCCACATAAATACAGCGCGCTGATCGATCGTTTTTCCCGGCATCCGAAGATATTAAATATCGCGAAGCAGATATTGGGCTCGGATGTATATATCACGCAGGCCAGGGTTAATGTCAAACCTGCTTACCGGGGCAGGTCCTTCGCCTGGCATTCAGACTTTGAGACCTGGCATGTTGAAGACGGTATGCCCAGGATGAGAGCAGTCACTGCCTGGATCATGCTCACTGAGAACAGTGAATTCAATGGCCCGTTATTCGTAATCCCGGGCTCACATGAACTATTTGTTTCCTGTTCAGGCAGTACGGATGATAAGAATTACACCAGGTCATTAAAAATGCAGCAAGCAGGTGTTCCACATACAGAAACCATGCAACAGATCCTCAATAACCGGACAATCAAAAGTATCCATGGTAAGCCAGGGACAGTAGTGTTTCACGAGTGCAATCTAATGCATGGCTCGCCAGATAATATTTCAGGAATGCCTCGCACAGTACTGATGGTTGTCTACAACAGCTGTGAAAATGCGCTAGAAAAGCCTTTCAGCTATAAGGCTCCCAGACCAGAATACCTGAGAAACCCGGATGCTCGCGCGATCACAGCTGCTAAATCACAGATCGATATCGATGAGTAATATTTTGCAGGGCCATAGCGTAGAAAAAATCGGCGGTACCTCGATGAGTGATTATGCTGCTATTCGTGACAACATCATTCTGAAGCCCGTGCGCAGTGACACACTCTATCAGCGAATATTGGTGGTTTCTGCCTATGGCGGTATTACGGACGGATTACTGGAACACAAAAAAACCGGGGAACCCGGTGTTTACGGGTTGTTTGCCAGTGGTGTAGAAGATGCCAGCTGGGCAGAGGCGCTGGAAGATATAAAAACGACCATGTTTGAGATCAATACAACTCTTTTTGGTAACGGCCAGCCTGATGCAGAAACACTGCTGGGGCAGGCAAATAATTTTCTCGATGAACGAATCGAAGATGCCCGTGAGGTGCTGCTGAATCTTCATAAATTGTGTCAGCATGGCCATTTTTCGCTGGAGACACAACTCGCGACCGTGCGCGAAATGCTATCGAGCCTCGGTGAAGCACACAGTGCCTGGAATACAGCCATGCTGCTGAAGCGAGACGGTATCAATGCCTGTTTTATCGATCTGACGGGCTGGCGTGCAGATGAACATGTGCCCCTCGATCAACGGATTGAAGCTGCATTTGGTGAACTGGATCTGCATAAGGTACTGCCCATCGTTACCGGCTATGCTCACAGCGAGTCCGGCCTGATGTCATCTTTTGACCGTGGCTACAGCGAGATGACGTTCAGCCGAATAGCGGTTATTACGCGGGCAAAAGAGACCGTTATCCATAAAGAGTTTCATCTCAGCAGCGCTGACCCCAGAATCGCTGGAGAAGAGAATGTAGTACCCATCGGGCGCACCAATTATGATGTTGCCGATCACCTTGCCAACCTGGGTATGGAGGCAATTCATCCAAAGGCCGCCAAAGGGCTGCGATATAATGATATCCCTCTGCGTGTCAAAAACACGTTTGAACCGGAACATGCGGGCACGCTGATTACGGGTGGTTACGTCAGCGATATACCCTGTGTGGAGATCATCGCCGGATCGAAAGGTGTCTTCGCATTGGCTTTGTTCGACCAGGACATGACCGGTAATTTTGAAAAGTACGATGCTCAATTCCTTTCACTGATTACCCGCTTCAAGTCTTATATCGTTTCAAAAGACGTTAACGCCAACACCATCACCCATTATTTACGTACTAATCTGAAGACTATCAAACGCATCAGGAATTCACTGCAGGAGATTTTTCCGGAAGCAGAGATAGAGCAGAAAAAGGTCGCCATCGTCTCGGCCATCGGCAGTGATATGAAGGTCCCGGGGATACTGGCGAAAGCGGTGAATGCTTTGGCCGAGCAGGATATCAGTGTCCTGGCCATGCACCAGTCTATGCGGCAGGTCGATATGCAGTTTATTATAAGTGAAGATGATTATGTTTCTGCCATACAGAACCTGCATAAAAAACTCGTGGAAGTACACGACCATGGACGAGCTATAAAACTCGCAACATAGTTTTTTAATTTTAATTTTCCACAAAGAGATTCACATATCACAGGGCTGTATGAACAATAAACCTCGAGTCAACAACAATGCTCCGATGAATATTTCACTTCCTCAAACATCGAGGCGACTGATTATGTACAGACTGTTTGTCTTTCTCCTGCTCATAACACCTGCATTGACGAATGCAGCGCCAGGCAGCACGCAGTCAGCAGAGCGGGAGAAAGTAATCGATGAACTGGACAAACCTCTCTATAACCCGTTCGTGGAACGCTATGTGCTGGATGAGCTAAAAATACTGCGCACGGATATACAGAGTCAGCGTGCAGAATATATTGAGCGTTTCACCTCAGCAGAACTGGGGGCATCAGACCGGGCCATCAACTATACAACCAGCACGGTCAATAATATTTTTTATATCATCGCGGCAGCTGCCTCCATTCTCGCACTTGTCGGCTGGAGCTCGATACGCGAAATACGCCACAAGTTAAACGATGTAATAGAGCAAAAGGTATCAAATATCTCTGAAGATTATGAGCAGCGCCTGCTTACTCTGGAGACTAAACTAAAAGATCGTACAGACAGTATCATATCGGCTCAGGAAGAGATTAGCCGTACCAACACTATGCATTCGTTGTGGATGAGAGCTGGTCTGGAGGCAACTCATCAGGCGAAGATCGATGTTTATGACCAGATTCTTTCGATTAATCCGAATGATGTCGAAGCACTAGCCTACAAGGCAGATGAAGTTCTTGAAATGGGTGAACCACAGTGGGCGCTTAATCTATGCAACAGAGCCCTGTTAGTAGATGAAGAGTATCCTTATGCTTTCTATCAGCGTGCCTGCGCTAACTCAACGCTCCATCATCTCGATAGTGCGTTTGACGACCTTAAAAATGCAATCGAGCTATCGAATACTTATATCGATGAAGCAAGAAACGACAAGGATCTGGAAAACCTGAGAAACACAGAAAAGTTCGAAAAACTGCTGGCCAGCTTTACCGGCTGACAAAAGACAAACAGGGCTAAAACAACTTCGTCAGGTTCTAAAATTATGGCGTACATATAATAAATATATGATAATTTCTTTCCTGTTCTTTTTACTTCTGTTCGTTATCATCGGTGTCTCTTCAGCCCGCAAGAGCCGTGGCACCAAGCAGGATTATTATCTGGCTAGCAGCTCGGTTTCACCGGCGCTGGTCGGTCTCTCAGCCGTCGCCACCAATAATAGCGGCTACATGTTCATCGGCGTTATCGGTTACACCTATGCTACCGGACTCGCCTCGATATGGTTGATGCTTGGCTGGATCGCCGGTGATTTTCTGGCATCGATATTTGTCCATCGCCGCCTGCGCAAAGCCACCGAGCTGTCCGGTGAAGTCAGCTATGCCGGTGTGCTCAGCAACTGGTATAACAATGGCAAGCAGGGCAACTTGCAACGCCTCATCGGGCTTGTCTCGCTCATCTTTCTTCTTGCCTATGCCAGTGCACAGTTGGTCGCTGGCAGTAAAGCGCTACACGTTTTATTTGACTGGCCGGCATGGGCAGGCGCTGTCATGGGTGCGGTGTTGGTCGCTTTATATTGTATCGCCGGCGGTATCCGCGCGTCTATCTGGACCGATGTTGCGCAATCTGTGGTGATGATCGTTGCCATGGGTATGCTGCTGTTCATCGCCATCGGCTCGCTGGGCGGTATCGACGCCAGTATTTCACAGATGAGCGCAGTGGAGGGTTTTCTCGACTGGTTCCCCAAAGATCTGGCGCTTCCCGGTCTGGTGGGTGGCGTGCTATTTGCTATCAGCTGGGCCTTTGCCGGCTTCTCTGTCATCGGTCAGCCACACATCATGGTTCGTTTTATGACACTGGCAAACAATCAAAAAATGAACCAGGCAAGGCTGTGGTACTACCTCTGGTTCACCGCGTTTTATGCGATGGCAACCGGCGTCGGTATGCTCTCGCGTATCTATCTCGCCAATGATGGCAGCTTCGATGCTGAACTGGCCCTGCCGACCATGGCGCTTGAGCTGCTATCGCCGGTGTTCGTCGGCCTGGTACTTGCCGGTATATTTGCCGCCACCATGTCGACTGCAGATTCGCTGGTGCTCAGCTGCTCGGCGGCGATCACACATGACCTGTTGCCACACAAAATCGAAAACACTTTTTTACTCAAAACAACAACCCTGCTGATTACACTGGCTGCCCTGACATGGGCTTTGGTAAACAGTCAGAGCGTATTCAGTCTTGTTATCCTGGCCTGGTCAGCGCTTGCCAGTGCCTTTGCTCCCTTGCTCATCGTGTTGAGCCTGGGTGGTAAACCAGATCAGGGGCTGAGTATGATAGCAGTCATTACCGGTTTGTCTGTCGCCATGGCCTGGCGTTACCTCGGCTGGCACGGTGCCGTCTATGAAGGCATGGCGGGTATTATCGCGGGACTGTTTATATTGAGTCTGCCGCTGCTTACTCACAGTAAACAACTCAAGGCATCGCGTCGATAGATATAATGATGAACAACTCAGAACACAACTTCACTATTACTCCCATCGGTCAATTCAGGGACTGGGTGGAGCTGCTACGCATAGACCGACCGATAGGTTACTGGTTATTGATGTGGCCGACTCTATGGGGATTACTGGCGGCATCCGATGGCGCACCGGAATTTGATCATCTCGTTATTTTTATCGCTGGCGTATTGTTGATGCGCTCAGCTGGCTGCCTGATCAATGATTTTGCAGACAGAAAACTTGATCCGCATGTAGAACGAACGAAACAACGGCCTATTGCCGCAGGACGAATCACGCCCACTGCAGCACTAACAGGATTTGTGATCTTACTATCAATCGCTTTATTGCTGGTCTTGCGATTGCCATGGTTTGTTATTCAGTTATCAGTGGTTGGTGCTATCCTTGCAACACTCTACCCATTTATGAAGCGCTATATTCATGTGCCGCAGGCATGGCTAGGTATGTCATTCGGCTGGGGGGCGATCATGGCATGGGCTGCTGAACAGGGCAGCATCAACAATAGCGCCGTTCCCTGGCTATTGTTTGCAGCCAATGTACTGTGGTCGATTTCCTATGATACCGCCTACGCACTGGGAGATCGCGCTGATGACAAAAAGATGGGGATGAAATCAGCAGCGCTATGGTTTGGCGATCATGCCATCCTGGCCATTATTCTTTCTGGCGCTGGCACGGTACTGTTACTTGGGTTTGCTTGCTGGCGTTATGATGTGATCGTTCAGTCAGCGGTGATGCTCACATTATGCTGGCAGCTCTGGCTAAGCTTCATGTTATTCAGGCATGGTGAAAGCTGGGGCTTTCAGTATTTTCTTAAATCACACTGGACTGGTTTAATCTTATGCGCAGGGTTTAGTGCGAGTGCGATGCTGCATGATTATTCAAACTAAAACAGAAGACTTGTGAATATAATGAATAACCTTTCTTTAATATTAGTTCTGCTGCTTGTTTTAACCGCTTGTGCTGGCAACAAAGCTGTTCCATCTTCTGGATCAACTCACACTGAAAAGCATTTGATGCCTGCTGTTGAAATAGATTCATATATAGACCTGGATAAAAAATCAAAAAAATATTCACAGCCTGTGGTATGGGTCAGGATCGCCTCGGTAGAAGACAGGTCTATGCTGGAAAACATGATCGTAGAAGAATTCAAAAGTCATGATGTTGATCCGGTGCCTGGTGTTGACGTCTACCCGGCAGGTGTGAAAATAGCGAGGGAAATGGTTGTTCCGTCTTTTCAACAATCTGGAGGTGATTCTCTTTTAATCGTCTCTTTAAAGCCGGACGCCACTTTGTATCATATGAAATATGATGTAACACTCTATGATGACAGTATCGATAAAGTCTGGGTCGGGCATGTTGAAACTGAGCTTAAACAAACTGATTCCGCTAATACACGAATTGATGAATTAATGTTTCAAGCTACCGCGCGCGAAATAGTTAACACAATAATAGGTGACGGCCTCGTTATCGAAAATAATTAATCGCTTGAATAATTACCTGTATGAATGAACCTGCTATCGAGTTCGCCTGCAGGTCAGGCTGCCCAGCCCAGTTCTGTCGCCCGTTTTTGTGCCAGTGCGGGTACATCCTGTGCAACAAAATGTGAATACAGTATCTGGATGCCGATCATGTGATTGATGACGGCATCCAGCTGCACCTTGGTTGACACGGTCGTATCTTCGGCATCGTGCAGTTCGAAGATCATGTGTACGCCATCTTTATCCAGCACGCCGGCTTCGCTGATAGCAGCGTCACTCAGGTATTTATCCGCCAGTGTTTTCATGGCCTGCCATTTTTTTGGATCGGTATGGGCAGGTGGCGCCATGAAGGCGAATTTTTCCCGTTTATAAAGTGTTTCCGGCAGGATGCCTTTCATCGCTTCACGCAACACATACTTCTCTACGCGGCCCTTGATGCGCATGGAAGGCGGCAGCCTGGTAGCCGTTTCCGCCAGGTGGTGGTCAAGGAATGGCGGGCGCGCTTCCATGGAATTGGCCATGTCGACACGGTCGCCTCCCCAGGTAAGGATCTGGCCTTCCAGCATGGTTTTGATCCAGACATATTGTGCCTTGTCCAGTGGATGGCGGTCTTGCAGCATGTCTGCATCCAGGGCGTCGGCGATGGCCTTACCGGGTTGATAGTTTTCGGTCTGCTTGCGAAGTTCGGGGTGTAACAAACCCGGTACATGTTCTGCAGATGCCAGCCAGGGCTGTAGGCAGCTGGGAGTGAAGCCCACCAGTTTATCCAGCGCGGCATCATGCAATTCGTTCTCGGCCAGCATCGCACCTTTGAACAGTTTATTGCTTTCAGCCAGCATGGCTTCCCACTCTTTGCGTTCATCAGCCGAGAGAGTGTCCAGCCCGTGCAGGAACATGTCACGGCGAAAGGCAGGGTAACCGGAAAATAATTCATCCGAGCCTTCGCCGGTAATGACGACCTTGTATCCGGCTTTATTGACATGCCGGCTCATCAGCAGCTTGGCGACGCCCAGTGTGTTATAGATGGTGCGTTCGGTATGCCACAGGGTCTCTTCCAGGTTGTCATAGAGGTGGTCGGCATTCAGGCGCATGATATCCTGGTCGGCACCGACAGCCTGGGCCATCTCGGTGGCAATCACACTTTCATCGTAATCGGCATCGTCGAAACCGATGGTGAAGGCTTTCACCGGTGACTGCTGTGACGCAGATGCCATACCCAGTGTCGAACATGAATCGATACCGCCTGACAGGTAGCAGGCAACTGGCACGTCGGCTTCCAGGCGCAGTTGTACTGCCTCGAGTAATTTTTCGCGTACTGCCTCGATATAGAACTCTTCCGGCTGGGATTCATCGCGCTCGCCCAGTTTTGGAAAGTCCATGTCCCAGTATTTTCTGTCTTCAATATTGAAGCCGCCTTTACCGTCACGCTCGATGATCATGATGTGTCCGGGTTTGACCTGGTGAATATTTTCGAAGGCAGTGGTGCCGGGTACCATGGTTTGCATCAGCTGGTGAAAAACACCTTTTGCACTGAACTTGCGGGGTACTTCGGGGTGGGCGAACAGTACTTTCAGTTCGGAACCGAATACCAGGGTACCCTGATTTTCTGTCCAGTAGAGTGGTTTGATACCGAAGCGGTCGCGCACCAGCATCAGCCGGTCTTTCTCCTTGTCATACAGTGCGAATGCGTATTCGCCGCGGCACTGCCTGAGCATCTCGTCGACGCCAAAACGCTCATAGAGATGGATGACCAGTTCAGAGTCACTCTTGGTCTGAAAACGGGCGCCGCGCGTGGTGAGGTCGGCACGGATACGCTTGTAGTCATAAAGCTCGCCGTTTTTTGTCAGCATGAGATTACCATCACGCGACATAAACGGCTGTCGGCCGCGGTTTTCATCGAGGTCGATTATCGACAGGCGGGCATGGGCAAAACCGATGCCGCGATCGTTCATGGTTTTGACGCCAAAGCCATCGGGACCGCGATGGTATTGAATGGCCGCCATGTTGACCAGTGTTTGAGGGATGACAGGTCGATTGATGTCAGCGTGTATGTATCCGGCTATTCCGCACATAATATATTCAGGTGTTATTAGATAAATGATTTAAGTATTGATGAAAGCAGCGCCATCCGGACGAAGACAGCACCACGGGCCTGGGCAAAATACCAGTTGTGAGGTGTCTCATCCAGTTCGCGTGCAAGTTCGTTGCCACGTGCCAGAGGGTGAAGGATGATGGCGTTTTCTTTTAGTGGCGATGACAGGTCAAGTTTGTACTGGTTGCCGAGTTCTTCGTAGTCGTCGCCTACCCAGGCAATGGCATTGATATAAACGACATCGAGCTCTGGCAGTTCCGCATCGAGGTCGCTGGCCTGCCTGATGTTAAGTCCTGCGGTTGCCAGTTCTTCGCGCTGGCCCGCTGAATATGGATCTTTTTCATCGGTAATGATGACCACCTCTTTGATGGCGTTAGCGAACAGGCTGAGGAATGTCAGCAGGCTGCGCACGGTGCGCATCCTTCCGGGAACACCGATGATGCCGATGCGGATACGGTCTGCCTCGTCTACCTCATCGCGGCATAGTGCCGGGCGCCACTTCAGCAGCGTGTAGATATCAGCCATGGCCTGGGTGGGGTGCTCATCGATGCCATTGCCACCATTGATGATCGGGATGCGTAATGATTTCAGCATCTCATATATGGCGTCTGCATTACTGTCACGTAAAACCACGACATCGCCGTAGTGGTTCAGCATCTCGCCGACATCGAACAGCGTCTCACCCTTGGCGATGCCTGTCGATGCCGGGTCGGTGATCGACATGATGTCACCGCCGAGACGGTGCCAGGCGCTCTCGAAAGAGAGCCGTGTCCGGGTGCTGGGTTCATAGAAGGCACTGATCAGTATCTTGCCGGTGAAGGGGCGGGTGATCATCTGCGGCTGCGTTTCGTACAGTGCAGCCAGGCGCGTCAGTTGCAGCAGCTGGCTGCGGCTGAACTGGCTGGCAGATACCACCGGGCGCTGTACCAGATCCAGTAGTGGCGTCAGGTCTTCATCGATGGTCTTCAGCAGGTCCCTGGGCCGTTCAAAACCTTGTATGTCCAGGGCAGGCTTTTCGAGCTGCTCATGCAGCCGTGGATTTGCTTTATTTACCATAGTTGTTCTCTTTTCATATCAAGAAGGAAGAGCGCAAGCAATATCACCGGTGCAGCAATGGTGACGACAAGTGCTGCATAGACAAGGATTGAAAGCGTGGTTGCAGAGATAATCATCGTTGTACGGCCTCATCCAGTTGTAACCAGTCATAGGCCGATGGCCAGATCAGGGTTGTCGTGATGACGATGAACATGGAAGTCGCCGTAGAGACCAGGGCCGCGACATAGAATCCGGTTTCAAAGTAGGCGATCAAGCCAGCGATGGTCCCCAGTAACATCGCCAGCATCGCACCGATCGGGTTGGTATTGTTCCAGTACAGTCCGGCGACGATAGGCCAGATGGTACTGGCGACAAATGCGCCCATAAAGAACAGCAGCTCGGCCAGCGTCGTCAGGCGGGGCAGGCATAACAGCCAGGTGATGGCCCCCAGTAACAGGATGATCATTTTGCTCGCCTTGCGCAGTTCTTCCTCGCTGGCAGAAGGGCGTAGATGGCCTTTATAGATATCCTGGGTGACCAGGTCCGAGGTGGCTGCAAGTAATGAATCCAGGCTTGAAGCCAGCGCAGCGAAAACCACGATAAATACGATCACTGCGCCTGTCACTCCCAGCAGTTTGGCCGCAACCAGGGGGCCCACCATATCTGCGGCGGGCACGTTGATGCCAAGCGCCGGTGTGGTCAAAGCAATAAAGCCGGCAACGATAGGGATCGGAAGCCACAGCAGACCGGCGATGATATACGCCTTGAAGCCAACGCCCTCGGCAAAGGCAAAGGCGCGACTCCACCAGACGTTGGAATGAAAGATTTCACCGACACCGAAAAACAGGTTGTTGAACAGAAACATGATGGCGGCGGGTAGCAACAGGTTGAGCAGTTCCGGACGCTCTTCTAATACACTGCTATGTATGCGCTCAAAACCGATATCGGTGATGGCAAACCATGCCAGGGTAATAATGCCGATAAGGATCAGGATGGTCTGGATAAAGTCTGTGCCTATCACCGCGCGCAGGCCACCGAGCAGGGTATATATGACGCAGATAGTGAGGATAACTGTCATGCCGATGCGATAATCGATGCCGCTCAAGGCATTGATTAGCACGCCGCCCGCCATGCCGAGGCTGATAAGCCAGCCGAGGCCATAAGCAAAGGAGATAACAAGAAACACCCGCCATGCCCCGTTACCGTAACGCAGACGGATGAAATCGCCACTGGTATAGGCATTGGGCATCAATTGCCGGATACGTTTTGCCATCGGTGCGAACAACAGTAAGCCGACAGAACCCAGGGCGTAGCCCACCATGCCCCAGATGCCCAGTTGCAAGGTCAGTTGCGGCGCCGCCATGGTGGTGTTACTGGTGACCCAGGTAGCCATCGCCGTTGCCGAGGCAAGGGCCAGGCCGACGTTGCGTCCGGCGAGCATATAACCATCCAGCCCGGTGGCTTTTCTTCCCAGCGACCAGCCGACAAAGACCCATAACGCGCTAAAGGCTGCGATGATGAGCCAGGCGATATCGAGCGGCAGGATGGCATCAGGGTTGCCTGTCATGCCTCGGCTCCATCGAGATGCTCTGTCAGTTCGGCTAACGCTTCTTCGGTATCGAGTACACGTGCATAGCGGTCTTTCATGGTGGTGATGGTGGCGTTCTGCAGCTCAGGGGTAACGGTGGCGATAGCGTCGCTGACCAGGGTGACGTGAAAACCCAGGTCGCAGGCATCACGTATCGCGGTGGAAACACATTCGTTGCTGTAGACACCGACGATGAACAGGCCGGTGATACCCATGTTGCGCAGGATGTATTCTATGTTGGTTGCGACAAATACACCGCTGGCGGTTTTGTTGATAATGATCTCGTCATCGATGGGCGCTACCTGCTCAAGAAACTCGGCTTCTTTGGATCCCGGTGCTGCATGCAGGCCAAGCCGCCTGTGACCCGGTCCCCGGTCACGACCATCTCGGGTCAATGACTGTATGCGGGTATGGATGACTTCCAGGCCATTTTCGCGGAATGCATTTTGCAGTGCACTGACGTTGGGCAATACCATCTCATCGAGCCGGTTAAAGTAATACTCCTGTGCTTCAACCGGTACGCCTGATTTTTCAGAATCGGCAAACACGCCGTAGCCGGGCGCGGCATCGAGATATTGCAGGTCGATGCATAATAAAGCGGTGTGATGTTGTTCCAGTGATCTGACGACGGCCGGTGCTTCCGCGATCGACTCTCGGTAGGCACCGGCTAAGGGATCAACATCAACGTATTTTGAGTGTTTTATGGTCATGAATCATTTGCCAACTGGTAAAGTGTGTTGAGTAGTACGTTGCTGCCATTGACGATATCCTGCCAGTCGCTCCACTCGGCAGGTGAGTGGCTGCAGCCGTCCTTGCTCGGGATGAAGATCAGTCCGGCCCGGGTGCTGTTTGCCATAACTTGTGTGTCATGCACTGCACCGCTGGCCATTCGTGTTGAATTGATGCCTAGTGAACGTGCGACACCTTCGATAGCCTGAATAATATAGCCATCGCATTTGACCGGTGTTAATTCACTCAATATGTCGAATTCGAACATCAGCTGTCGGCGCCGGGCGATTGCAGACATGGCACGGCGCATCGCGTCTGCCAGTGCTTGCAGCGTCAGCTCATCGGTGTCACGCACATCGAGGCTGAATTCCGCCATACTGGGAACCACATTGGCCGCGCCCGGAGATAGCTCGATACGACCGATGGTTGCAACGCTGCGAGGGCTGCCGTGCTCTTCGAGGATGCGCTCCAGCTCCGTGGAAAATTCTGCCACGCCCTGGAAAGCATCCTGGCGCAAGTTCATGGGGGCGGCACCGGCGTGTGCAGCTGTGCCGATGAATCGGATATTCCATTTGAACAGGCCGGCAATGGCATCGACTGCGCCCAGGTGCAGTTGCTGGTGTTCCAGCACCGGGCCCTGTTCTATATGCAGTTCGACGAAGGCGTGCATGGATTCTGGCGGGCGTGCGGCGGATAAAGCATCCATTGCATTCAACCCCTGCTCAGCCATGGCCTCGGAGATGGATATACCTTTAAGGTCCTGGGCAGCGTGTATGGCCTTCGGGGTGAGGCGTCCGCACAGGGCACTGGAGCCGAAGATGCCGCCGAAGCGGCCTTCTTCATCAGAGAACGAGATCGCTTCCAGCGGACGTTTGAGCGGGATATCCAGCTCTTTTAAACGATGCAGGCATTCCAGTCCGGCCATTACACCCAGCGCACCGTCAAGGTGGCCGCCACCGGGAACAGAGTCGATATGAGAACCGGTGATCACGCTGGCAACGTCTTCACGCCAGCCCAGTCGGGCATGGATATTGGCAGCACCATCCTGGTAGCATTCCAGGCCTGCCTGCTCGATCTGCTGCTGCAACCAGCTGCGGGCTTCCATGTCTGCGTCGCTAAAAGCGATACGGTAGATACCCTGATCACTTTTTCTGCCGATCTGCGACAGCGCCTCGATATTCTGGCGTAAACGTTCTGCATTAATGCTTAACAAGGTATTCACTCCGAACTCTTGCGCCTCTCAGTAAGACAATGGCTGTTGCGAGAAACATTAGTGCACCGAGGGTAAAGAAGCCAATCGCCCGTGATAGAGAATGATGTTTTACTTCAACGGCAAGCGTTTCACTCCAGTCAGGGTCAATAACCAGCCGAACGCGATAGTAGTATGTTCGGTCGCCCAGCCCGCTGATTACGCTTGCCTGGTCAGGTCCCTGGTATAAGGTTTTAGCATCATTGAAGTCAGGGTTTTCAGCCTGCTGTAATACATATTGCTCGCTCGATGTCAGGGTCGATGATGGCGCTGACCATGAGAGTTGGAAGTAGCCGGCAGTGGATAGTCGGGTATCGCTATTCAGTTCTGGTGCAGCGACAGCATACTGCGGCATGATGATGCTCATGAAGATAATGGCGGTCAAAGCCATCAGCTGTAAGGCACTTGCTTTACGAACAGGTAATAGACAGATTGTTTTGCTAAATAACAGGATTTTCTCGATCCATAATCGCATGGCGAAATATTTATCGCCGGGTTGGTTTCAACTATCTAGATGCCATTTCGTATGTGGCCAGTAAGCAAGGCAGAATGACGAAGCTGCGCCTGGTGACTGAGTGCATACGTCGGGTTGCAATCAGGCAGCGTTTGCGAAAACGTTCCTGTTTTTGACAGATCAAAGTTTACCATCGATAAAGTAAATGATTACTTGCACATTTGATTTAGCCTGAATTGTAACGAATTGTATCGTAGTTCTCAAATCAGTTACTTTCTCCGCTGTAGCAGCTTTGCTGTGATCACGCCCTGTCAGCCGGCGTGATACTGATACATAAGTAATTATCTATGCCTCTCAAAAGAGTTATCGATTACATAAGCCGGCCTCTATGCAATGCTTAAGGAAAATCGATTAGTCATGATTGCAAGCTCTGCATAGACTTCCTTCCACACTGAAATTTTAACTTTTTAGATCCACTCACTAATTACGTAGAAGGAGTTGACCATGGCCTCAAAACAATACGACGCAGGCGTAAAAGAATATCGCGATATGTACTGGACACCGGACTATGTTCCGTTGGACACAGATTTGCTAGCCTGTTTTAAATGCACCGGACAGTCCGGTGTTCCCAACGAAGAAGTTGCTGCTGCGGTAGCGGCTGAATCTTCCACCGGTACCTGGAGTACTGTGTGGTCTGAGCTGCTTACCGACCTCGAGTATTATAAAGGCCGCGCTTACAGAATTGAAGATGTACCCGGCGATAAGGAATCTTTCTATGCTTTCATCGCATACCCGATCGACCTGTTCGAGGAAGGTTCTATCGTAAACGTACTGACTTCACTGGTCGGTAACGTATTCGGTTTCAAGGCTCTGCGTCACCTGCGCCTGGAAGATATCCGCTTCCCGATCGCTTACATCAAGACCTGTGGTGGTCCACCTGCCGGTATCCAGCTCGAGCGTGACCGTCTGTCGAAATATGGTCGTCCGATGCTCGGTGCTACCATCAAACCGAAGCTGGGCCTGTCTGCGAAGAACTACGGTCGTGCAGTTTACGAGTGTCTCCGTGGCGGTCTGGATATGACCAAGGATGATGAGAACGTTAACTCGCAGCCTTTCATGCGCTGGCGTGATCGTTTCGAATTCGTCGGTGAGGCTATCCAGAAGGCTGAGCAGGAAACCGGTGAGCGTAAAGGTCACTACCTGAACGTTACCGCTTCTACACCGGAAGAGATGTACAAACGTGCCGAGTTCGCGAAAGAAGTCGGTTCACCGATCATGATGCATGACTTCCTCACCGGTGGTTTTACCGCCAACACGGGTCTTGCTAACTGGTGTCGTGAAAATGGCATGCTGCTGCATATTCACCGTGCGATGCACGCAGTAATCGACCGTCATCCTAAACATGGTATCCACTTCCGCGTACTGGCCAAGTGTCTGCGTCTGTCGGGTGGCGACCATCTGCATACCGGTACCGTCGTCGGTAAGCTCGAAGGCGACCGCGCCTCAACACTTGGTTTCGTCGACCAGTTGCGTGAATCTTTCGTACCGGAAGATCGTTCACGCGGTGTCTTCTTCGACCAGGACTGGGGTTCGCTGCCAGGCGTATTCGCCGTCGCATCTGGTGGTATCCACGTATGGCACATGCCAGCACTGGTCACCATCTTCGGTGATGACTCCATGCTGCAGTTCGGTGGTGGTACCCAGGGTCACCCATGGGGCAATGCTGCGGGTGCTGCTGCTAACCGTGTTGCGCTGGAAGCTTCTGTCAAGGCTCGTAACGAAGGTCGCGAGATCGAGAAAGAAGCTCGTGACATCCTCACCGAAGCCGCGAAGAACAGCCCGGAACTTGCGATCGCCATGGAAACCTGGAAAGAGATCAAGTTCGAATTCGACACCGTTGATAAGCTGGACGTTTCTTAATAACGCCCCTTATGTGAAGAATTGTATACAGATAACAGATTAATTTAAGAGGATATATTCATGAGTAATCAGCAAGGTGATTTTCAAACTGCACAGACTCTCGAAACTTTCGGTTTCCTGCCGAAGCTTACCCAGGATGAGGTCTATGACCAGATCACATACCTGGTATCACAGGGTCTGACGCCAGCGATCGAGCACGAGCACCCAAGCGGTTCCGCCAACCATTACTGGACCATGTGGAAACTGCCATTGTTCGGCGAGCAAGATCCAAATCGCGTCATCGAAGAGCTCGATAACTGTCATCGCAGCTATCCGGATCACCACGTCCGCCTGATCGGCTACGACAACTATACCCAGAGCCAGGGTGTCTGCTTCGTGGTATACGAAGCAAGGGCATAAAGCCCTGGATCAGGGCTCCGCAGTACAGGTAATAACAGTTGGTTTTTTACGAATAAATAATGGTTTAGGGCAGGAATAATCATGTCACAAGATGCAATGGCACAGGCAGGCACAAGTCAGGAAAGCAGTACGCGACAGCTGGCACTTGCACGACGTAAGGCGATGTCAGTTGGCGGTAAGACAGCGATCAAGAGATCGGCTGGTAACGGTGGCAACACCGGTACTGCAGGTCGAAGTGCCGCTGCGCCTTCTCGCCGTGCGGCTGTAGCGAATGCGAACACGACAGGTGGAAACGCTCGTGCTGCATCGCTGGCTAGACGCAAGGCATTGTCAAGCCGTGGTAAATCGGCGGAAACCAGCCAGGACCGAACTCGTTCGGGTTCGCGCCAGAATCCAGTAAATGCCAGCCCTGCCCAGGACCAGGTAATGGCTGCTTCACCTGCAGGCGCTCAGCCTGAGAAAGACTGTGGCTGCGGTTGCGGTGGTGCAAAGGCTGGTGAAGGTTGTAATCAGAAGCCTGATCAGGCTGCGACTGAGGCTAGTCGACCTGTGTCAAGCGGCCGTGCTAATCGTACAAAACGTCGTAAGCCGGTACGTCGTGCGACGATTCCGTCGAGTACCGCTAAAGCCGCTTCACTGGCGCGACGCAAAGCAATGTCAACGCGAGGTAAAGCTGGCATAGGCAGCAGCTCGATGACTGAAGCCCAGGCTGCACGTGCCAGCAATCCGAAGATGACTGGTCGTGAGCTTGCGCGGGTCATGCGTGAGCAGCGTAGCCGTCGCGGCGGGGCAGGCCAGAAGAAGTCGGCGCCAGCAGGAAGAAGACGCAAAGCGGCTGAAGCCAACGTTGGTGCAGCACAGGATGCTCCGTGGAAAGTGGGTGCCAGTGAGACTGTCAGCGGTCAGACCGTGACCGGAACCATGGTTGGTCGTAAAGAAAACATGACCGGTGATGAGGCGAGTACCTGTCGCTCGATCACCGGAACCGAATACATGGGGGCGGATATCTTCAGCAAGTTCTGCCAGCTGGATGGCCAGTCAGCAACTGCGCCCTCAGCAGCGAAGAAAGTAACGGTGACGTCAACTTCGCACGGCAACCCTGTCAGTGGTGACCGTACCGGGCGTGCATCGAATGTGACCGGTAATGAGCCAGGTACCTGCAAGAATGTTACTGGTGGTGAATATATCAGTGCCGAGCAGACCCAGGGTTATTGTGGTGAGTTCGCGAATAAGTCACCGCGCAAGGTCTCCATGGCTGAGACCTTGAAAGGCAAGGCCGTCACCGGAAATAACGTTGGCCGCTCTGAAAGTGTCACCGGGGATGAGTACGGTATGCGCCAGTCGCTGACCGGTACCCAGTACACTAAAGCGTCAGATATCGGAACTGCGCCAGCCAAGGTCGGAATGAGTGCCACGCTTCGCGGCGGCAGTGTGACCGGGACCATGATCGGTCGTCGTGAAAAGATGACCGGCGATGAAGCAGGCAGCTGCCGCAATGTCTCGGGTGATGATTATATCGGCAAGGAACAGTACAGCGGTTTCTGCGAGACCACGCCTGATCCGAAAGATCGGAAAGTTGGTATGTCGCAGACACTGGGCGGTGGCACCGTCACCGGAAGTATGGCTGGTCGTTCAGGAAACGTGACCGGTGATGAGCCGGGAACCTGCAAAGCTGTAACAGGAACACCTTATGCGGGTGGTGAGCAGTACAAGCATTTCTGTGACCCGCAGCAGAGCGTCGAAGCCGCCGCTCGTATGCAGCCTGCAACGCGTACCTGGGCTAAACCGATGACAGGGCAGCAGCCGGGTATCGGTGGCAACCTGACCGGTGCTGGCAAGGGTGCATGCGAGGCGGTCAGCGGTACACCATACACGGGTGCCGACCAGGTCGCAGCAGCATGTCCGGCCAGGGCTGCAGAACCAGTGGCAGCCGAACCGGGTAGCCCGGATTTCCCGCAGTCGCTCGGTCAGCAGGCAGCCTGGGAAGACTTCAGTATCACAGCCCCGGCGCATGCCAGCCAGATAGAGGCAAAAGACGCAAATGTCACCGGGTTGCAGTATGAGCGTGGAAACATCACCGGACCATTCGGCATGGCTGATGGCAAGGTGACCGGAACCGAACAGGCACGTTTTGGCAGCAAGAACGAACAGTCTTCGTCACAGGTGGAAGTGCCGGCGACAGCAGAATCAATCGACGGTCGCGTCAAATCACGTATCAGTGGTGAAGGCATGGATGCCGGGCAGCGCATCACCGGCGACGACTGGGATCGCGGTAACCACGTCACGGGTACAGAAGGGCTCTCTGCAACACGTCGTAATCCGACGATTCGCAGTGCTCCGATGAATCCGATGCCGGCTGCCAGCATGGTTCGCGCTGAAGATATACCGATGCCAGTGAGCAAGGTTACAGGCGGCAGCGGCAATACCGAGAATGGTTCATTGATCACCTACTCGGGCGGCGCTCGCGGCTAGGCTGATAACAGAAGTAAAGCATACAAGACAACATAAAACAGAACGCAGACAAGAGAAGAACCAGTTAGAGACACCAGTAAGAGAGACAACGGATAACACAGATGCTACGCACAACACGTCACAATTCGGCACAAAATCGGCAGACAGGCCATCTGGCAGGTCAGGGTCCGATCGGTACTGCGCCCTTGCGTCGTCCAGGTGCGGTTGCCATACAGGGTGATGGCGCTGTTGGCGGTAAAGCTGATAGCCATGGTTCTGTCAGCTCAGGTCGCAGGTATAAGCGTAGTGGGCGAGCGGCTGCTCGTATGTCCGTGTCTCATCCGCTATGTCGTGCTGACGAGAACAATCGTCTGAAAAATTATGAAGATGAGATCAAGCAGGCGTTCGATAGCATCGTAGCGACGCTGAAAAAGATCTCTGCCATCCAGCATGAAAGTGACTTCGAAGCCCGGGCGCAGTGCATCGCTCGCGACGGTATGGGTTTCCAGTTGCCGGATGAGATCCTGGCAGATGCCTGGGTGGAACAGCTGGATATGAGGCGCCTGTTCGCATGGTGTGTTTTCTACACCTACAGGCGTTTCTGTGATGAATTTTTCGCTGCTGATACCCAGGTGGGGTCAGCGACGGAAGATGTTGTTGACTTCCTAGAGTCATGCGGTTTTCATACGTTGGACATATCGCCGTGCGCAGACGGTCGTCTCGCACACCTGGTGCGATATGTCCTGCGTCTGGATCCAAGAGCAGTGCGTCGCAAGTCTTACGCCGGCGCCATGTTCGATGTCGAAGACAGCATACAGAAATGGATGGAAATCGAATTACAACGCTTTCGTGAAGGGCGACCCAATACGGCGGATGCGCCGACACGCTACCTGAAGATGGTTGCGTATCACTACAGCTCGGGAGATCCCGAGCACCAGGGCTGTGCCGCGCACGGTTCGGACACGGCCAGGGCAGCACAGGCAGGACTGGGCCGACTGGTCGCATTCCGCCAGGCCATCGAGAACAGTTTCTGCTGCGGTGCATCGATCGACCTGTTACTCATCGGAGTCGACACCGATATCGATTCGATTCGTGTACACGTACCCGACGATAACGGCCAGATAGAACTTGATCGCTATGTCGATACGCAGGCGATCTATGCAGAGACGTCTCGCCTCGATGCTTCGGCAGCACTGCGCGCGATCGATGCGTCGATCAGCGAATGTTCAGAGACCGTCTCCGACGGTATGGCGAAATTTATTGCGACGCTTATCGAGAACAACCTGTCACAGATCGACTACGTACTTGCGAATCACGGTGAGCGTTATCCCGATATCGGTCATGCAGAACGCTTCATCGGTGCCGGTGTTGGTTTTGAAGATATCCAGCTGCGCAACCTGATGTATTTCGCCTATCTTGATACTGTCGAAGAAGGTGCAGCTGACCTAGATGTCGGGATAAAGATATTCAAGGGGCTGAATGTGTCGCATGGTCTGCCGGTCCCCGTGGTTGTTCGTTTTGATTATCACGGCGGTGTTCCCGGTGCGCGTGAACGTGCCGAACAACGCTGTGGACGAGTCGCGCAGGCATTGACCGAACGCTATGAAGAATTATATGACCAGGGCCTGTTACATATCCTGCAGGTTGCACGAGATTGTGACGGCGATGGTCCACTAGAAATATTTGCATGCTCCGTCAACTCGAATGAGACAGGTGGTCACTGATGAAGATCTGCCAGGTAGAGCGGCCGCTGGTATCGACCAACCGTATCGCGCAGATGGAACACAAGCATCTGCAGGTGGTTCGTGATGGCAGCGTCGCAGCGGTTGCTGTCGATGCAGTCGGCTGCAAGCCGGGCGACTGGGTGATCTGCGTCGGTAGTTCCGCAGCGCGTGAAGCGGCCGGCAGCAAGGAGTATCCGAGTGATCTGACCATCGTCGGCATCATCGATCACTGGCCACCGGCAAGTGAACAGGATAACAGTGAGGGCTAGCACGATGGAGATACTGAAAGTGGAATCACCGCTGGTATGTACCAGTCGCGTTGCCGGCCTGGAAGCGATCAGTCTCAGGGTGTTGTGCTCGGCAACAGGACAGAGGCAGGTGGCTGTCGATCCGGTCGGTGCCCGTGAAGGTAACTGGGTGTATACCGTGAGCGGCTCGGCTGCACGCTACGCTGCAGGAAATTTCGAGATACTCACCGATCTGACGATCGGCGGCATCATCGATCAATGGGAGCCGGATGCGAAAGCAGCGGCAGAGTAATGCAAGTTGAATAATGCAAGCAAGAATTTTTTTAAATATTTTTCTTAACGATACAGTCTACAGGAGACACGAAGATGGCAAGTGAAAGTTACGGCATCGCACTAGGTATGATTGAAACGCGCGGGCTGGTGCCCGCCATCGAAGCGGCGGATGCGATGACCAAAGCCGCTGAGGTTCGACTCATCAGTCGAGAATTTGTGGGTGGTGGTTATGTCACGGTTATGGTCCGTGGTGAAACCGGTGCAGTCAATGCAGCAGTGCGTGCAGGTGCAGATGCCTGTGAACGGGTCGGTGATGGCCTTGTTGCGGCACACATCATTGCACGTCCGCATAAAGAAGTTGAGCCGGTGCTCGACAAAAATTAATGATCTGCGACCGCCTGGCGGTCGCGGTGAATGAAACATTCTATTTACGATTGGAGATAACATTATGGCGAACGAAAATTACGGTATTGCTTTAGGTATGATTGAAACACGTGGTCTGGTACCAGCTATCGAAGCTGCAGATGCCATGACCAAAGCGGCAGAAGTGCGCCTGGTAGGCCGCGAGTTTGTCGGCGGTGGTTACGTTACGGTACTGGTACGTGGTGAGACCGGTGCGGTGAACGCAGCGGTACGCGCCGGGGCTGATGCCTGTGAACGCGTCGGTGACGGTCTGGTAGCAGCACACATCATCGCACGTCCGCACCGTGAAGTTGAACCGGTACTGCCAACAGGTGGTGAATCATCTGCCAAGGCAGCTGCCTAAACGGAGCGAAGCTGAACTGGTAGCTATATGTTTGCGGCACGTTCCGATGAGAAAGTTTTAGGTTACCTGGGCAGGGCGCTCAGTCTGGAACTTTCAGCAGTCCAGCAATACAGTACCCAGGCGCGACTGGTCGCGTCATGGGGCCTGAGCGAGGCTGCTGCAAGCTTGCGCAAGGAAGCGGACGAAGAGCTGAAACATGCTGATCGGATCATCGAACGTATGCTGGCTATCGGTGTGGCGCCTGGCGGGTCGCAGTTACGGCCCGTCAAGCTGGCCACTGATCTGTCGGGTCTGCTGCTGGCTAACCAGCAGTTCGAAGCCGACGTGATACAGCTATATGGATCAGCTTCACGGCATTGTGCCAGTGTGGGTGATCATGACAGCCGCGTGTTCTTCGAGGAGTTGCTGAAAGAAGAGCAGCAACACCTGGCTGAACTCGATGCCTGGCTGCAACAGTTGCAGCAGATACCCCGCAAGCAGGAACACAGGGTGGCGCAGACAGCTCAGCAGCGGAACCGTGGCAGACGTTAAATATTTTTGGACCTGTATGCTCATGTATCAGAATACTGGCAACAGGCCCGGAGGAAAATGCTATGACTATAGAACAATGGCAAGAACGTAACCGGCCCTTACGTCTGGAAAAGCGTTACGAGTTTGATAGTTACGACTCTCTGCGCACTTTTCTCGATGAGGCTGCAGACCTTTCAGAAGAAAAAGGCCTGTATCCTGATATTGGATTTAGCCGTAAGCATGCAAGTTTCACCATCCATGCAGAAGAGGGTGTCGAAACCCTGACCGAGCAGCAACGTGAATTTGCTGTCCTGCTCGATACGCTGAATACAGCAAATCAGGCATCATAGATACAGGCGCAACGAATCCAGGGGTAGCGACTTATGCCGGTTATCGCGGTTGTTGGCAACAAGGGTGGTGCAGGTAAGACCACGCTAAGCATCAACCTGGCTAATGGTATGCACAGGCGATGCTCCACGGTTTTGCTGGATGCTGATCCTCAGCTTTCTTCTCTGCAGTGGCGTGAGATTGCAACCAGAGATGGTATGGTTGATGTGGTCGATGCTGTTGAGCATGTCGAAGCTGCCGTCGCGCAGTATCGAAATGAGTATGACTACGTGATGATAGATTGTCCACCTTCGGTACAGTCGCAACAGACGCGACAGGCACTGGCCTGCAGTGACATTGCGGTGATACCGGTGCTGCCTTCGCCACTTGATCTCTGGGCCAGTGTGCATGTCGAAAAAGAGCTGGAGTGGGCACGGTCGGTCAATCCGGGTATCAGGGGTTTGCTGGTGGTCAACCAGCTCGAACCGCGTACGCGGTTATCACGACTGGTACATGATGCCCTGGCCGAGATCGAGTTACCGGTCGCCAGCACAGCGATCAAAAGGCGCATGGCTTACCGTAATGCCATGTTGCAGGGCTGCAGTGTTCACGATGCCGGTGCCGTCGCGGCCAGTGCTGCAGAAGAAATCAATGAACTGATCGACGAACTGATTACAATGAGCTGATCAACTGGAACTGGTGAATGAATCATGACAAGTAAAGACAATACAGGCGACAAACTCGTCGCCTCAATGCGAAAGAGCAAAACAGGCACGGTAACGCAGAAGACCAGCGAGCGCAGTGCCGCAACCGGATCCAGGCCAGCCGCTGGCAGGCCGGCCAGGAAGAAAGCGGCGCCGAAAGCTGCCTCTGTCGCCAAAGCGAAGAAGAAAGCAGCGCCGACACCGGAGCAGGGCAGTGGTTTCAGCCACGGCAGACGAGTCTGGCCGGACTGAGCTTCGAGAACGATGTGCGTATATTGTTTCGACGCCCTGTTAACCGGGTTAGCAACGGATATATTTTTTAGATAGTATTATTCATTGTCGGTTGCTGTCTAACAGTTTCTGACTCCAAGTTAAGACTAGAGAGACTACGATGCCACCACCATACAGTGAACCAGGATACACGCCGCCCTCAGCGATGCCAGATTACCTGATCCGGTATGCGACGCTGAGACAGCTGCAGATTTTCGAGGCCAGCGTACGGCTTAGCAGTTTTACGCGTGCGGCTGAAGAGCTGTTCGTGACCCAGCCGACAGTCTCCATGCAGATCAAGAAGCTTTCCGATTCCCTCGGACTGCCGTTGTTTGAGCAGGTCGGTCGTAACGTGAGGCCGACCGAGATAGGTTCAGAGCTTTATGAATCCTGCCGCCGTATCTTCGAGAGCCTGGCCAATCTTGAGATGAAGGTGTCTGATCACAAGGGCATGAAACGTGGCCGCCTGCGCCTGGGCGTGGTTACCACGGCGAAATATTTTGTGCCGGAAGTACTGGGTGATTTCTGTCGCCTTTATCCTGGCATCGACGTGGCACTGAAAGTGTCAAACCGTGATCGTATTATCGAACGGCTCAATGCCTTTGAGGATGATCTTTATATCATGGGCCAGGCACCTGATGAGGGTATGGAAATCGAGTCCTATCCGTTCGCGCCGAACCCGCTGGTCGTGATGGCGCCGAGCGATCATCCCCTGGTTGGAGAAAAAAATATCCCACTGTCACGTATCGCGGAAGAACCACTGATTCTGCGCGAGCCTGGCTCGGGTATCCGCGACACAGTTCTGCGTGAGTTCGATCGTCATGGCTTTCAGCCGAAGGTGCGCATGGAACTGGGCAGTAACGAAGCGATCAAGCATGCCGTGGTCGGTGGCCTGGGTCTGTCGATACTGTCATTGCATACACTTTCTCTGGAAGGGCCAAATGGACCAGTGGCACTGCTGGATGTCGAGGGTTTTCCTATCATGCGCCAGTGGCACCTGGTCTACCCCAAAGGCAAGGAGCTGTCGCTGGTCGCCGATGCCTTTCTTGAGTTTTCACTGGACGTGGAACCTCGCATGCGTGAGCACATGATAGAGCAGTGGCCGGAATTGGCAGATGTATTGTCGGCGGCAGAGCCCTCAGGCAAAATTAAGCCAAAGTCCGCAAAGGGTTAACCGGCAGATTCTGTTGCTTATCGAATAGTCAAAAACATTAAAAGTATTTGTACCGCAGATTAGGACACGCCTACATGGACGTAGGTGGTAGAGCAACGCAGGAGCAGTTGCCGAGGACGTCCGTAAATAGAGCAATGCATATGTCCATGGATGGACGATATTAGAGTAATGCAGGAGCAATTACCAAGGAGCAATTGCCAAGACACAGAGAGCGCAGAGGAAGAATATTATTATCGACTGAAAAACTGCTTAATTTAAAGGGCGCTACATGCCCCCTTTTCTTAAAATGGATTTTTTTAATATTTTATTGCTCAACTCAATAACATCAGACACTGCGATATCATCGATATTACCGCTTAGGGACTGGATATGATGCTCCATCGGCGGCGCCCATTCATAATATTTTGTGGGGCCAAACAGAGAGATCATCTTTGTCCCTACAGAGCCAGCAATATGCATGGTACCGGTATCGTTTGTAACATATAGATCTATCCGGCTCAAAACAGCGGCCAGTCTCTTGATCTCGAGGTTTTCTGCGACTTCATAAGCAATATTCAATTCTACTAATCTTGCTGAGATGGCGGTCAATATTTCTTTATCTGTCCAGCCTGATGTCAATAAGATATAGCTGTCGTGATTCTTGTGCAGGCTGCTTATGAGCTCAATAAATTTTTCAACCGGCCAGATATTATCTTTCTTTCCAGCGCCTGGATGTATGCCGATAATAACTTTAGTATCGTCAGGAAATTTTTTATTGATAAAATTTTCAGCAAAAACATTATCGTCTTCACTCAATTCCAGCCTGATCTTTTGAAGCTCGGCCTTATCTAAGTCACAACCAATGCTCCTGATCACGTCCAGATTTCTTTCAGACTGGTGTTTATTTTCTTTATCCCAATAAAAATCATTTTTGACATTTAATAATATCGCTGATTTATTGATCTTTTCATCGATGCTGTTAACGCCGACACGTATCTTTGCGCCGGATATAAAATTGATGATGTGTGAGGTTGTCGAATTCGCGAATGTTGAGGGTGTGATGCCGATATCGGGTCTAACTCTTTTCAACTCTCTGTAAAATTTATAAACAGTTTTAAGAGAAGATTTATCGTATATGATTATTTTATCGAGATGAGGATTTATTTCTTTCAATGGAACAGGGTAATTGGTTTTTGCGGCAACCAGGGTGATTTTTGCTTTGGGAAATCGCTTCTTAAGAGCAGCGTATAGTGGCAGAGAGCAGATCATATCACCGATCTGGTTATTTTTTCCCACCACTAAAATACTTTTTATATCCGAAGTGGAATCTCGCATTAAATTCATCAGTCTGTTTTTTGGCTCTTCCCCTGATCGAGTGGGTAGTATAGTGTAACCAACTATGAGAGATAAAGATTTATACGCCTAGATATTGGGAATAGAAAGTCCTTGGCAGGTAATAGAAGTAGAGTTGAAGTCTGCGGAGAACGAAGTCATTGTACATGTGACGTCAAAGGCAGGAAGTAAACACTGCTGTCAAACCTGTGGAGAAGATTCAGCTGGCTATGACTCCCGCCCACGTCGGTGGCGTCACCTGGATACCTGCCAATACAAAACCATACTGCTAGCAGACGTTCCCAGAGTGACGAATAATCATGGACAGACCACGGTTTCTGACCGTCAGTTTTTGGCCGAGGTTGTATTTTCACACAGCCTTGGCCGGAATGCAGCCACTCAAGCAGCAGCGCGCAAACGTCGGCTTTTTTCCAGCATGCGGTAGGTGGACAGGTTGTTATTGAAGTGTGACACCGCTTCCAGCGGTACCCATAGCACCTGGTGGGATTCATCATTACCAGGTATGGGCAGGCGGTCATCGATCTCCACCAGGAAGCGGATATCGAAATGTGTGTGTTCCGGCCCCCGGTGGCTGGCCGGGATACTGTGGATATCGACATCGAATATCGAGCCATCGACCAGGTGGATATCTTCGTAGGGCAGGCCGGTTTCCTCGTGCGTCTCGCGCAACGCGACGCGCAGGATATCGGCATCACCGTCGGCATGCCCGCCCGGCTGAAACCACTGGTCGTGCTTTTTGTGGTGCAACAGCAGTGCCTTGTCACGTCGAGGGTTGACCACCCACACCGAGCCTGTCACATGCCCCGGCCATAGCTGGCTGTCGAAACAGTCTTCATGCTGTTCGACGAAATGCCGCGTGCGGGTGATGTAGCCGGCTTCGGTATTGAAGCGGGTGCGGTAATTCTGCAGTAGTGAAAGAAGTTCCTGGCGATGCATATCATTTTCCCCCTTATACTCCTGTGGTCATGTTACCGATGGGTTTTCGACAGCGGCCAGTGCAGCCGCTGCTGCTTCGTCGACGTCGCCTTCGCGACCGGAAAGGATGAGACGGCCGAAAGCGCCAACGGCACGGACGTCGATCAGGGATATGTTTGCGGCTTTCTCCGCCTGGTTGGCGGCATAGACGATATAACCTGCCGGTTCAGTCTCGAGGATGAACATGCTCTGCCCGGGCAGGATCATCGAGCCGCGCCGGTCCTGACGGTTGATCAGCACCGTGTGGTCCGGCGTCATGCCGCGGATGGTCTCGCTCCAGGCGACACGGCAGGTCTCGCGATCGTACGCCGATGCGCCCATGTTCGATAACAGGATATTACCTGCTTCACGTACATCACTCTGGTCACGCTGATGGATCACCATGGAACCATAGGCGCGTTCCACGACCTGCTGCGCAAGATGCACGCGCGTGGCCTTCAATGCGATATCGGTGAGGCGATGCACTGCCATACCCGGCGATACCTCGACCCACAGGCAGGCATCACCCGGGACAGGCAGGAAGCCCTGCGACACCGTTGCCATGTAGGCGGCAAGCTGTGGCTGCAGTGCATCGATATAGACGTAGGTTCTGAGTGAGATCATCCGGTAATTCAGTAAAGCCCGAACATGGATACCGCCCTGTATTAAAGCGCATGGATATAGCGGTATCGCGTTCTTAATAAACGAGTGACATTTATAGACGTTTTCACGCCACATTAAAAACAAAAGTTTCTGATTCTATATATAGAGTGACGTCTATCAATCATAGATAGAAGGCAAGATCATGCCTGATACGAAGCAAATAACGAGGAAAACAGTTGCCAATGAAGGGTTTTCGCTGACCTATAACCTAGAGGTAATCGATGCCTTAAACATTATTGAGTGGTCGTGAGGGGTTTTATTCATGATACTCAGTGCACGTGAAATGTGGATGACTTTGCATCCGTATTTAAGAGTAACCAGCGCGTTTACTGCAGCGATAAGTATGAAGTGATCCTGAAACGATGATCATGATGAAGTGGTCATGGCTGCGACCGCGGACCCGCACCTGATCTGCAGGTTGTCGATACGCCGAGGAGGAATAACCGTAACATGCAACAACTGATCATTTTGGTCATTGCACTACCTTTCGCATCGGCGATGTTGACTCAATTGTTTTCCGATCGTCTGGGACGTCGAGTGGCTTCGGTCAGTGTCGCCATCGCCTGGCTTACCTTCCTGTCTGCGGCAGTGACTGTATGGCTGGCCCTGTCTGGTTCACCAGCGCAGGAATTCATGCTGCTCGGTTGGTCTTCAGGTGGCTGGGGGATCATCCGTTTCGATTCGCTCGGTAGCTTGATGGCAGTGGTGATCGCAGCCATCAGTCTCATCGTACGTATATACTCGGTGCGTTACATGGTCGAGGAGCCGGGCTATGGGCGTTTCTTCACGCTGCTCGACCTGATGTCCGGTACCTTGCTGTTGATGGTTGTCGCGGGTGATCTCATCAGCCTGCTGATCGCGTGGCACATGGTCGGTATCCTGTTATATTTTCTGCTCGGTTACGACACGCATAGCCGCCCGGCCTATCGTTATGCGTTCTGGACCTGGATCACCTACCGTTTCGGTGACCTGCCATTGCTGCTTGCCGCAGCATTGTTGTACCAGGCATTCGGCAGCTGGTCGCTGAGTGTTATCTTCGAACAGCTGGCGCTAGCACCGCAGATACGTACGGTGTTTGATCTGCCGCTGGTCGAAGTGGTCGGCGCACTGGTCGCGGTCGCTGCCTATGCGCGCTCGGCGCAGTTCCTGCTGCACAGCTGGTTGCCGTATACCATGAGCGGGCCGACACCGGTGTCGGCCTTGATGCATGCCGGTATCGTCAATGCCGGCGGTTTTCTCATCAACCGCTTCGCGCCGATATTTATCGAGACCAGCGGCGTGCTGCACTGGGTGTTTATCGTTGGCCTGGTGACGTCAGTCATCGGTTCCGTACTGATGCTGACACAGAACGATATCAAGAAGGCGCTCGGTTACTCCACCATGGGGCAGATGGGCTTCATGATCATGGAGTGCGGTGTCGGCGCCTTCTCGCTGGCTATCTATCACCTTATCGCACATGGCCTGTTCAAGGGTACCCTGTTCCTCAGTGCCGGCGGAGTCATCGGTGAAGCACGCAAGGATGATGGTGTGCCCAAGGATCCGTTATATGACTTCGTGGTCGAGAAGAACCCGGCGCGTGAGCGAAAACCCTGGTTGCTGATGGCTGTCTTCACGCTGCTGGTGCCGGCGGCGATACTGCTGCTGGCACACGGGCTGGTGGATAAGGACTTCTACCAGAAACAGGGCGCGATCGTGCTGCTGTTCTTCGGCTGGGTCACCGGTGCGCAGTTGATCTTCGTGACCTACCGCATGCGCAGCGAGAATGTCGGCCGCCTGTTCGCCATGATTATCGTGTCATTCGCCGTGGTGGTCCTCGGCTATACCCTGATCAGTCATGCTTTCGACCTGTTCCTGTATCCTGACGAGGTCTTCCGGTCCCGTATCTACGCAGCGGCGGGTATCGATGTGATCTGGTTCGACAGCCTGGTCGTTTTGATCGCTGCGATCATCGTCGCGGGCTGGTTGCGCACCTATTACCGTGAACGAAATGGCCATCTTATGGACAGGGCGTTGAAGCCGCTGTGGCTGACCTTCTATGCCCTGGTGTCCCGCGAGTTCTATATCAATGATCTCTATAGCTGGCTGGCGAAGCGGATGGAAGCACTGGCAATGAAGATGAATGTCTGGTTGAGGTGGGTGTGATATGGAGACCTTGATCTGGATTGCTGCCGGACTTTTCCTGCCATTGTTCCCGATGTCGATGGTGTTTAATGCCGTGTTCCAGCGCCTGCATAATTCATGGGCGCGCGCGTTGTTGTTACTGGCCTGGCCGTTACCCGGTATCTGGCTGCTCACTAAACTTTCTGCTGGTCTGTCAGCCACAGCCGTCCCTGAATGGGTGATGCCATGGGCGCTGTTCACGGCGGCGCTGTATGCTTTCCGCGGCATCGTCGTCAGGGAAGCCGGTATCTGGTCAGGTTACGTCGCGACATCAGCCTGGTCACTGGTATGGATCACGCATGGCATCGCTGTCACCTCCGAAATAGAGTTTACAGCGCTAGCGCAGACCATGCTGCTGCCGGCCATGACCTTCAGCCTGCCACTGGTATTGATGGTGATGCTGGTGTCGGAGCTCGAAAAACGCTACGAATCAGCCTATGCCGGTATCGTCAGCGGTATCGCGCAGGCACAGCCACGCCTGTCAGGGATGCTCGTCATGGTTATCCTTGCCGTTATCGGCAGCCCTGTGTTTCCCTCATTCTTTTCCATGCTGCATAACATCACCGCGGCCATCGCCGCGCAGCCGATGCTGGCAGCAGGTACTGCTGTCGTGTGGTTGATGTGGAGCTGGTCAGCCATCCGCCTGTTACAGGAACTGCTGGTTGGGCCGGCACTCGTGCTTCGATATCAAAGCACAGGCAGGCAAGACACAGGCCTGAAAGATATTGGCCAGAATGATATGAGCCAGAATGATATGAGCAAGGCTGCGGTGTTTACCTACGGCGCATTGCTCGTGATGCTCGTCGTTGCGGGGATATCTATTACGGAGGTACTGGTATGAGTCTTTCACTGGGTATGAAAGCACAGATCCGCTCGATGATCTTTGTCGCTGGCGAACCGATTCCTTACTTCTGGCCGATGCGTGCGTTCATCCATCATAACCCGTTGCATGGCCTGGAGAAGATGCCTTTCGAAGAAGCCGTGGCAGAGGGTCAGCGCCTGTTCCATGGCAAGGGGTTCCTGCCGAGAACCACGTATCAGCAGTACTACCGGGAAGGCAAGATCGAGCACCAGAAGTTATCTGGCGGTATCGACAGTTTCCTTGCGTCGCAGGCCGGACAGCAGGCCTCGTTGCAGCAGGCATCGATAGAGGGTATCGATAGCAAAGCCTGGCTGACGAAATTGTTTACCGAGGTCGATGCCCCTGTTTTGCCAAACGACAACCTGGCTGGCACCTGGGATGTGCTCGCTGCGTTACGCGGTGAAGCGTTACCGGAAGCTGACGGAGAGTCGGATGCGCTGGCCAGGCACCTGAGTGTGTCCATGCTATCGACATGCCCTCTCTATGAGACCCTCGATACTCTATACGGTACAGGCATCGGCGATGAACTGGATGAACTGGTGATCAAGAGCTGTCTCGACTTCTTCGATGAAGGCCAGTCCGTGTGGGAGATGCCTGACCGTGAGCAGGGCTTCTTCGTCGCCTGGCGCGAAGTCGCCCAGCGCAATGCCCGCCTGTTCCTGCGCGGCCGCCAGATCCGGGAGACACTGGCTGTTGCCGATGAGCCCGAAGCGATCATCTCGCATGTCATGAAAAGCCTGGGTATTCCGATGGATGACTGGATGACCTGCTTTCGCCGTGAGCTGACCCGGCTGCATGGCTGGGCAGGCTTTATCCGCTGGCGTTGCAGTGCGCGTCATTATCACCAGGGGCGTCAGTTTCCGGGTGACCTGGTCGATTACCTGGCGGTACGCCTGACCCTCGCGCTCGCACTGATAACAGAACGCGCAGATGAGGGCATGCCGAAAGATGCCGAACAGCTGAAACAGTTCGTCGAGCAGAATCCCATGGAGGCGTTACTGCGCAGGGAGTTTTACGGCAAGAGCGTGATGCCATCATGGGCGCAGCGGGTCGGGGCAACCCTGCTGTCCGCTAACAAAGCACAGATAGACAGGCTGGGCGCAGAGTACATCGAGGTGAAGCGTGCACGTGATGCAGCTGGCAAAGTGGATTCGCTGAAACGGCTGGCTGCTCTGGCGAATGCAGCCGATGCGCTGGATAACATCTCGGCACAGGGCCTCGAGCAATTAATGGAATTGCTGCGCAACACTGAAAAGCATGAAGGCATGATCTGGCTGCAGGCGATGGAATCCACCGCCATTGATCGATTGTTACATGGCATCGATACAGGCGTAACAGACAGCACGGATAAACGGCCTTTCGCACAGGCGCTGTTCTGTATCGATACCCGTTCCGAACGTCTGCGCCGGCACCTGGAGAATGTCGGTGACTACCAGACCTTCGGCATCGCGGGTTTCTTCGGGGTACCTGTCAGCTTCATGGAACTGGGTAAAGGCAACGAGACCCATCTGTGCCCGGTACTGCTGACGCCGAAGAACCTGGTGATGGAGATGGCAGTGAATGACAGCCATGACCCGGTCGCACTGTCTGCGCTGGAGAAAGCATTGCACGAACTGAAAGAATCGGTGCTGACACCGTTCGTCACCGTCGAGGCCATCGGCCTGCTGTTCGGCTTCGATATGATCGGCAAGACACTGGCGCCGCGATCGTACAACCGCTGGCGTGCGAACCTGCATCATGTCAAACCGCATACCCATCTGCTCATCGACAAGCTCAGCCGTGAACAGGCCGACTCGATCGTGCGTGCGGTGCAGCGTGCCGTGATCGCCAATGCCATCGAACATGAACTGCATGTTCCCTCGGAGGAGATCAAGGACGACCTGATCCGCGAACTGCGCGAGGTATCACTGGGGCATACCGACGAAGCACCGTTACTGCAGCAGCGACTGAGCCTTGATATCAAGAAGACCTGGGCGTTCATCGAACGGCTGAGAAAAACCTACCGAGTGAATGCCGCCGATGCCCGCATGCAGATGGAGAGGCTGGGGCGTATCGGTTTCACCCTGGATGAGCAGGTCGGTTTCGTGTCACAGGCACTGCGTGCCATCGGTCTCACCGAGAACTTCTCGCGCTTCGTCCTCGCTGTCGGTCATGGCAGCCAGTCCGAGAATAACCCTTACGAGTCCGCGCTCGACTGTGGCGCCTGCGGTGGCAACCTCGGTCTGTTCAATGCGCGCATCTTCGCCAACATGGCGAACAAGCCAGCCGTGCGGCAGAAACTGAAACAGCAGGGGATCGATATTCCCGATGATGTCTGGTTCGTGCCGGCCATGCACAACACCACGACCGATGAAGTCGTGATGCACGACCTGGATCAGCTGCCGTCTTCTCACCCGGTCTATGTCGACCGCCTGCAGAAGGGCCTGGTGTCTGCCTGCAAACTGTGTACCCAGGAGCGCATGCCGAGCCTGGAGTTCACAGCCGAGGCAGGCAGTGACGAAGATGCCAACAGGCGGGCACAGCGAAATGCGATGGACTGGTCACAGGTGCGTCCTGAATGGGGGCTGTCACGTAATGTCTATTTCATCATCGGGCGCCGTGCATTGACCAGGACGCATTCGCTGGATGGCCGCGCATTCCTGCACTCCTACGACTACCGCGTCGACAGGAAGCAGCGCCTGCTGGAGAACATCCTGACCGGACCACTGGTCGTCGGCCAGTGGATCAATATGGAACACTATTTCTCTACCGTCGATAACGAACACTACGGTAGCGGCAGCAAGGTCTATCATAATGTCGCCGGTCGATTCGGCGTGATGACCGGCAACCTGAGCGACCTGCGCACCGGGCTGCCGGCACAGACCGTACTGGCTAACGGCCAGCCCTACCATGAACCCATGCGACTCATCACTGCCATCGAAGCGCCGTTCGAGAAAGTGACTGCAGCGATCAACCGTGTCGCGGTGGTGCGTCGATTAATCAATAACGGCTGGATCCGGATGATGATCATCGATCCGGAGACGGGCAAGACCCATGTCCATAGCAGTGGCGAGTGGCAGCAGTATGCCATTCCGAGTCATGCTGATATGGCGACAGAAAGCGAGGCTATAGCATTATGAAGAACCTGAAATTCAGTCCCCTGAAAAAACTCGAGATCATCCTCGAAGGTGAATACCAGGAGTTCGCTACCGACCTGCTGGACAGGATCGGTGTCAAGGGATACACCATCATAAACAACCTGTCCGGAAAGGGAAGCCATGGCTTTCATGACGGACACCTGATGTTCAATGAAGATGACGTGCTGATCATGATCATCGCAGCAGTACCCGAGCCGCTGGTCGCACCCATCCTGCAGGGGTTCGCGCCGTTCTATAACGAGCACTCTGGCGTGGTGTTTATCTCTGATATCCAGGTGACACGGATGGTTAAGTTCAGCGACTGAAGCAAGCTTGATGCTTCGCTACCGTTCAAGTTGATACTGGATGCTGACTAATCAGCAACCTGCCTAAAGCGAACAACTCAATCTCGATCTGCCGACACTGCAGTCACTAACCGGTGACTCTTCGGCACTGTTATACCTGTCACAACAGGTGATATATAAGCATTTGATATTATAAGTCTTTATCTATAGGAAGATTTACTGCCCACTCTAAAGTTTGATGAGACTAAGGACAGGTTAGAGGAGATAATGCCAGTCCAATACTATGAAGCATGAAACAAAGTCATCGAGTACCTGTGTTAGCTAACGGTTGTACTTTATGCCGAATAAAACCGAATCGAACCAAGAGAGGGTAAACGATGGGATCATCAAGCTATGCGCAGGCAATCAAACCAGACACAGGTAAGTTACGAAAACTGATCGAAAGCAGTATGCAATTTGACTGGGTTATCAGGGTCGAATATGCAAGTGGTCATTCCGAAGCGGTGTGCTGGCAGCAATGGGACAAAACATTTTTTGCTGTCCGTACTGCTGATGCAGTCCTACTCGCGGTAACTGACTGCTACAAAAATAATCCTGCCAGTACCATACGCATATCCGCAGAAAAGGTACGCCCGCAAACACAATTTCTATATACGGTTTATCAGCCTCGTACCCTGGCTGCTGATGGCACCATCAAGCCTGTGCAGTCTGCATTGCCATATAAACTTCCTGAACATGCATCGACATCTGACACTGGAGACAGCCTGCGCATTTAACTCTGTTGTTGAGTAACCGTACACTTTTAAGTAACTGTACTGTTGCGTTCTCTAATGACGCTATGCTCGATGTGAGAGAAGTTTTATCTTGTGTGATCAGTTGTTATTGACAGCAGTCGTTTGTCTGTATATCCGGGCGTCCTGTCACTACGCTTTGGGTATACGTCACGTATACACGAACACTACGTAAGTAAATACTGGTACTGGAAGAGTCGCAGCCTGCTTAATTGTAGGCTGCTAAAGGTATGCTTCATTCATGACTTCAATTGACGAGATCAATTTTTGATAAAAATGTGATTTCCTGGTCAGCTATAGTTAATCATCCGCGTTATTCACTGCGCTTTCAACAGCTTCCTGCAATCGGTGATCATTTTTTGCCTGCCTGAGTGCTTTATCGACCGCGCTATCTACGTATAATTCTTCGCTAAAACCGACATACAGTGAATAAACACCTATCAGCAAGACGATAGCGAATGGCAGTCCGGTTGAAACTGAGGCGGCCTGCAAGGTGGACAGGCCGCCGCCAGCTAACAGAACGGCGGCTATCACTCCTTCCATTGTCGCCCAGAAAACACGCTGCGTGGTCGGTGAATCGAGTTTTCCGCCAGAGGTCAGGTGGTCTACAACCAGGGAGCCGGAATCCGATGATGTCACGAAGAAGACGGTGACAAGAATAATCGCAACGAATGAGAGTATGCCTGCCAGCGGGAAGTTATGCAGCATGACGAACATCGCGGTGTCGACGTTTTCATTGACCGCGCTGGCGATATCGGCAATATCATGCGATTGCAGGTACAGGGCCGAACCGCCGAAGACCGACATCCAGATAAACGAGAGCAGGGTCGGTATCATGATTACCCCGAAGATAAATTCTTTTACCGTACGGCCTTTGGATATACGCGCGATGAACATGCCCACGAATGGCGACCAGGATATCCACCATGCCCAGTAGAACACGGTCCATGAGCCCTGCCAGTTGGTGTCTCTGAAGGTCTCTGTCCACAGACTGAGTTCGGGAAATATCGTCAGGTAGTAGCCGAGGTTCTGGGTGAAACCGCCGAGGATGTATATGGTAGGGCCGACGATCAGCAGAAACATCATGAACAGTGCGGCGAGTATCATGTTTAGCTGGCTAAGCCGTTTCACGCCGCTATCAAGCCCGGCCATGACAGACATTGTGGCAACCGTGGTTATCGCGGCAATCAGTCCGACCTGTACCGTTATCGAGATATTGATATCAAACAGGTAATTAAGTCCGGCATTAATCTGCTTGACGCCAAGCCCCAGTGATGTCGCCAGGCCTACCAGCGTTGCAAGCACCGAGAGTATATCTATCAGGTTGCCCCAGAAGCCGTAGATTTTCTCGCCGAGCAATGGGTAGAACACAGAGCGGATAGTTAACGGCAGCCCGCGGTTATAGGCGAAGAAGGCCAGGCCCAGACCGACGATGGCATATATCGCCCAGGGATGCAGGCCCCAGTGAAAATAGGTAACACCCATTGCGGCCTGTGCGGCTTCGGGTGTCTGCGCCTGCAGGTCGCCGAACATCGGCGAGGGCGATGAGTAATGGAACATCGGTTCACCCACACTCCAGAACATCAAGCCGATGCCCATGCCCGCGCTAAGCAGCATGGCATACCAGGCTGGCGTGGTGAATTCCGGCTTGGCATCAGGGCCGCCGATGCGAATTTTTCCGAAGCGGCTGAGTGCGAAATACAGTGCCGCGATGATAAACAGGTTTGACACGAGGATCATGAACCAGCCGGTGCTGCTGGTTATGGCTGACAATGCTGTTTTGAATATCTCGCTGGCATCCTGTTTGAACATCAGTGTCAGTACGATGAATGCGGCGAGTATCGCGGTTGAGACGAAAGTGACATGCGGATGTACGTCGAAACCGAAGCCGGTCCAGTTGGTATCACCCGGCTCACGACCCTCGGCATCGTCTTCGTAGGAAGCTGTGGGCCTGATCTGCAGGCCGGTGAAGCGTTCCCGTTCGCGGATGGCTTTTAGCCGGGCCTTCGCCTCCACGCGTTTGAGTTTTCTGGCCAGTGCCTGTTTTTCATGAGCGGTCTGTTCATGTGCCAAGTGGCTCATAGGTTCACCTTCTAAAAGTAGTAGCCGAAGTTTATGTTGAAACGCATATTGCGCTGATCGTTGCCGTTGGCGCCGAAATCACCAACACCCTGGTAGACGTTAGAATAATCATCTCCGATGTTGCCGATAAACAGGTTGCCGGTGGAGTAAACAAGGTCAGAGTAGATGTACCAGCCACCGCTCGCCCAGGCGGCGCCGAGGGTTAGCATGTCACTGTCATTGGCACTGTCAGCATCCTTGATGATATTGCTGTACTCGATATAGGGCAGGACATAGTCAAGCCAGGGCAGGGTTGTTGCGTCGTAGTGGTAGCTGAGTGACACTGCGGGTATCCAGGCCATAGTGGTGGCCGGCCAGGCAAAATCATAGGCGCCCATCGGTATCAGCTCATCGCTTGCCAGCGGGTTATTTTTGCTGATATCGATTTCCAGCCGGGTAAGCTGTGTCGCCAGGGTGAAGTTGTTGTGGCGGTTGATCATGTGGCCCGATGCGGCCCAGTGATTGCCATCGTCTGATGATGTGCCTTTTAGCTCGCCATATTGCAGTGAAATGCCGATGTCGGTTGGAACCGCGATATCACTGGCCTTGTAGATAGCGCGCACATTGAACTGGTTTCTTTCCTCGTAGCCGTTTACCGGCGCGCTTATAACGCTGCCGTCGGATTGTAAACCGGAAGTCCATCTCACGATGTCGTAGCTGTAGCGTGCGCTGTCCTCGCTGGCGCCATTCCAGTTGCCTTCGCTGCTGATGAAATACGCCAGCGCAATATCCCAGTTACCTTCTTCAAACAGATACTTGATACCAAGGTCCATGTCATCGGCAAGCCCGAGATAGTAATGCTGGTCGAAGAACCAGCTCTGTGATACCCCGTAGGGACCGGGACCAAAGGGAACGCGGGTTACGCCTGCCTGTATCTCACCGGCATCTGTAAAATCATAGCCCAGCCAGCCGGTATGCAGAAAGTTGTAGCCGTTGTACCAGCGATACTCGAATTTGCCGATGAGCTGCTCGTAGTCAAGCGAAGCGTTGATGCGAAACGTATCCAGTTCGAAGTTACCGCCGTTGCCCCCGCGTTGTGGCGCATCGCCATTAACCACGTAGTCACCGTTAACATAGTTGACGCGCATGGCGCCGCCGATGGTGAGTGCACCAATCTTGATCTTGTCGGATGGAGGGGGTTCCTGCTCGGCGAGTGTCTGCTTTAAAACAGCAGTTTCGGAACGTGCGGCTTCGAGTTCCAGGTTGAGCTGTTCTATGTGTGTATTCAGCTCATCGACACCTGGGTTGTCCATCGGTTCCGCCCCTGCTGTGGACATGCCGAGTGTGATGCCGACGATGAGTAACTGTCGACTAATCCTGATATTAGCAGGCGGGACCAATTTATTTGTTGGCTGCGCTAAATAGATAAAAAGCCTCTTGCACGTATAAGACAGCTACACCCTAACAATTTAGCCGTGTTTATACAAATTTATGGTTCGGTGACCAGAACGATAGTGTCTCTCGTTTGTGAGTTGCTTATTTCTATATGGTGAGGTTTATGGGAATACCTGGCCTCGTTATTTTCTGTGAGCAACATGAGCGTCGTTGTATATAACATGACACGTACTGCAGCGCCGACGATGAACGGAATCAACCGCTTCATGCCCTGATCAAATAAAAGTGTAATAATTTTTTAATCATATACTTCATACTGTCATAGTTTACTTAACCATAATATCGTTAGTTGAATCATCAAAACGGTGGTGGTACATTTATTGTGTTGAAAACCTTACCCGGAGGTAAATATGTTACTTCGTCAAGCATCCAGTGGGCATATGGTTGAAGTGAAAAATATTGCCGAGCTGATTGATCTGAATTGCGATCACGTAACCGGACAGTATCAGGAAGGAGAAGAAGAGCAGGATCCTGTCAGTTTCGCTAAAACCGAACTGCACTTCCTTTCCGGTGAAGACCTGCCACGTTGCTGGACTGATCCGCATTACAGAGATGATGAAAAAATAAGATAACCAGGCAGAATGGTACAGGGCCAGCCGATAGCATTGGTGGTCCTGTATTTTCGGTTTCTGTGATTTCTGGGGACAGTATACCTATTACACTTCTGTATATAATTTACGCTCGGGTTTCTGAGGCGCTAAAGATTTCCCGCAAATATTTTCCAGTTCTTTAACGAAGCTATCGCTTCCAGGTGGCCTTCCTGTTCCTATGTACTGATGCACTAGACCACGGCCTGTCTTGTGGATTAGAGCACAAATTTGCTTTTACTGGATTTTGCTCAACATGGCGAACTGTTGCCCGCAAATAATTTTCATCCATAGGGAACGAGTTGAAGCGCTCCTGCCATAAATGGCCTCGCCAGAGTTTTTTAAAGTTGATCTGCCTGGTATGTCGGCGATGAGCCTCAGCCAATGAAGAACTTAACCAATCCTCATTGCTCGGTACCATTACCATGTGCACGCGATTTGGTATCAAACAATAAGCACCGAATTCCTAAAAAAGCGTATACTCGATGCCGGGTTTACGCTACTGAAACGACGCCTGTAATATTCTTTATGGAACACTGGACCGAATACTCGCGCTTTATTATTGCGCTGTTTGTGATACTCGACCCGTTTGCCGCAGTGCCGATATTTCTTGCCCTGACAAAAACATACAGCAATGATGAACGTGCGCGTATAGCGAATATCTCTGCCGTCAGTGTGTTGCTGGTACTGGTAATCGCTTCATTGACTGGAGAAGCGTTGTTGACCGGCATGGGTACCAGCCTGGCATCGTTTCGAGTGGGTGGCGGCATCGTGCTGTTGCTGATGGCGCTTGCTATGTTAAATGGTCAGACAGGTGCAGTACGCACAACTCCCGAAGAAGAAGCTGAAGCCGAAGACAAAAATGCTATCGCTATTGTGCCACTGGCGATCCCACTGATGGCAGGTCCAGGTTCTATCAGTACTTCGATTATCCAGATGCATCGTTCCGATGCAGAATACCATGGCCTGTTAGTTGTCTTCAGTATCGTTCTGGTCTGCCTGATGCTCTGGATCGTTTTGCGTATGGCAACGGTCATCGGCAAAGCTTTAGGGCAGATAGGACTCAACATCATCAACCGCCTGTTTGGCCTCATCCTGGCTGCTATCGCTGTAGAGATAATGGCTAATGGTCTTAAACAGTTATTTCCTTTGCTTGCTGGTTAATCACAATTAAAGCCTGGTGAGGTTAGCTTGCTTCTCGTTTATTGATTATGAGTAATACCTGTGTTGTGTATCAATTATGTCTTGCTCTGGGGGTATAACAGGCAGTAATCTGCATAACCATCAAGCGTAAAGGTATTTTATGATCACATCAGCACAACAGTACATCTCTCGTCAACGTGACGCATTAAGTATATTTCTTTCTGAACCGCTACAGCAATTGGCAAGTGACTGTGCTGAAGTGTGGGGCGATATCGATAGAGTCGAAGATTCGTTGCGTTCAGGCATGGCGAATTTACCTTATTGCAATCATCTATATGCACTGGACCTCGATGGTATTCAAATAACCGCCCGGGTTAGCATTGAAGGTGTCGACAGGAATTCACTGGGTGTAGATCGTTCGCAACAGCCATTCATGAAATCTGTTTTACCTTCAACGGGTTTGATACTGTCAGAGTCTTATATTAGCAAAAATAGTAAACGGCCAAGCATTACGGCAATGCAGGTTGTCACCATTGAAAACAGACCGGCTGGCTTTATCAGTGCCCATTTTGACCTGCGTAAACTGCCATTAACCGCTCCTCTGTATGTGGAGACGAATGACTGGATACAGATGAAAGGCGATCCATCTATCAGGGGCGGGTTATTCGCACAGCAGCGTTTCGAGAGCGTCCTCGATCAGTATATCGATACCATTATTTCTGTCATAGAAGAACTCATGATTGATCATGGTGTATTTCATTGCGAGATCTATTTTTCAAGTAGCCGAGCCATTATATGGAATCAATCAGATCCATACAGTTATCGCACGCTTACAATCGATGAGTTGATCGATCCCGATGTGTGTTTGATGTTTTCAAAAACAACATATCCGGAAGCCGCCAAGATATCCCCTCAAAACATTCGCGTCATATTGGAGTCATTTCGTGACCTTCGGTTTGCTGATGAAACTGTTTATCTTCGTATTGCGACACTAAATATCTATAACGGCAAAGTAGGGCTAACCTTTTCCTGTGATGGCTCTCACAGTATATCGGCCACCGAATTCCTGAGTAAAGGATTAAGCTACTGGATTGGCAGTGCCGCAGCCGGTATAACAACAGTTCCTGGCTGCACTATTAGAGCTGAATAAATGGCAGGCCTGGAAGGATTACAGCCTACTTCCTTGTAGGCTACCGTGAATTATTTGTGCTGCTCGATAACGCGTCCACCGGTACTGCATCCATGTCATAACCAAACTGCCGAACATGCTTAGCTGCTGTACCTTCAGCGTTCAGCCAGTTGGCGATACAGTCCCAGCCGACACCTGGTACGATCACCGTTATCAAACCACGGCGCGATGAGCCAAGTTCAACTTTTGCACTTGAACCTTGGGCTTCAGCTCCCACCCTTGTGAGAGCCTCTTCACATGGCTGATAATCTGGCAGCGATTGGCCGCGCTGGTCCAGGATGGCACAGAATATCTCGCGAAATCGCCCGCGCTTGTCTTCGATGCCAGCCTGTGAGGCAGGCATAAGCACCAGCGGTTGAGTGTCTTCCGTGTAAGGCAGCAACGGCGTGGTGGAACAGGCGCTTAACAGGAAGGCGGCTACCATGAAAGCTACCAGCAGCCTTGCGTAGCTATAATTTATAGTGGAAATAACTGTTCTACTTGCCGGCATTATCGAGCTCCCTGACAGCTTCTATTTCAACATGCTTCAGATAAGGGTGCCATTCGAGGATCTCCAGGTCAGAGAAAGACAACGGACGGGTCACCAGGAACAGCACAGCACGCAGTCCGTCTGTCTGGTAGCTGGCACCGTCAATACTGTTACGAGACTCACCGGGTTCTGTTGCACCGACGCCACCGACGAAAGCGAGTTTCTCCAGACCGCTCGAATACAATAAATCCTGAATAAACAGGTTCCTGACTTCATCTACCCTCGGATTCAACACCAGGTTATCATCCTCGATCTCCTGCATGCGCCAGCCCAGTCGTCTCCCGGCCTGTACTATGAATACTGTTTTACCCTGGAAGTTAAATGGTGCTACCCATAAACGCAACCAGTTTGCCGGCACACCTGCCTGGCCTTTTTTACGTGCCACGAGATCTGTCGGTCTGCCAAAGAGCATTTGAACATTATCAAAATCACGAATATCTATCCTGAAATCACGGCGCACGAGTGCGGATGCAATATCGGCCAGGCCACCGACCAGTACTACGTTGAGTGGATCAGCCGTTTCGCCACCATCGCTCATCGCACAGCAGGGCATCTGTTCAAGTCTTGCCCGGAAGCTATCAACGTCCTGAATATCATCCTTGATCTCAGCTATCAATTTTTTCATGATAGTAAGAACAGCCATAGATTCTTCCGTCTGATCATCGGGTACAGATGGATACAGGGTAAATGGAAAAATTTCACCATCACCCAGGATATCGACACTAAGCAGCCTTGTACCAAGGTGAGGGTTAGTAAATAGAATACCAGACTGTTTCGAACCGGGAGAAATGGGGTTCTGAAAACCCAAACTGTCGAAATGCTTATCAAGCCTGTCATTGCTTTCCCCCGCAAATGTCTTGTGAAAAGACCAGGCCACTTCCAGCGGTGAGAACAGATCGGGGTCAGTGCCACTGCGCAACAGCCACAGTGCCTGGTCCGTGTTGTTTTCAACTTCTATCCAGATCGGCTGCACCTCCTTGTCATTAACACGGACACCAAAAATCTGCTGGCTATCCTCACTGCTGAGAACCGCGGCACTCAGCTTAACGCCTTTCAGCTGTTGTGATTTTGCATGGCTGCGTAAAGCGCTATCATCAAACTCGGCTGGCACCTGCCAGCTGGCACAACCCGCCAGAGCGAACCGCAAGGCAGGTTACGGATTTCGGCCCCCGAGAGCCTTGCCATGTCATTACTTCCCGAGGTGCTATTAAACTTTCAGCAGCTATACCCCAGGATCGAACTGGACATTCAGATCTCCGGGCGTCTGGTGGACCTTGTAGAAGAAGGTATCGATGTAGCGCTCAGGGTCGGGGAGTTGAAAGATTCGAGTCTGATCGCACGGCTACTTATGCCCTGTGGCTTTCATGCCTGCGCATCACCCGGCTATCTGAAGAATCATGGCACGCCTGAACATCCCGGTGAGCTCGAAACACATAACTGCATGATCTATTCACAGGCGCCACATCCGGATAACTGGGTGTTCAGAGACAAGCAGGGGAAGAGTATCAATATAAAAGTTAAAGGCAACCTTCGTTCGGATACGGGACATATACTGATGAACGCAGCGCTTAACGGTAACGGAATATTCATTGGGCCGACATTCATGATAGCTGGCGCATTAGAAGAAGGGCGACTGATAACCGTCCTCGACGATTACACGCCGGTGACTACAGGACTATATGCTGTATATCCATACAGTAAGCTCGTTTCTACAAAAGTACGAGCTTTTGTCGATTTCATTGCTGAATCATGGAGTGATTGACTTTAGATGAACGTCTGCAGATGTTCATAAGAGCATTCATTATAAATATGAAAACCTGCACGACTTTCGTTACGAGGGTGGAGCCCACAAAAACTGTGGCTTTCAAATTCCACCGGTAAACATAAAAAAGGAATATGGCCCATGCTATCAAGCTAGGAGCATGTATCTCAGGTGGTACAGGTTAACCAGACAGGGTTGAAAACCACGTAATATGCGGCTTCTCGCTATCTTTTGGTAAATATTGTTCTGGAATCGGCAGCGCCGAGAAGGGAAATAAATGGTGGGCCTGGAAGGACTACAGCTTACATCCATGTAAGCTGCCAAAGGTTCACTTCGTTCATGACTAAAGTTGACTGGATCAATTTTGAACAGCATTTTGCTGGCCCGAAGGGTGAGCTACAGGGATGTAGCGAATAACATCGTTCCGGACGATTTTTTCAAACCTTCGACCTGCCGATTATGATGCCCTGTTAGCGAGTCTTAAATCCCACTGAAACTGCGCTATGTGTGCTTCTAAAGTGAGCCTATACCAGTTTCCTTACTACTAGTGGTTCGAGATATGTTTTTACGCGAGTTCACTTAGTCGGTTTAGTCTAAGGGTTATAAATAGCTTTCAACCCTTACCAGTTACATTGTCTTGGCTGTGCCTTCGTATTGTGTATATCGAAATTAGTATGTGTGATGTGACTAATGTCTGCTAACGATAATGGACTGTCATTGGTTTTTACTCTGTCCCTAAAAATGTAATTGAAGCCCTAGTCATCCAAAGTAACAGGAGTTACAAATCCCTGTGGTTTAATCGCAAGTACTGAGCAGTTTAGCTGGTTGAGAATAGTCTCTGCCGTATTACCCATGATAAATCCAGAAAGGCCTGTACGAGCTACAGTACCCATGACTATGAGGTCCGCTTTAATTTCTTCTGCAAATGCTGGTATTATTTTACGTGGATTGCCTTTCAATAAATGTTTCTTCGGTTTGAGATATTCCAGTGCATCTTGTCCCAACTTATCTATTGTCTCACTCATTAATGCATTCATATTTTTTATATGCTGTTGCCTTACCTCTTCGACATAAGAAGCGACTTCTTCTTCCGGCCTTGCTAAGAAAGCGCCTCTTAGCGCTCCTTCAAGTAAAGCTAGCCACGCATGAACGATATGTAAATCAGCGCATTCTGATAGCGCTAACGAACTTGCCATCTGAAGAATCTGTTGATTGAGTAAATGCCTCGTATGTAGTTCTTCTGGCGGGTGGTCGTCATCGACATCCACTGCTGCCAATATCCTCTGGTAAGTTTTCGGTGATTCAGGTTTGACCAGCCAGACAGGGCATGGGCACTTGCGCAACAAATGCATATCATCGCTACCGAATACCCGGTTCAATAGTTCGCTACTATCAGCGGTCTTGAATACCAGGTCATGTTCATTACGAAGAATCTCATAGATAACTTCTAAAAATAATATTCCGGTAAGTACCTTGGTTTTTATATCGAATTTTTGGCAATAGGGTGAAACCAGCGTTTGCAACCGATTTTGATGTTCCACAATCATTTCTGCCTGCAGGTCTATAGAAGACATGGTACGTTCGAACAGTGTTGTATTAGGGGGCACTTCATCAATTACTTCAACTACAGTAAGACTGGCTTGATTTCTTTCAGCCAGCTTGACTGCATGTTCAACCGCTGATGTATCTTGCGTATCAGTGTTAACAATACAAAGAATGTTTTTGAACCGCTTCATGATATTACCCTCAAAATGAGACAACAATCTTTTGCTTATTATACTTTAATCGGTCAAACAATCTAACTTACTCATTTGTAGTTTCTGGTAAGCGATTTACATAGTGTCCGTAGAACCACTTCATAATAAAAGGCGGTAGTAAAGTGGTTAACGCAATAACTATCACCATGCCTGCATAGATTTCATTGTTGAAGATTCCGCTTATTCTGCCTAACTCGGCGAAAATAAGGCCGACTTCACCCCGGGGTATCATTGCTAAGCCAATCACCCAGCGTATAGGCCATGATTCCTTGATAAGAAACGCGCCTATAAGTTTACCTGCGATAGAAGCGAATAATAGTGACAGTGAGAAAATCCAGATAAATGAAGAGCTCCAGTCGATCTCACGCAAGTTGAGAGAAAGTCCAACAAACACAAAAAAGATTGGCGTAAATAAATGTACGATAGGTTTCATCTGTTCTTCGATGCGATGTGCAAACTTTTCATCGGTATGAAGAGCAATGCCAAGGGGCAGAAAAAATCGCCTTGATAAAGCTAGTCCTGCAGCAAAACCGCCAAGCAGTTCTGGTGCTCCTAGCAGATGAGCTAGCCAGGCAAAGAAAAGTACCAGGGATACAATGCTGGTAGGAATTAAACCTGGGATTTCGCTGACAGCATCAAAACGCCTGATCACCAGTGAAATCAGCTTGGCGGCAACAGGTGCCAGTACAAAAAATGCACCTACGAAAATCAGCACCTTCCCGGTATTGAGCATGCTCACCCCGCCACCGATAGAAAACTCATAGAGCAGCGCCAACAGCACTACGCCCATCACATCATCCAGCACGGCTGCGCCCAATACAATTTGTCCTTCAGGTGCCTGTTGTCGCTTGAGATCAGACAGTACTCTCACGGTGATACCGATGCTGGTGGCAGTAAGTGTGCCGCCAATAAACAACGACACCAGCAGCGGTTGATTGAATACCCAGTAGCCTAGAGAGAATCCTAGTACTAGCGGCAATACAAATCCGACCATGGCAACCACAAGGGATTTGATTCCAGTACGCACTAGCCGTTTAACATCAGTCTCCAGACCAACTTCAAAAAGCAGCAGGATAATACCGATCTCTGCCATCAGCTTGATGGCCTCGAATGGCTCAATCCAGCCAAGTAAACTCGGCCCTAGTATTACACCCGCAAGTAGTTCGCCAATTACTGACGGTGCCTGCATTCGAATCGCTAGCTCAGCAAATATTCTTGCAGTTAGCAGGATGATCAGCAGGGTAAGAAAAAAATCGTGGGTTTCCATAATCGTTCTAGTGTTTTCTTGTTTACTCGCCAGGAATAGTCAAAAAAACTACACGTGAAAAAACGTGTTATCGACTAAACGTTTGTGTGACCATAGTGATTTAGATGTAAATTATTGCATTTCTTAAGGATACACAAATTGGTGCTCACTATCTATTCAAGAAAGTCATCACAACATAGTTATCACTATTTTCTGATTTTCATCCGCCGCATAAAATATTTTTCTAACTCAACCAGAAATAACACGGAAGAGGAAACCAGCAGAATACGTAGCCATATTTCTATACCGATAGCTGTTGTGCCAAACAAGGACTGCATTGGCTCAAGATAAGTAAAACCAAGCTGTAAGATAAAGAGTATACCAATGGCAATCAGCACATAACGGTTGCTTGTTAACCCTGCCCAGTTAAATACCGAAGCAGTGATATAACGCGAATTAAACAGGTAAAAAATCTCGAACATAACCAGTGTGTTCACCGCAACTGTTCGCGCATGTTCGATACTGGCGTCACTATCCATCTCCCATAGAAAAAGTCCGAATGTGCCACTCATTATAATCGTTGAGACAAATGTAATTCGCCAGATAAGATGCGAGGTTAGTATAGGCTCACGCGCATTACGCGGCGGACGTTGCATGACATTTTTTTCTGATGGTTCAAATGACAGTGCCAGTGCCAGGGTTACCGCGGTAACCATATTCACCCAGAGTATCTGAGCTGGTGTTAGCGGCAGCTGATGAAAACCAAACAAGATGGCAGCTAAGATAATCAGTGCCTCACCTCCATTGGTTGGCAGAATAAAAAGAATGGCCTTCTTGAGATTGTCATAAACCGTGCGTCCTTCTTCCACGGCGTGTGTAATGGAAGCAAAATTATCATCGGCCAGCACCATCTCGGCTGCTTCCTTGGCAGCTTCTGTACCGTTGCGGCCCATGGCTGTACCTACGTCAGCACGCTTTAAGGCCGGTGCATCGTTGACGCCATCGCCTGTCATGGCTACGATCAAGCCCTGTTCCTGTAATAGTCTTACTAAAAGCAGTTTGTGTTCGGGATTAACGCGCGCATACACATCAACGTCTTGAACTCGTTGCCGCAACTCATCCTCACTCATTAATTCCAGTTCCTGTCCGGTAAGCACCTCATCTGGATTAACGAGTTTAAGTTGTCGGGCGATGGCGCATGCGGTGGCACCATGATCACCCGTGATCATTTTCACGCGGATACCTGCATTATCGCAGGCGCGTACTGCCTCGATCGCTTCCTCGCGAGGTGGATCGATCAAGCCAAACAAGCCCAGCATAATCAGGCCATTTTCTACATCACTGAAGGTTATCTCCATCTGTTCATCACTTGCAGGCTTGGTGGCAATAGCCAATACTCGCTGGCCTTGTTTTGCCATTTCTTCAATACGGGTTAACCAGTAATCTCTGTCCAGTGGTTGCACGTCATCGACAATTCTCTGATGAGCGCATATATCCAATACAAGTTCCGGTGCTCCTTTGAGAAAAACAAAGTTATCGCCGTGGTGACTGTGATGAAGTGTTGCCATAAAACGATGTTCAGATTCAAAAGGGATAAGATCGGTACGTGGGTATTGTTTCCCTTCAGCATCAATATCAAGTCCCGCCTTTAAACCTGAGACTAGCAATGCCCCTTCCATCGGATCACCATGGACAATCCATTCACTTCCTCTTTGTTCTAGCGTCGCATCATTGCAAAGCACCGCAGCGCGTACTATCTCCAGCAGAAGAGGTTTCTCATCCTGAAGTACATCCCTGTTTGATAGCGATATTGCACCGTGGGGATCATAGCCAGTACCATCTAGCTCAAACAGGTTGGCGGCAGTAGCAATCGTTCGCACGGTCATCTCATTGCGGGTCAGGGTACCTGTTTTGTCTGAACAAATGACTGACACGGCACCCAGAGTTTCGACAGCAGGTAGTTTGCGGATAATGGCATTACGCTGAGCCATACGTTGCACGCCGATAGCCAGCGTGATGGTCATAATGGCAGGCAATCCTTCTGGAATAGCGGCTACCGCCAGGCTTACAGCAGCAAGAAACATTTCAGCGACTGCATAATCTCGAACTAGTGAGCCGAAAGTGAAAGTAATAATGGCGATACCCAGAATGGCTAACGTAAGCCAGCGACCAAACTGGGCCATCTGACGTAACAGGGGGGTAGTCACTGACTCTACTTCTGATACCAGGGTACTGATACGACCTATTTCAGTATGCTTGCCGGTTGCAACGACCACACCACTGCCCTGACCATGGGTAACAAGGGTGCCCGAATAAGCCATGTTGCGTCGATCACCTATCACAGTTTTTTGCACGACAGTATCAGTAATCTTTTCTACTGCCATCGATTCACCCGTCAATACCGACTCCTGAATTTGAAGTCCCTTTACACGGAACAACCTTAGGTCTGCCGGTACCTTATCGCCTGGTTGCAATAAGACGATATCACCAGGCACCAGCTCTTCAGCCTGGATCATTATTTGTCGAGCATCACGCATAACCATTGCGTTGGGTGAAAGCATCTGACGTATAGCTCTCAAAGCATTCTCGGCCTTGCCTTCCTGAACAAATCCAATTATTGCATTGAGAAAGACCACAGCTAGAATTACACTGGCATCAACCCAATGTTCAAGCATGGCTGTAACGGCGCTGGCAGCAATCAACACATAGATAAGTACATTATGGAACTGGTAGAAAAACCGCACCAATGGACCGCGTGACCTTGCTTCGGGAAGTTGATTCGATCCGTGTTCAGCTAGTCTGTCTGTTGCCTCTTCTCTGGATAGACCATCTGGTGTTGTATCGAATGATGCCAGCACAGCTTTAGCACTTTCGGTATGCCAGCTTTTTGATGTCGAATCTGGGGCACCTGACTGATTATTCAGTTTTCTGAAGGTTTTAAGTGATTGACGTGTGACTACAGCGCCGATCACGGCCAGAATGACCAGTATAGCAAGGGCTATCAACCATTCTATGACCGCAACATCAAAATGCCATGTAAGGTTCTCATTCATATGCATACCTCTGTCTTGAGGAAATTTATCTGGATAAGAATAATCAAAACCAGAATGTTTTGAACTCCCCTGTAGCTTACCAAGCAGAGACATATAGAACTCAACATTGATAAATCCTTTATTAGACTAACAAGCCCGCATCAAGCTTCTACTGATCATTGTCAGGTTTTTCTGCCAATGAGCCAATATATTATCCCTAAAGCCAGTAAAACACCGGTCATTCCTGCTGCAAACCAGTGCGTAATCTTGTTTCCAACCTGTTTTTTACTACCTCTTAAATTTGACCTAATTTATTGATTTTAATCGATTGTTAACAACAGCTTTTCGTGCATAGAGAGAATTTCTCATTCAAATATATATCAGAAGTGTACTTACAGAATTTATTTCAAACTCTAGATAAAAGGGGCTCTAGCATTTGTGCCTTCGTTATACGTTGCTTGCAGCTATCATGCGGAATTGTCAATATGGAATCGGCAATGCCGAGAAAGGGAGAAATGATGGGCCTGGAAGGATTACAGCCCACTTCCCTGTAGGCTGCCAAAGGCTCGCTTCGCTCATGACTAAAATTGACTGAATCAATTTTGAACAGCATATTGCTGGCCCGAAGGGTGAGCTACAGGGATGTAGCGAATAACATCGTTCCGGACGATTTTTTCGAACCTTCGACCTGCCGATTATGAGGCCCGGTTAGTGAGTCTTAATATCCACTGAAACCGCGATCTATAGGCGTTTGTCAGCCATACCTATACTATTTTCCTTACCACTAGTGCGCTCGAAATTTTTTTTATCATTTTTTACTGACGCCATAATCGTGGTACAAAAAAA
>SWCD01023938.1_pt1 | contig 101718 bp, 103 predicted proteins | sample 4693011 | NCBI WGS metagenome assembly SWCD01 (sample SAMN10267278, study PRJNA491770) | bioreactor metagenome | isolation source: DHS bioreactor inoculated with marine | place: Japan: Omine Ridge, Nankai Trough | reverse complement strand
ATAAATTTGGTGGCATATGTAGCAATAATATGGCGGACCGGACGGGATTCGAACCCGCGACCTCCGGCGTGACAGGCCGGCATTCTAACCAGCTGAACTACCGGTCCGTAGAATGATTATACTAATGGTGGGTGCTGAGGGAGTCGAACCCCCGACATTCGCCTTGTAAGGGCGACGCTCTACCAGCTGAGCTAAGCACCCGGTAAGAAGCGGGCGCAATTGTATATTACCAGCTGCTGATAAACAACAACCCAGGGGAAATATTTCAGGACAGATGATAGTGCTAGAGACTTTTAACCGTTTCTAAGACTTCCCGGGCATGGCCATCTGCAGTTACACCATAGATAACATCGGCAAGCACACCATCTTTATTGATAACGAAGGTGGAACGTACGATACCCATCTTCTTTATGCCATTTTTTTCTTTTTCCTGCCATACGTCATAAGCATCGCAAAGTTTTCCGTCGGTATCAGCCAGCAGATCAACCATCAGACCAAATTTATCGATAAATGCCTGGTGACTCTCACAGGAATCCTTGCTGACGCCAAGTACTACGGTATCTGCTTCGGCGAATTCACTGGCCAGCTCGGTAAATTGATTGGCCTCTATGGTACAGCCCGGTGTGTCATCTTTCGGGTAAAAATACAGCACAACATTATTCTTGCCCTTGTAGTCAGCCAGGCTGATCGTTTCATTATGCTGGTTGACGGTACTGAATTCAGGAGCGATCTGGTTTTTCTCTAACATGGTAAGCCTTCCTTTAAAGATTCAGCTAAGAATTATAAAGGCTCTACGTCAAAAATAGACACTAAAAATATTGGGTTATTGTTGGCTTGCTCACAGGTGATGTAACATAGTAAACCTTAACCTGGAGCTTGCTATGCCTGCCGTCAAGCGTCGGTATTACATCTTTATAGCTGTACTGGTCTTGATACTGTCTGGCCTTGCTGCCAGGGTGCATCTGGCAGAGATCCTCATTACCGCACCGCTGCAACAGGCAGGGCTGACAGATGTCACTGCGGACATACAGCGCCTGTCACTCGATAAAACCCGGCTATCACAGCTCGGTTTTGTCATATCGACCGACGCTGGCCAACTGACATTGAATGCCCGGGACATAACGATCAACTACCTGCCAGGCAAGCTGATAAAGGGACGTATCGATACACTCGAAGTTAGTCAGATTGCTCTGCGCCATCACCCTTATAGTCAAGCAGTAGTAAAAAATACCGGGGCTAAAATTACACACCGGAAACAACAGCCCGCTGAAATACTGGCAATGCTGAGAGCCGCCCTGGCTAAACACATACCGCTAAATAAGTTATCCGTTCAAAATATCACGCTAGATGGTGAAATATTTGCCGGGCTTGATGGCAAAAGTCTGCAATTGGTTAGTACCAATAATGCTGACGTCCTGTACGTAGAACTCACGATGCTAAGTGCTGGCGGCGAGAACTCCTCACAAAACGCTGCAACCGCCTATTCCCAGCTGTTAATCACAACGTTAAGCAAAGATGAATTAAACATAGAGCTTCGACCGGCACTGGCACCTGACAAGCAACCAGCAAGCATCAAGCTCAGATTAGATGAGACAAATGTATCAGGCAGCTATCAGTTTTCTCCACGGGGCTTAATATCATGGCTTCAGCCTGCCTCTGGTTTAGAGGCTATCAACGGAATCGATACCATAAGCGGCGAACTGTCGCTTATTTTTGACGCTAACGATGATTTACATGGCGCAGTAACCGCTTCGAGCAAGCATCTATCGATCACTACATACGATGCAGAAAACATCGCACTGGATATAACATTCAACTACACGACTGGAAAAACCTCACAGAATTTGAAGCTGCTCGAAGGCAGCCATCTGAAAGCTGACAACGTCAGCATCGGCGGCATATCGTTTAGAGAAAACCGTATAGATCTATCAGGTGAAGTCTACCTCACAGAGAACGACTGGAAATACCAGGGAATGCTCAACTCGAAGCGATTAACTGCCGCCTATGCGTCACAAAAAACAGAACTGTCTAACATTACCTCTATCATTACTGCTGATTCAGCCAGCCTGCAGGCTGAAGGCAGTTTCTCACCAGCAAGTTTACCTGCACGATTCACTTTCATGCTCAGCCATAAACTTGACCATGGCGCTGGCACACTCTCGCTATCACCGCTAACAGCCATCGATCTGAGTACTGAAGAGGATACTATCAGCAAGTTATTAATCCCATGGCCCTATGCTTTTGATCTGTACCACGGAAAACTGAGCCTCAGTGCTCAGGCGTCCTGGTCTGAAGAGGAAGCCTTTAAGCTGGCTGGCGAGATAAGCCTGGAGGATATCGGAGGCAATATCGGAGAGATCGTGTTCTCCGGTCTGTCTTTCTATCATGAACTCGATATCCTGCCGGCCACCAGGTCTGAGAAAGCGAGCCAGCTGGCAATAGCTACTGTCGATAGCGGTGTCACGATCAGTGATATCAGCATGTCACTCGCTGCGACAACATCAAAAAGAGGGCCACTGCCCAGGTTCATCGTGCGACAATCCGTGGGCAAGATCCTCGGCGGCAGTTTCTCTGCTGATGACATGATCTATGACCTGAATCGAGATAAAAACAGTTTCCGGATCAACCTGAAAGACATCGAACTTGCCGAGATCGTCAAGACACAGCAACTCGAAAATATCGCTGCCAGCGGCAGACTGAACGGCAGCCTGCCGGTAGAGATCGACAAGCAGAATATCGTCATCGCGCATGGCGGTCTGGTTAATAATAAGGCTGGCACCATCCGCTACACCCCGGAGGCGGGTACAGGACAACTCAGACAGAACCCGCTAACCGGTATTACGCTGGATGCGCTCAGAGATTTTCGCTATAGTGATCTAGAAGCTGATGTAAACTACCAGCCAGATGGAGAACTGACGATCAACCTCGAATTGAAGGGCATAAGCCCCGGACTCGATGAAAATCGTCCTGTTCATCTGAATATAAATACTGAACAAAACCTGATCTCATTGCTAAACAGCTTACGCTTTGCCCAGGGAGTCAGTGACAGTATCGACGCCAAAGTCCGTCGTATCTATGAGCAGAGTCATAAATGACATGCAGCAACGAACAGCCAGAAATGAGAAAAACAGCAACTCAAACGACTAATATCAGGCGAACCTAATAGTATGAAAAAACACTTTCTGATCATATCCATCGCCGCATTCCTGATGTCCTGTACGCCGAGCGTCAAGGTCGAAGCGCCGACTGAACCCATTACCATAAACCTCAATGTCAAAATAGAACATGAGATACGCGTCAAAGTCGATAAAGAACTGGACGATATTTTCGCCCAGGATAGCGGACTTTTCTAGGGAGACAACAATGATTAAAAAATTAACAACCATGCTCGCTTTCTGCCTGATGCTGATCACGCAGTCAGCCTATGCCATAGACCTGCAAACAGCAAAGTCTCAGGGACTGGTCGGTGAAGTATCCAGCGGCTACCTGGAAGCCGTTGAAACACCGTCAGCAGAAATAAAAGTACTGCTTACTGAGATCAACGCAAAACGTAAAGCAAAATACCAGGAGATTGCTACACGTAACAAAATAAGCCTGAAAGATGTCGAGCAGTTAGCAGGTAAAAAAGCCATTGAAAAATCAAAACCAGGCAGCTTCATCAAAAGCGGAAGCAGCTGGCAGAAGAAGTAAGCAATACCATGGTTAAAGCCACAATCACTTCATTTTTGCTGCTATTCTTATTCAACAGCAGTATTTTTGCCGAGCAGGCAATCGTCAATGTCGATGGCCGTGAAGTGTTGCTCAACGACAACGGCAGATGGCAATACCGTTCAAATGATCGCTTCGCTGTCACTGCAGATGGTCGCCGTGTACGGCTTAAAGATGATGGCAGCTGGCAGTATATCGGTAATGCACCGCTGGTTTCCAATGAACAGGTGCGGACCAATGAACTCGACATCAATCTAGATAAAGTCGTCATCGAAAAACATGAAACAAAAGTACAAAAAAATACGCGGCTCAGAACTCAGACTGTTTTTCATCTCAACATGGAATACTCTTCATCGGCAGACACAGACCTCAGTATTGCTAACGATACTATAAACAATATCGAAGTACGGGATAACCAGGGGAAAAACTACAAGGTCCTGTCGATACGACCCGCTCCGGCTCGATTCAAACCAGGCACGGAGATATCAGTAGTCATCCGTGCAGAGAAGTCTCCGTCGATATGGAGCGATGCCAGATCGATGGAGATCACATTCAACCCCGGGATACTCGGCATCAGTAAACCGATTACTCTGAGCCAGCGGGTTATCGATTTTGAAGAAGAGAAGGTAGATGGTTTTCAGGACTAAAAGATAATGGTAAAAGATATACTGAAAAACACGTTAAGCATAGTACTCGCAGGTGGCCATGGTTCCCGACTACGTCCCCTGACAGACGAACGTGCAAAACCGGCCGTTCCTTTCGGTGGTAAATACCGCATTATCGACTTCACCCTATCCAACTGTCTGCAATCCGGCCTGCGCCGCATACTCGTACTGACCCAGTATAAGTCACACTCCTTGCAGGAACACCTGCGTGATGGCTGGTCTATCTTCAACCCGGAATTCAATGAATATATCACCCCGGTACCACCCCAGATGCGAACCGGTGAGCAGTGGTATGCCGGTACTGCCGATGCCATCTACCAGAACCTCAACCTGTTAGAAGATAGCCGCGCAGAATACGTGATCATCCTGTCTGGTGATCATATCTATCGAATGGACTATGCCGCCATGCTGGATTTTCATGTAGAACAAAACTCTGCCGCTACGGTAGCGTGTATGGAAGTCAGCCTGGAAGAAGCACGTGGTTTTGGTGTACTGACAGTCGACCAGGATCGACTTATCCTCTCTTTCGAGGAGAAGCCTACCGAACCAAACGCCCTGCCTGATAACCCGCATGCAGCCCTGGCATCGATGGGCATATATGTCTTCAATCTGCAACTGTTACTCGAAGAACTGCGACGTGATCATAAGACACCCGGCTCCAGTCATGACTTCGGCAAGGATATCCTTCCTAATCTCATCAACGAACAGCCGGTCTATGCATACCCCTTCGGTAGTCAGGAAGGTCGGGTCTCACAGGATCGCTACTGGAAAGATGTCGGAACCCTAGACGCTTACTACGAAGCCAACCTCGCCATGCTGGAACCGGTGCCACCGCTGAATCTGTATCAGCGTGACTGGCCGATACGCAGTCACCTTGCACAGAGTCCGCCAGCCCGTACCGTACCGGGTCCGGATGGACATGATGGCATAATCTATAACTCATCTATCGCCGGCGGCACGGTAATCAATGGCGGTACCGTCAAGCACTCTATCCTGTCTGCCTGGGTAAAGGTAAACCATGCTGCCCTGGTAGAGGAATGCATCCTGTACGACAATGTTACCGTCGGTGCTGGTGCAAGACTTAGACGCTGTATCATCGACAAGCATGTACGTATTCCTGATGGTGAAAGCATCGGTTATGATCTTGACCGTGACAGACAACGTTTTACCGTTACCGAAAATGGCATTGTAGTCGTCGGTAGACGTGCTGTTTTCAAAACTGATTGAAACGAACCTGCATGAGAAATATTTTTCCTGGTATCCGGATATATAGTTTTATATTTGACCAGGTGATCATGGGCACTACACCAGTGCCGTCATGACCGAGGTAGATTATGACTGATACATCCAGTTCAAACAGGCTGAAAGGCCTCGAAGGTATGATCTTACTGAGAAAAGGCAAGATCGGTGTATTGAGCAATAACCATCAGTTTATACCTTATACCAGCTTTAATTCCGAATTTTCCGATGAGATAGACAGGTTCTGTGAACAATACAAACAGGACCCGGATCACTATAAACTTGGGTCTTTCAATTTTGATTCCTTCAGTCATCTCGATGAAATCGACTGGCAAAATGCAAACCTGATCCTGGCAGGTCATGTATTCAAAGAACTGAAGATACTTGAAAATAGCCTGCCAGACGAAATCAAAAAATTGCGCAGGCTGCCGGTCGAAAAATGTATGTCTTCCTACATGGGTATGCGGATGTTATCCATCTTCGGCAGCAAGATAGAATATCACCCTATCCTGGTGTTCGATGACAACAATCCTATAGTGATCAATTTTAATATCACCACCTCTAACCCGGACTTTGCGAAACAGGTAAAGCACCTTATCATATCAAGTCCGCTGTTCACCAAGTGTAAGAATGAAGAATTTAAAAGAGGCGTTCTGGATTACTGTTTTGATGATATAAATCTCGATGAGATGAGCAAACATATCTGACGACAAGAACACGTTTAATCCAGTTTCCTCAATCCAGCTCGGTATACTTCTTCGCATTGCCCCTGGCTTTTTCCACCGGGTATTTGTCTTCGTTGATCTCGATCTTGCGATAGGCCGCGTTCAGCAGGTCAACTCCAAGTTTATCCGACAGACGGACCAGGTAGATGAAACAATCCGCCAGTTCGTTTTCGACGTCATCCATCGTCTTCTTTGGCAGCTCATTACTCTGCTCCTCGGTCAACCACTGGAAATGTTCGACGATCTCTGCAATCTCGACACTCAAGGCCATGGCTAGATTTTTCGGTGAGTGGTACTGGTCCCAGTCCCTGGCCGCTGCGAACTCACGCAGACGCTGTTTTAACGGATCAATACCTGAACTATTCATCTGTGTATAACCTGTGTTGATTTAAATATAATTTTATTTAACCGCAAGTACATCGCACTTATACAACGCGCCAGCATCATCAGAGAGTATTTCGACCAGCCGAGGTAAAACAAGATCCATCTTGTTCATGAGTTCAGGCGGTGGATTTATCACTATCATGCCTGAGGACGTCATATCTTTATTACTGGAATCCGCCTTTAAGCCCAATTCGAATTGCTGTATGTGCCTTATACCGCTATTGATGAACCTGTCCTGCAAACGAACGATACGCTGACGATCCACCACCGGGTACCATAGTGCATATATGCCGGTTGCAAACTTCCTGTGTGCGTCGTGTAATGTTGTAAAAACCCTGTCATAATCAGCCTCATCCTGATAAGGCGGGTCGACCAGTATCAAACCACTACCTGAAGTCAGCGGCAACAGCCTGGAAAGATGCTCAAAGCCATCTTTCATGCTCAGCCTGACACGTTTATCCTGCTCGCTGATGTTATCCTGTAATAACTCGAACTCTTCGCGATTTATCTCGTATAACCATGCCCGATCCTGGCTGCGCATCAGGTGTTTGGCGATCAGCGGTGAACCGGGATAATAATCCAGTGAACCGGTCATATTGAACGAATCAACAGTGTCGAAATAGCTGTCGAGTTCAGGCCATGTTTCAGCTTTCAATCTGGTAATAGCTTTGCTGGATGGCAACGGTTTATCCGTACATTCAGAATCCAGCCGATAAAGACCGGCGCCTGCATGAGTATCGACATATTCAAAAGCCCGGTTCTGTTGTCGTAGATATTCAAGTATTTCAACGACAACGATATGCTTGATCACATCACCGAAATTACCGGCGTGTAATGAATGACGGTAACTTAACAAAACATTTACCTTATCAATGATTCAGCCTGCTCATAAAATAATTGGCACGATACTGAGCCCGAAACAGGCAGAATGAAGTGTGATTCTTCGTTAATGGTTGTCTTCACATTTCTGGCATGCGAATGCTTCCAGTTTTGCTGCATCTCTGGCGAAGTTGCGGATGCCTTCTGCCAGTTTTTCGGTCGCCATGGCATCTTCATTCATCATCCAGCGAAATGCTGATTCGTGCATCGCTATGGTCTGTATAGCCATCGATTTTGCTTTCTCTGCATCGAGGTGTCGTTTTACCTCACCTTCTTCACCACGCAGTTCTTCCATCAAACCTGGTGAGATCGTTAACAGGTCGCAGCCGGCAAGTTCTAATATCTCTTCACTGTTGCGAAAACTGGCCCCCATTACGACCGTCGAGTAACCGTGATATTTATAATAGTTGTATATCGCAGTGACTGATTTCACACCTGGGTCATCAGGTGCAGCATAACCATCGACGCCCTCAAGTTTCTTGTACCAGTCCATGATACGGCCAACAAATGGCGATATTAATGTAGCACCGGCTTCGGCTGCCGCAATCGCCTGCGCCAGGCTGAACATTAATGTCAGGTTGCAATGGATACCGCTCCGTTCAAGTTCTGTTGCGGCCTGGATACCTTCCCAGGTAGAGGCTATCTTGATCAGTATCCTGGATGTATCGACACCCGCCTGTTTATAAAGATCGATAATTTTTTCGGCACGTGCAACAGTCGCGACACTATCGAATGACAGGCGAGCATCAACTTCTGTCGATATGCGCCCGGGTATGATCTTGAGTATCTCGACGCCAAAGTTCACGGCAAGTTTATCCATCATATCGATAGCACGACTCTCCATCTGTTCACTGCGCGACATGGCATAGTCGATGGCATCATCCAGCAGGTGAACATACTGCGGCTGTTGCGCGGCATTGAACAGCAATGAAGGATTAGTAGTCGCATCCGTCGGAGTGTACGCGCTGATCGAATCGATATCACCGGTATCAGCTACCACTGTTGTCATCTGTTTTAACTGCTCAAGCTTATTCATCTCTGTATCACCTGTTGTTGGATGTGGATTACCGGGTATGAATTAGATCTGAACTCAATATATCAAATCCATCGTAGCAGCATTCTGCTACTGAATAAAATAATATTCAATTGCAAAAAAAATAACGGATAACACGATGGTAAACAGTACCTACTTGCTGATGAGTTGTAAAAATTCATGCCGGGTACGATGGTTTTCTCGGAATGAACCCAGCATCATCGACGAGATAGTCGATGAGTTCTGTTTCTGCACACCGCGCATCATCATGCAGAAATGCTGTGCTTCGATCACTACACCGACACCGGCAGCATTCGTCACTTCCATGATAGCGTCAGCGATCTGCTTCGTCATCTGTTCCTGTATCTGCAGGCGGCGGGCATACATATCTGTAATACGGGCAATCTTCGAAAGGCCGATCACCTTACCCTGTGGCAGATAGGCGACATGAGCTTTGCCGACAAAAGGCAGCAGGTGATGCTCACACATGGAATATAATTCGATATCTTTGACGATCACCATCTCATCATTGTCTGACTCAAATACAGCGCCATTGACGATCTCTTCTAATGACTGCTGGTAACCCTGGGTCAGGAAAGCAAAAGCTTTAGCAGCACGTTGCGGCGTCTTCAACAAGCCATCACGTTCTATGTCCTCACCGGCGTTGCTGATCAATTGTTCATACAATTCTGATGTCTTCATAGTTTTTATTCCTGCATCAAGCGTTATCGCGTATTTACCATGCTAGAGACCGCGTTTAAAAGATCGAGCATGACGTATTATCTACATTAAAAATAGATGTTAATAGAACTATTATATTTTCCTTTTGTCACTCATTAACCACAGGCTATGTCATGACATACCCAAGCTGTCATCAACTGGAAACAATAAATGACAAAGATCCTTTTGAAGATGAGATCAGAGATCCCACTGACTGTTGGCAGTACCCTTTCGATCAACCGTAATAGTAACCACTTCTAAAGTATATTGTTTTACCTGGAAACAGAGAGTAGTATGCCGAAAAATTTCAACTCATTAGCCGAAGTAGAGTCACTGATGTTTATTCATCCAGGTCATCACAGAAATAACCATCATCGAAATAAGATGTATAAACAGCTGACATACTTCGCCATTTTTCTCTTATTGCTGTCCACTACAGTCGTCTATGCTGCAGCTCCTGGCAAAGGTAAGCCCAAAGAAAAACATGTTATCGTTGCGCCGGTAATCGTGAAACAGATATCTGACCGGGTAGAAGCCCTGGGCACCGCACGTGCCACCGAGTCCGTCAATATCACCAGTAATGTCACAGAGAAGATAACACGTATCGGCTTCGAGGACGGCCAGCAGGTCAAAGCGGATACCATACTCGTCGAACTAGCCAAGGCAGAAGAACAGGCCGAACTCAAACGCGCTCAGGCAGTACGCGGTGAACGTAAGCTGGCACTGGAGCGTCTCAAGCAGCTCGAAGAACGGAAGCTGACCACACCAGATGAGATAGACCGGACACGTCTTGAGCTAGAGCAGGCAGATGCCAGCATCACTGCGATCAAAACCCGTATCAGCGACCGCGTCATCCGCGCACCATTCGATGGCATCGTTGGTTTACGCGATGTCAGTGTTGGCACACTGGTAGAAACCGGTGACCTTATCGCTACGCTCGATGATATACGCCAGATCAAACTTGATTTCAATGTACCTTCGGTTTTTCTCACTGAACTGAAACCCGGACTGAAAATAAAGGCACATGCGGCAGCGCTCGGCAATAGAGAATATACTGGCGAGGTAAAAAGCATCAATAGCCGTGTCGATCCGGTGACACGCACGATACAGGTACGTGCCCTGCTGCCAAACCCTGACGGCAGCATCATTCCCGGCATCCTGATGCAGGTCGACCTGTTGCGAAATACCCGTCAGGCCATGGTGATTCCGGAAGGCTCATTGCTACCACTTGCAGACAAGCAATATGTCATGCTGCGGATCAGGAAAGACGGTAAAGACACCGTCGAGAAAAAACAGATAGTGATCGGTCTGCGCATGCCGGGATTTGTCGAAGTACTGCAAGGACTGAACGAAGGTGACCAGGTGGTCACACACGGTAACAGTAAAGTACGTCCTGGTGATGTTCTCGATGTCATGGCTGTCGATGATGGAAGTGTCGATATCACCACCATCATCAAACAGCAGAGAACGGATGGCATGAAGAATAAAGACAAGGATGACGCGGAAAAACAGCCGTGATACTCTCGGATGTCTCGGTAAAACGCCCGGTACTGGCAGCAGTATTATCCATTTTGCTGATCGCATTTGGACTGGTTGCTTTCGACCGGCTACCGCTGCGTGAATTTCCCAATATCGATCCGCCGGTGGTCTCTATCGAGACCGTGTATCCCGGAGCCTCGGCCGATGTCGTTGAAAGCCGCATTACACGCGTTATCGAAGATCGCATTGCCGGTATCGAGGGTATGCGCTTTATCGAATCCAGCAGTGAAGACGGTCGCTCGAATATCTCCGTCGAATTCGATGTCGAGCGCGATGTCGATGCCGCCGCAAATGATATCAGAGACCGCGTCTCCGGCGTACTCGACAACCTGCCGGTAGAAGCCGAACCGCCCGACATCCAGAAAGCCAGCAGTGACGATGATGTCATCATGTGGCTCAACCTTGCCAGTGACCGTCTCACTGTACCGGCGTTGACCGATTATGCCGAGCGCTACCTGCTGGACCGTTTCTCGGTACTCGATGGTGTCGCCCGTGTACGTATCGGCGGCAAACAGTCTTACGCATTACGTGTCTGGCTCGACCGCAACAAGCTGGCGGCACGCGGCTTAACCGTTGCCGATGTGGAAAATGCCCTGCGCACCGAGAATGTCGAACTGCCTGCCGGTAGCATCGACTCAAAAGAAAGACAGTTTACGATGCGTATAAAGCGCACCTTTCGCACCGCCGAAGAGTTCTCGAAGCTGGTCATCTCAAAAGGTAGTGATGATTATCTGACTCGTCTCGCTGATGTAGCTCGTGTGGAGCGCACAGCCGAAGAAGACCGCCTGTTCTTCCGTGGTAACGGCATCCCCATGGTCGGTATCGGTATCATCAAGCAGTCGACTGCCAATACCCTGGAAGTTGCCAGGGCAGCCAAGGCTGAAATGGAAAGGTTAAACCCTTCCCTGCCCGTTGGTATGAGCATCAACCAAAGTTATGACACCTCGGTATTTATCGAAGGCGCTATCAAGGAAGTCTATAAGACGCTTGGCATTGCAATCTTCCTGGTAATCCTGGTCATATACCTGTTCCTAGGCAGCATACGCGCTACCCTGGTACCCGCTGTGACCGTCCCTGTATCACTAATCGCGACCTCGCTGGTGTTGATGGTACTGGATTATTCTATCAATATGCTGACCTTGCTGGCGATGGTACTGGCTATCGGCCTGGTCGTCGACGATGCCATCGTGGTCCTGGAAAACATCCACCGCCGTATGCATAAATACGGTGAATCTGCACTGGTCGCAGCCTTTACCGGGACTCGCCAGGTAGCTTTTGCCGTTATCGCGACGACCATAGTACTGGTCTCTGTATTTGTTCCGATCGCTTTTCTACAGGGCAATGTCGGCCGCCTGTTCTCAGAATTTGCTATCACGATGGCCGCCGCAGTGGCATTTTCCAGCTTCGTTGCACTGTCCTTATCACCGATGCTGGCGTCCAAAGTACTGCGCACAAGTGACAAGGATAATCTCGTCACGAGATTCGTCGACAAATCTTTTAAGCGCCTGCAGAGTGGTTATCATACGGTTCTGGCCGGTGCGCTTAAACACAAATGGATTATCTTGCTGGTTTTTGTCGGTGTTGGTGCATCATCCTCGTGGTTGCTGACACATATACCCGACGAGTACACTCCAAAAGAAGACCGAGGTGCTTTCTTCATCCTGGTCAACGGACCGGAAGGTGCCTCCTATGAATACATCAGGAAATATATGGACGAAGCCGAAACTCGCTTGATGCCCCTGGTTGAGTCCGGTGAAGTTACCCGACTGCTGGTAAGGGCGCCACGCAGCTTTGGCAATGTTGCTATCTTCAATAATGGCATCATCATCACGGTGCTGAACGACTGGGAATCACGTCGCTCTGCCTGGGAGATCATGGACGATGTCCGCGCCAGGCTCGGCGACCTTCCCGGGGTAAAAGCCTTTCCGGTGATGCGCCAGGGTTTCGGTGCGCGTATCCAGAAACCGGTACAGTTCGTCATCGGCGGCGGTACCTATGAGCAGCTCGCCGAGTGGCGTGACATCCTTCTCAGCAAGATCAATCAGGACAACCCCGGACTGACCGGCCTGGACTACGACTACAAAGAGACCAAGCCGCAGATACAGGTTGTCATCGATTATGACCGTGCCGCTGATCTTGGTGTCACAGTCAGTAATATCGGACGAACCCTGGAGACTATGCTCGGCTCTCGCAAGGTAACCACTTATATCGACGAAGGCCAGGAGTATGACATCCTGCTCGAAGGTGAACGTAAGGAACAGCGTACACCGAACGACATCCAGAACATCTACGTACGCTCGGATCGTAGCGGTGAACTGATCCCTCTGTCCAACCTGGTCAGCCTGGTCGAATTTGCAGACTCGATCGAACTCAACCGTTACAACCGGGTACGTTCTATCACCATAGAGGCCAACCTGGCGGAGGGATATTCCCTGGGTGAGGCACTGACTTACATGGAGTCGCTGGTCGATGAACACCTTCCCGGTGAAGTCATCATCGACTACAAAGGGCAGTCACGCGACTACAAGTTTGCCGGTGAGTCACTGCTGTTTATCTTCCTGCTAGGTATCATGGTGGTGTTCCTGGTACTGGCTGCACAGTTCGAGAGCTGGATACACCCCTTTATCATCATGCTCACCGTGCCGCTGGCGATGACTGGCGCCTTGTTCGGTCTATATATCACCGGTCAGACGCTGAACCTGTACAGCCAGATCGGTCTCATCATGCTGGTCGGGCTGTCGGCGAAGAACGGTATCCTGATCGTCGAGTTCGCCAACCAGTTACGTGACCAGGGTCGTGAGTTCAGCGAAGCCCTGATCGAAGCTGCCGATACCCGTTTCCGCCCCATCATCATGACCGGTATCACCACGGCTGCCGGCTCGGTACCGCTGCTGATATCTTCCGGTGCCGGTACTGAGACCCGTTATGTCCTTGGCGTGGTGATAATGTTCGGCGTCATCGCCGGTACCCTGTTCACGCTGTTCATCGTACCAGCGGCTTATGACCTGGTCGGCAGGTATACCGGCTCGCCTAAAGCCGTCGCACAGCAACTGGAAAAAGAGCTGGAGCAAACCGGTCACAACGACTAAATAAAGTGAATCTGTAAAATTAAGATAGTCAAAATCAGCGAGGCCTGAATCAAAGCACCTAGCAGTGATTGATTCAGGCCTCGGACGATCGCTAGAGAGCAGACATTTACTTTATAATTTAACCAGCCTGATATCGACACCATAAGCATTATTCTCAAGACTTTTCGCTATGAACAATGGTGTTTTATTATGTTCGACAAGGTCAAACACGCGCTGCTTTTTCAGCGGCTGTTTTTTTTCATCGAGCAGCATCAGTAGACTGGGTTTCATCTTCTGTTCTGTGTTCTGAGATAACACTGCACCCACGGCGCCAGATGTCAGTTCGACCAGGGAACCCGTCGGATATACACCCATGCATTGAATGAACTGTTGTACCAGGTCTTTCTGAAAGAGTTTATCACTCAGATTGTAGATATTCTGCAGAGCCTTGTGCTCAGGTATAGCCTGCTTGTATGGCGCTGACGAGATCATGGAGTCATAACAGTCGATGATAGCAGCCATACGGCCAAACGCCGGCGTCTGCGTACCGACAAGTCCATTAGGATAACCACTGCCATCGTATCGTTCATGATGGGTCAACGCGATATTGATAATATGCTCATTCATCCCTTTCGCCTGCCGCAGTAGATCAACACTGAAAGCGACATGTTTGCGTATGATGGCTACTTCTTCCTGGGTCGGCGGTGTCGTTTTCGCCAGCAATGCCTTCGGCAGTTTGATCTTTCCTATATCCATCAGCAGTAATCCGGTTGCCAGGGTCGTCAGATCTTTCCTGTTGAGGCCTAAGTGACGGCCAAAAGCTATACCCAGCGCGCAATTTTGCACAGAATGGTCATAACTATAACTATCATGATCCTGCATCTTGGACAGCCACATGAATGCATCTGAGTTTCTGATAACACTGTTCAAAACAGGCTCGACAGCTTCCTTGACATTGGCGACATCCAGTTGCCCTTTTCTTATATCGTGTTCCATTATGCGAGTGATGCTGGCCGAGGCCTTCTCTATTGCTGCCCTGGCATCGGGTAACTCCTGAATGGTCGTTTTCTGATCGATATATTTCACCGATTTTTTACCGGTATTGAGGATGGTTTCAAGTTGCTTGTTAACTGCCAGACGCTGTTTGACATGAAACTTGGGATTAGATAAAGGCGGTGCTGTATCGAGGTACAGGTCAGCTTTCTCTCCCATCTCGATATCGATATAGACGTAGTCACAATATTCAACCAGCTTGCTGATATCGCTCTCTTCTTCGATAAAAAACCCCTGAATCAGAAACGGTGTTTGTCCCCATGGGCGATCGAGCTTCGAGACATACATTCCCAGTTTCAGATAAGCGGTACTAACTTTGCGATCCATAATGGCTAACCTCATGAAATCTAACTAGTTTTAAGGATTTTATGGATTTTTATTTTGACTGCTTACGATGTTGTGAAAACATCACGTGTGGCAGAACTACTTATGCAGAAAAGTATAGTCATGGAATGTTGATAAGGACAGGCTCTGCGTAATTTTTTCAACAATTCCGACGAATGGTCATTCCAACCGATCAATTGTGGTAGCTAAGCAAAAATTGATATGCTCAGCCCTGTGATGCTCATCATCAAACAGCATCTTGTCACACATTCTTGTAAACTAGGGAAACTTTTATTCCGGGAGATTCATATGAAATCCAAAGTCAACACCAGCATCCTGTTCCTGCTGACAGCATTGATGATAGCAGGTTGCTCAAGTGCTCCTGCACCACAGCATGATCCATACAATGATGCTGATTCACAGCGATCCAGAGCGGATAAAGCACAGGATGAGATGTCTAGATAAGCATATTCTGTGCCTGCTTCTGCCGCAAATGGCAATCAGCTAGCAGTCACAACAGGCACGAGATAAATTATTCAGCGAGCGCTTTTAATTTCTCGATCAGTTCATCGGAATCCCATTCAACACCGCCGAACAGGGTGTATTTGATCTTGCCATCTGGGCCGATGATGAAGTTGGAAGGTGCGGCAAAAACGCGCCAGTCTTCGATGCTCTTACCCTCTTCGTCCATCAGGATGGTGAACTCGGGTTTTACTTCGTTGACGAAGGTCCTTACCTCCGCCTCGGTTTCACCCATATCGACGGCAAGGATCTTGAACGGGGTATCCCCCATCTTGGTCATCATCTTGTTCATCGAAGGCATCTCTTTGCGACAGGGTCCACAGTAGGTCGCCCAGAACTGAACCAGTACCACCTGACCCTTGTAATCCTTCAGGTCATGGATCTCACCCTGCAGGTCCTTGAGGGTTAATGATGGTGCCGCGATTTCCTTGCTCACCGGTTTCAGATTAGCTGCATAAACTGCCGCCTGAGACAGGGTGACAAGGCCGAACAGGAAAAATACAAAGGTTTTCTTAAACATTAGATTTCATTCTCACCGAGATAAAATAAACTGACTTTGATCAACCCTGCCATCTGCGAAGTTACAACATCTTCAGAACGGTTGGCGTCCTGACGTTTAAAGAAGTAACCACGAACCTTGGGGATGACTTTGGATATCACTTCACTTCCGCTTTTCTGTAATTCATGACTAAGGGTGTTCAGCCCCCAGCGGTTTGGCGTACGCCCGCCTTCCAGCAGCATGATCGGTAATTTAGTCTTGCCGACTGCATCGACGTATTCAGGTATCTCGCCAGGTACTGGCGTTCCTTTAAACAGCCGAGGAAACATCAGGATAGCACCGGCAACAGGCTCATGCCCCTCAGCTTCCCACTCACTGGCGGCTCGCAATATAAGCTCTGTATCAGGACCGCTGGCGATCAGGTAGACTTTTTTACCAGTCTTTAGCGCTTCAGAGATAATGCTGATTATGGACTGCGTAGGAATACTTTCAAGACTGCTGCGGACCTTGGGCAGCATCAGGCTGCCTAGCATATCCGGCATCCAGACTTCGATACCGTCTTCAGCTAATGAATTGGCGGTTTTCTCCTCGGCAACACTTTTACCTTCGTCACAGGGGAAGCCGAGCAACAGGACATCGCCCTCGGCTGGAAACACGCGTACTTCGACATCAGCATCATCGGTTTCGATGTTCTTGATTACTTTTGCCTGCACGTTAGAGGTAAACAGAAGTAACAGCGAATAGAATAAAACGGTTTTTAAATTCATCATTGTTTGATTTGGGTTATTAAAATTTAACAGCAAGTAGTGTTATGCTACCTGAAATTAAACCGCTACTCACATATATATAAGAAAAAAAATATGTATTTCAAAGATTTAGTTAATAAAGCTCAATATCTACGTCATCATAGACGCCTAATAGCAAACTGTATTCTAGCATTCATGGCCTTCACGCCTGTTTGCGCTATATCAACAAATGCTAATGTAACTGATGAAATCACCCAGGCGATAGCGCTGAAACCCGATATAGAAAACGGCAAACATATCTACCGTTTATGTGCCAGCTGCCACCTGAAAAACGGCTGGGGTAAAGAAGACGGCAGCTTCCCCGTTATCGCTGGCCAGCATCGCAATGTGCTGATAAAACAACTAGAAGATATCCGTTTCAAGAACCGTGATAACCCGACGATGTATCCGTTTACCGACCCTGAATCAATCGGTGGCATACAGGGTATCAGCGATGTTACCGCCTATATCGCTTCCATGGAGAAAGACCCGGCTCCCGGTATCGGTGATGGCAAGAATTTAACACTGGGTAAAAAGATTTACGAAAAACGCTGTATCCAGTGCCATGGCGACCAGGGGCAAGGCAATAATGATGCTTTCTTTCCGAGCCTGAAAGGCCAGCATCATGCCTATCTGCTGCGCCAGCTTAAATGGATAAGGGAAGGCTACCGGAAGAATGCCAATGAAGTGATGGTAACCGAGGTGAAGGCGTTATCTGATAGCGAACTGGATGCCGTGGCAGATTATCTATCAAGACTGCGATAATCATTACCTGCTGTTTGCTCTGATGTCTTTATCGCAATAGAACGTCTTCAGACATAATGCTACAGCGACTGCACATAGGCGAGCATCTTTTTACGCATAGCCTCGTCTGGCAGGCGGCCATAACCTGCATCAATATTTTCACGCAGATGTGCGATCTGCGAGGTCGCGGGTATCGCGCAGGTAACCGCAGGATGCGAGATGATAAATTTCAGAAAAAATTGTGCCCAGTTCCTGCAGTCGATCTCACCCGCCCAGGCCGGTAAAGGGTAACGTTCAAACTCGTCAAAAAGACCGCCACGCTGAAATGGCCGGTTGATGATTACCGCGATTCCCCTTTCTTTCGCCAGCGGCAGCAGCACCTGTTCGGCTTCACGATCGAGAATATTATAGGTGAACTGCACGAAATCCAGTTGCTCGGTTCGCATGATGTGTTCCAGTTCATCGTGTCGACGACCATGCGAGGTAGTCACGCCGAGATAACGTATATCGCCCTGCTGTTTCATGGTACTCAGGGTCGGCAGGTGCGCCTCCCAGTCCAGCAGGTTATGCACCTGCATCAAGTCCAGCTGATCTAGCCCCCACAACAGGCGTGACTCTTCCATCTGGATAAACCCCTGCCTGTCGCCCGTGGTCCAGACCTTGGTCGCAGAGAACAGGCCATCATGCTGCGCGATTTTTTTCAAACCTTTACCGATAACCTCCTGTGCGACACCATACATGGGTGAAGAATCCAGTACCCCGCCTCCCCGTGTTAAAAACTCACGCAGGATAGCGATGCGTTTGGCCAGTTCGACTTCATCATCGACATCGATAGCAAATGTCAGCCACGAGCCGAGACCGATCGCAGGAATCTTTTCGCCGCTGGATGGAATTATGCGGACATGCCTGCCGGCTGATGTATTGGCTGAAGGCGAAACACTAGCTTCCTTATTTGCAGCGAGGGCTGGTGCCAGGTAGCTGCCTTCTGATACAGCCATAGTTGAAGCTGTTATCGCCAGGTATTTTATAAATTGTCGACGTGAAATTGACACCGCTAAAACCCCTGAAATCAATCGGATAAGTTATTCTACCCCCACTTAAAAAGCAGGAATAGCTATCATTTTAGGGATCAACTATACATAATATAATTTACATCGTTATTGCGGGGCAATGATATGAAAGAACATACGGTAACTGTCACTGACAATAGAACTGGTAAGCAGATCGAACTGCCGGTAAAACACCCGACACACGGGCCATACGCCGTCGATATAGGCCGATTATTTAATGATGCGGGCTATTTTACCTATGATCCCGGGTTTTTATCGACTGCCAGTTGTCAGAGTTCCCTGACTTACCTGGACGGTGAAAAAGGTGAACTGCTTTATCGCGGCTACCCTATCGAACAACTGGCAGAAAAAAGCAGCTTCACCGAGGTCGCCTACCTGATGTTATACGGAGAACTGCCACAGGGAGATGCATTAAAAGAGTTCAACGATGTCATCATCTGCCACAGCATGCTCAATGAATCTCTGAGCAGTCTTTTTAACGGCTTCTACCACGATGCACATCCGATGGCGATAATGGTTGGTGTGGTGGGTTCGTTATCCGCTTTCTACCATGACTCGACGGATATCAGTAATGCCAGCCACCGCGAGATCGCAGCACACCGGATGATCGCCAAGATGCCTACCATCGCTGCAGCGAGTTATAAGCATTCCATCGGCGAACCGCAGATGTACCCTGATAACTCCCTCAGCTATACCGGTAACCTGCTACGCATGATGTTCGCCGTCCCCTGTGCGCCGTATGTAGTCGACCCTATCGCTGAAAAAGCGCTCGACCTGATATTCATCCTGCATATCGACCATGAACAGAATGCCAGCACCTCGACCGTCCGCCTGGCAGGAAGCTCGCGCGCTAATCCATTCGCGTGTATCGCTTCGGGCATAGCGGCTTTATGGGGACCTGCGCATGGCGGCGCGAATGAAGCGGTGCTGACCATGCTTGACCAGATCGGCAGCGTCGAGAACATACCGAAGTTCATCGCCCGCGCGAAAGATAAGAGTGACCCCTTCCGCCTGATGGGATTCGGTCACCGGGTCTATAAGAATTATGATCCGCGTGCCAAGATCATCCGCAACATGTGCCATGACGTGCTGGAACAACTCGGCGATAGCAATGATCCCGCTTTCGAGCTGGCGCTGCGCCTGGAAGAAGTTGCGCTGAGTGATGAATATTTCGTGCAGCGTAATCTCTATCCCAATGTCGATTTTTATTCCGGACTTATCTACAAAGCTCTCGGTATTCCCAGGAACATGTTTACCGTGATGTTTGCTATCGCCCGGACCGTTGGCTGGGTCGCACAATGGACCGAGATGATCGCCGAAGATAACCAGCGCATCGGCCGTCCAAGACAGCTATATATGGGGCCGGAAAAACGTGACTATGTCGAGATCGACAGACGCCGATAGATTTACACAGACGGATCAATGCCTGTAGATAAATACCTCGCGCACTATCCACCATCAGTGATCGCCCAGGTCAAAAGCATGGTAGAAAAAGGACGGCTGGCCGCTTACCTGAAAGGGAAATATCCACAAGCACATGGATTCGTCAGGGATAACGACCTACGTGACTATGTGCTATCGCTAAAAAACCGACACATGAAGAAGTCACAACCTCTGAGCAAGATAGTATACGACGATAAACTTCATGTTCTGAATAATGCCCTCGGCACGCATAGCTATATCTCACGTGTACAGGGTGGACGATTGAAGGCAAAAAATGAACTGCGTGTAAGCTCGGTATTCAAAAAAACACCCGAAGCTTTTCTCAATATGATCGTGGTCCATGAGCTGGCTCATCTGAAAGAGAAGGAACACAACAAGGCCTTCTACCGCTTATGCCTGAACATGCTGAACGATTACCATGAAGTGGAACTCGATATGCGGCTGTACCTTATCCAGCTGGAGACAGATGAAGCCCTGTACGGTTGATACCCACAGCAGAAGTCTGTACATGAGAAACATCTCCCCTGGTGTCTGGTATCACCATGTTAGGTAAGACTGTTATCAACGTTAAAATTCAGGGCCGATCACAAGGTAAAGCGTTTCCTGACCAAGACTGGACAGACCATAACCGATATAGACAGCACCTAGTGTCGTATCTGCACCCCAGAACAGGCTGCCACCGGAGACCCAGTCATAGGGGTCCTTCATCAATTCATCATTGATCCGCCCGGCTTCCAGTGACATACCGAAATACAGTCCACGACCAAGCTGGGGCGGCAGGCTGGCGTACTGGCGATAATAGCTGAGAGAGGCCAGGTTGTATTTAGTGCCTTTGAGCTGATCCAGGAACAATCCTGATAAGCGGCGTGGACCACCCAGGGTAAAGGCCTCATAGACTGGCAGATCATTCGTATCACTGACCTCATCGCCCCATTCGAATTGGGCCGCATAGGTATTCTTACCGAAACTGACAACACCTGCCATGGTCACCTGAGCGCGGATAAAATCGAGATTGTCAGTCCCTGTTTCTGTCGCGGACTTTATATTCATACTGGCGAGCAACCCGGACCTGGGAAACACTGCACTATCCAGCTGATCATAGATTCCCGCTAATATTAATCCTCGTTGTGTATTTTCTGACTCTTCAAGCAGCGGTGTAGCAATGCCGAAATCAGGTTTACCGATAATCTGTGCGACATAAGGAGTCAGTTTTAACTCGCCGATATTGCTTGTGACACCGAGATCCAGACCTACCTCGCCACTGGATACCTCGAAATCACCCAGCCGGGTATCTTCCAGGTAGAACTGCACGAATTCTTTCGTCAGGCTGATATATGGTGAAATGAATGCGCCATCTCGTACCTGCAGCGGCTGCCAGAATGCAGTTCTCAGGATTGTATTGTAACCGAGCTGCACATCGGTCAACCATTCGGCACCAAGGGAATTGATCTGGGTCTGGCGATAACTGAATGCGAGATTGAGCTGTGTCGGACTGGTAAAATCCGTGGCTGCACCCAGGCCGAACTTGAGAAAACCAGGCCCCCATGGCTTGTTCTTCGCTTCGATGCGCAGCTCCGCTTCATCGCCTTGCGGGATGATGGAATAACCTATATAAGAATAATCACCGCGACCGAAGGTGTCGATAATTTCATGGTGCAGTTGTGCAACGTCAAAGTCTTTACCTGATTTCGTTCTGATATCACGTAATACTGCTTCCTTCTGGGCATCACTCGCAGCATCCACAGTAATAGAGGTAATATTAAAGTCTGTTGTCCTGCTCAGGTGGCGATATTTGAGCCACTGTTCAAACTGTTCTTCGGGCAGTGCCAGTGCCGACAGTTTGTCTGCATTGGCACGAGCTGCGTCTTCACCACGTTTGATGATCTCCAGCTGCTGGTCGAAACTGGTTGAAGTGAAACCTTCGAGATCCGGCGTGATGAGTATGTCATCGGCAGTCAGTTTCTGCAGTGATTCCTGAACATTCTGTTCAGTCAATATGATGACAGACTGCTGCGCTACATCTAACGAGTCCTTTATCATGTCACTGCTTAGTGTACTGGTACCGAGATTGACCGCGATGAGTACATCGCCGCAGAGCTCACGTCCAGTATCCACCGGCAGGTTTCTTGCCAGACCGCCATCGACATAGACATCACCATCGACCTCAGTGGGCGCGATGACAGCGGGCAGAGACATGCTGGCACGCATGATCCTGGCCAGCTCTCCCCTGTCGAATACCTTTGTCTCGCCAGTGCCGAGATTGGTGGCAACGGCACGATACCGCGTCGGCAGATCATCGAAAGAAATATCGGCGATAGACGCATTATTGCCTATCAGTTCTTTCAGAAACAGCTCGAACTTATAACCCGCCGATGCCCCACTCGGCAGCTCAATCATCCAGTCGTTGAAACCCAGGGAAAAATTGAACAGGGGCCGGAAGTCATCGCGTTTTAACTGGAAAGCGATGTTAGCACGTGGCGGCAGGTCATCGAACAACGCGCCGAGGTCGGTCTCAGTGATGACCTCTCTTATATAATATGGACTTACTCCGGCGGCATAAGTACCGCCGACCAGTGCTCCCATACTGGTGCCGACGACGCAGTCGACGGGGACATGTAATTCTTCGAGTACTTCGAGCACGCCGATATGGGCGAGTCCGAGCGCACCGCCACCGGAAAGTACGACCCCGATTTTGGCACGATGACTATCTTTTACCGCCGTCTTCTCAGTTTCGGCAAAACACTGTAACGATGAGAGTGCTGAGCATACGGTTATGCTGAAGCTAATAATGAACTGTTTCATCATCTGGTCTAATCCGCTCATCGGGCAACTATACAGCGATGAGTTTATGATAGCGCGTTTTTTATTTTGCGAAATTATGGCATTTTTTGCGCCGTATAACATCTGGATAAACCCTGTCCCCGGTACTGATAGATTGTTTTCTGCCAGTATCCTCGAGTCTGACATAATCAGATAGAGCTGAGCTCACGGTAATAGTGCAGTAATGGCATCTTGACATGGTTCTTCAGGCCGCTGTAAGGCAGTAGTACGCTTACAGCAGAACACGATGGCATGTCTTCTGGCCATCGATTCACCAGAAACAGAAACCATGTTCTCGCTTAAAAGACTTTGTATCATACCCATCAGTAAAGAGCTTAGATGACAAAGGTATGTTTTTATGACTGCTTGCAAATAAGTATCTCTATTCAAGGGCTGACAAACGGCATCATCTCTCTGGTGCTTAATGTCGAGATCTACCTCGATTCTTGCCCTGTCATCAATCCCGATCACTCTGCAGTATAGGAGCACCTGGATCAAGCAGGGTCAACACATGCTTTGCCGAAAAGCTATTGCAGCAATAAGAATGGCTCGCACATCGGATATATGCCGAAACTGCATGAATTCTCAATAATCCTACACGCACGTGTCAATACGTAGGGCAATGCGTCTGTTATTAAGAAGCTAATCTCTCATTCAACATATATAACTACCCCGCGTTACTTCTTAGTTTATAGCCAGTACAGTCCGATCTAAGCCAATCTATGTAAGGTCTAAAGATCATATCTTCGTTTTTTTCGATCATTCATACCACTTAATTCGAATTGTCTTTCATTAAATTACCTATAAATTAGAGTTATATTAATTCTAAAAACCATAAGAGACTTATTCATAATGGAAAAAGAATCAAACCTAAGCAATAAATCGCTGGCATCAGGCTATATAGTTTTCAATGGGCTTTCTAATAAGTGGTAAGTTAATCTGGTCTCACCATCAGGTGAAATGAGGGGTTTATGAAAACACTACGATCGTCTGTAATGTGGACTTTAGCATTGCTTGCAGTCTGGCTGATATTGGCTGAGGGTGATCTGGCATCATTAATGATAGCTGCCCCGTTTATTGCATTGGCGATATTGTTGAAACCCGTTAAAGATGACCGCTCCGACGGCTCCGGTCTACTAGTAAACATCAGCGGTCTGCTCCAGTTCGCCGGGTTCTTTATTCTTGAGTCACTACGCGGAGGAATAGATGTCAGCCGTCGGGTATTAGCCCCTAAAACCAGGATTGACCCTGTTTTTTATGATTATTCCATGCAGCTGCGGATCCCTTATGCGCAACAGCTCTTCATCAGCAGTATCAGTTTATTGCCCGGTACATTGTGCGCAGACATGAATAACAACCATATACATATCCACACTCTGGATCAGCATATGGATACAACTCAGGGGATCAGGCGCCTGGAGTACCTGGTCGGGAAAATATTCGGAGAAGCCTTATGATGCCCAGCGGCGCCTCAACTTCAATACTGACCATTGTCTTACTGATAGCGCTCAACGTTTTATTACTCAACCTGTTCCTCGGCCTCATCCGCACGTGGCTCGGACCGAGTGTAGAAGACCGCTTCAGTGCCATTTTATTAATGGGCACCGGCGGTGTGGCCATGTTGTTGATCCTGGCCATATTATTGCAGGTAACGGCGCTTTACGATGTCGCCCTGGTCCTGGCTTTACTGGCGGTAGTGGGTACCGTCGCATTGACGCAGAGCGAGACTAATCATGATTGATACCCTGGCCATACTGGCGATTTTTTCCGGGCTGTTCTTTTTCCTCTCAGGCAGCATCGGTTTGCTGCGCTTACCGGATCTCTTTTCAAGACTGCATGCACTGGCAAAGGCTGACAATGTTGGCCTGGCTTTAATCGCGCTGGGCGTCATCATGCTCGAGCCTGTTCTGATCAATGACATCAAGATTGTCATCACCTGGTTACTTGTCATGGCGGCCAGTGCGATTTCATCACACCTGATTGCAAGGCGTGCGCTACGGGAGAACCGTAAAGATGGTTGAATTACTCTGGTCCATTTTTGATATCACGCTGGTGCTGTTACTGCTCGCACTGGCCTGGACCACTTGCTCTACACAGGATGTAATGCGCGCTGTGACCCTGTTTATCGCGTTGGGATTATTGCTGGCGATAGTCTGGGCACGATTGAAAGCACCTGATCTGGCCCTGGCCGAAGCCATTATCGGCGCCGGTATCTCGGGGGCACTATTGTTAAGCGCTATCAGTGACTACCCTTCAGCACCAATGGTTAGTCATCGCTCAAGGCTGATCGAAGGCATCATCAACATAATGACCCTGGCACTGATGATCCTCATGAGCTGGGCAGTCTGGCATGGGCTTAATATGAGCGATGACGTACGTTTATCCGGGCAGGTAATCTCACAACTGCCAGTTAGTGGTGTCAGCAATCCGGTAACCGCGGTGTTATTGAATTTTCGCGCCTACGATACCTTGCTGGAACTGGCCGTGGTGCTGACTGCCGTCTTAACCGTACTCACACTCAACGAAAAGCGTGCCGACTATCAAGGATCAAGCCCCTTGCTGCAGGGCATGACGCGCTGGCTGGTTCCGCTGCTGGTCGTCACCGCGGGTTATCTATTATGGGTTGGTGCGCATGCACCCGGTGGCGCCTTCCAGGCCGGCGCCATGCTGGCCGCAGCGATGATCCTGTTGCAATTAGCCTACCCATCCAGGCGACAGCAATTTAACAATTACCTGTTAAAGATCCTGCTGGTTATCGGGATTTTCACTTTCGTGCTGGTCGGTCTATGGATGATGTCCCTCAATGATGACTTTCTGGCCTTTACCCCGGCCTGGGCCGGCATCCTGATATTGATCATCGAGGCCGCTGCCACCCTGTCTATTGCTGCTGCACTGACGCTCGCTTATATCGGTGGCAGACCCGTGGGCTGGGAAGACATGGGCAGGGAAAGCGCTCAACGAGCTGACAATACTATCGCAAAGAATGGGGGTGCAGAATGATCAGTGAGCAACTGCTGTATTCACTGGCGGGTATCGGCTTATTTGGCATAGGCCTGCGTGCTACCCTGCTTCATCATATGTTATTACCGCGATTACTGGCACTTAACGTCTGTGGTGCCGGGGTATTCCTCATCTTTATTGCCGTTGCATATGGCGGCATCGAGAACATGGCAGACCCGGTGCCGCATGCACTGGTGCTCACCGGTATCGTTGTCGCGGTCAGTGCGACGGCGATGGCGTTGGCACTGGGCAGAAGATTAGAGGCACTGAATGATGAATGATGCCATCATCTGGGTGATCGTGATCCCGTTACTCGGCAGTCTGATCAGCCTGATCAGGTCACGCTATGCCAGCATCATTGCTATTATCAGCAACCTGCTGGCGCTCGCCGGCAGTATCATCATTGTTACCCAGGTCTATCAAACCGGGCCTGTTAACCATGCGCTGGGTAGCTGGCAGTCCGGTCTGGGTATAAGTCTGCGTGCTGATGCATTGTCATCCATCTTATTACTGATGAGCATGATAGTTATCAGTGCAGCGACTTTCTATGCCAGTGCTTATTTTACCGATGCTGTTAAAAGAGCCCGGTTCTGGCCGCTATGGCTCATGCTCGTGGTCGCACTTAACGCCCTGTTATTGTCGGGTGATCTTTTCAATCTTTACGTGACGCTGGAATTACTGGGTCTTTCAGCCGTTGCCCTGACCGCGCTGAGTGATAGCCGTGCAGCTTTGCAGGCAGCGATCCGTTACCTCAGTATCGGTTTACTTGGTTCGCTGGTGTTTCTCGTCGGCGTCGCCTTAATCTATATGGGTCACGGCACCCTCGACCTGGTTGCGCTTTCTAGCAAGGTTCAGGCCGAACCTCTAAGCCAGGTAGCCTTCGGCCTGATGACTGCAGGGCTATTGATCAAGTCGGCATTGTTCCCTCTGCATTTCTGGTTACCCTCGGCGCATGCCAGTGCTCCTGCACCGGTCAGCGCCGCCCTGTCAGCGCTGGTGGTAAAGGTTGCCGTATACATCCTGCTGAGGTTATGGGTAGATGTATTTGACCTGACATTAACCCCCTTATCCGCGATGCTGTTGGGAACCCTCGGCGCCATTGCGGTAGTCTGGGGGTCCTGGCAGGCCTTGCAGGCACAGCGTTTGAAGTTGATGGCGGCTTACTCGACCGTGGCGCAGATAGGTTACCTGTTTATCTTCCTGCCCTTGATCGTAGCCTTACCTGAAGGCCCTCTACAGGATGCCGCGTTTACTGCCCTGTTATTAATGGCACTCACCCATGGCTTTGCCAAGAGTGCTTTTTTCCTGAGCGCCGGCGTCATCCAGCAGTATTGCGGGCATGATCGTATTGCTGAACTCGGCGGTACCGCGCGAGCATTACCATTAACCATCTTCGTCATCGCCCTGTCGGGTGTCGCGTTGATCGGTTTACCGCCCAGCGGCAGTTTCCTCGGCAAGTGGTATTTGATCTCAGGCAGTTTTCAGGCAGGGCAATGGTGGTGGGTGCCGGTGATCACGATCGGTTCCGTCCTTGCCACCGCCTACGTGTTTCGCATCCTCGGCTATGCCTTTGGTCCCGGAGAAAGTGTCGGCCGGGTATTGAACCGGGGTCGTGAAGAGATTCCCGCACTCGTATTAGCCTTGATTGCGACATTGATGCTGGGGCTCGGTTCCTTCGAGATATGGGATTTTGTCGCTCAACACAGTGAATTTCTGGGGGCTTGATATGGATTTCTTTGATCACTTACCGCTGCTTATCCTGTTGAGTTCACTATTACCCGGTCTGGCAATTTTTCTGGTCAGGGAAGAGAACCACCTACTGCGGACCAGCCTTAACCTGTTTGGCGCGTTTACCAAGTTAGGTCTCGTCGGCCTGATGATATGGGGCGTGTTTCACGAATGGGTCACCGAGATGCGCTGGCAGATTGCTCCCGGCCTGGAGCTGGTCTTGCATGCGGATGCATTATCCGTCGTGTTTGTCACACTATCCACCGTATTGTGGCTGGTAACGACTATCTATGCCATCGGCTACCTCGAGCACTCGCCACACCGCAGCCGTTTTTTCGGTTTCTTCAGTTTATGCGTGACCGCAACTGTCGGCCTTGCCCTCGCTGGCAACCTGTTCACCTTCGTCCTCTTTTATGAACTGCTGACCCTCGCCACCTATCCGCTGGTTGCCCATAAGGGTTCACCAGAAGCCGTTCGCGGCGCACGTATCTACCTGACCTATACACTTGGCGGCGGAATAATGTTACTGATTGGCGTGGTCTGGCTACACACCATCGCCGGACCGATCGATTTTCAGCAGGGAGGCGCACTGTCGGGCCTCACCCACCTGGACCCCTGGACCTTACGCTGGATATTCCTGTTCATGATCATCGGCCTTGGGGTTAAGGCGGCGCTGTTTCCATTTCATGGCTGGCTGCCCCAGGCCATGGTGGCTCCGGCGCCGGTCAGCGCGCTGTTACATGCAGTAGCAGTGGTCAAAGCCGGTGCTTTTGGTATCGTCCGCGTGGTTTATGACGTGTTCGGCGTCGAGTATGCAGACGCACTGGGACTGCTGCCATTTCTCGGCGCGATTGCAGCCTTCACCATCGTCTACGGCTCAGTGAAGGCTCTCTCACAAGATCATCTGAAGCGGCGCCTGGCTTACTCGACCATCAGCCAGGTTTCATATATCGCATTAGGTGCCGCTATCCTGGGGCCGCTGGCAACGATCGGCGGCATAGTCCACCTGGTCCACCAGGGCGTGATGAAGATCACCCTGTTCTTTGCCGCCGGTAACTATGCCGAAAACCTCGGGGTTCACCATGTCAGCGAGATGGACGGTATCGGCAGGCGTATGCCGGCGACGACGATTGCCTTCTCTATCGCAGCACTCGGTATGATCGGTATCCCGCCGATCGCCGGCTTCATCAGTAAATGGTACCTCGGACTGGGTGCCTTACAGGCCGGTGCGGGCTTCTGGGTGATTCCGGTGCTGATCGCCAGCAGCCTGCTGAACGCGGCGTATTTTCTGCCGATACTCTACCGGGCCTGGTTTAAACCTGCCATGGTGAATTGGCCGGCAGAAAAAACGCAGACGGGACGCTGGGAGATGCCCGGTGCCCTGATGTGGCCACCCGTGATTACCGCCACGTTTGCCCTGTTATTCGGCCTGTTCGCCGCCGCACCTTTCAGTCCACTGGAATGGGCCACGCTGATTACGGCAAGGGAGTATTGATCATGACTACAGATTATTTATTGATCGCCATTCCCCTGCTGCCTTTGATTCTGGCCCTGTCGATGCCACTGCTTCGCTCCGGTCACTTTATGATCCTTGCACCGGTGACGGCATTATTGGCAGCCTTGCTGATCCCGGTAAACAGCAGTGTACATCTAGCCTGGGTATTAACCGGTGTGCATTGGCAGCTCGATAGCATCGGCCAGTTATTCCTGCTTTTCAGCGCAGTGATCTGGCTGGTGACCAGCCTGTATGTTGTCTTTGCACGCGATGATCAAACCAATCGGGCCGTCTACCGCTGTTTATTCATGCTCGCCATGAGCGGTAACATGCTGCTCATCATCGCAGCTGACATGACCAGTTTTTACCTGGGTTTTGCCATGATGGGCCTGTCCGCTTATGGCCTTATTCTACGACCATCACAACGTGCGCGCCGCGCGGCCAGGGTTTACCTGGGGTTTACCCTGGTCGGTGAACTGGCTTTATTCATCGCCATGCTGATCCTGTTCGAAAGCACTGGTTCGATGTTATTCATCGATATTCATCACCAGGTAATTCCAGATCTTGCCGTAGCATTTTTACTGCTCGGTTTTGGTATAAAGCTGGCCTTGCCCGGATTACACTCATGGCTGCCGCTCACCTACACTGCAGCACCTCTGATCAGTGTAGCAGTACTCAGTGGCCCGATGATGAAAGCCGGTTTACTGGGCTGGATACGCTTTCTACCGCCCGGTGACGCTAACCTGCAGACCTGGGGCGGTGTATTGATCTGGCTAGGTGTGGCTGGATTGGTGCTTGGCTCGGTACTGGCATTGATGCAATACCGTGCCAGTGCCATCCTGGCCTATTCAAGCATCGCCAAAATGGGCCTGCTCAGCAGTTTTTTTGGTTATGCACTGGCCCACCCTGAGCAGGCGGATATCGTGATCGGTGCGCTGGTGCTGTTTGCCATGCATCATCTGCTGGTTAAATCTGCCCTCTTCGTCGGTCTGAATAAATACCAGCAAAGTAGTGGCAATTCGTGGCTATATTATGGCCTGGTACTGTTATCGCTGAGCCTGATCGGGCTGCCATTCAGCGGCGGATCAGGTGCCAAGTCTGCACTCGATCTGGCGACAGAAGGTGAGCTGGGTCTGATACTGGTCCTGTCAGGTTTTGCCACAGCCCTGATGATGCTGCATTTCCTGTGGACGGTTAAACAACAGGCTATATCAAGTGGTTCTATTCATGGTTTCCACGCATTCCGTTCAATACCTGACCTGGCCTGGTGGCTGCTACTCCCGCTCGCCTGGTTTGCTCCATTTATGCCAGGCGCTATCCAGTTCGACAGTAAGAGTTTACTGGTAACTGCGTCAGCGATTGCCCTGTTTTTCTATATACGCCAGACCTGGAGCAGACCTTCAACACAGGCGCTTATCATTCGACCCGGTGATATCTATCACCTGTTTAAAGGCGTGCGTCTGAAAAGCCCTGTTCTTAAAAAGCGCGAGCATCGTTTGACAGCGCTGTTCACATGGCCGCAACTCAGTGCAAACAAATTATCAGGCGACCTGTCCCTGACAGTCCCTGGCCTGCTCTGGTTTGCTGTATTGGCATTACTCATCATCAGCTTATTGTTGCCATCATAAAGACAGTAACAGGAGGAATCATGAAACGTTTTAAAAACATATTATTTTTTGCCGATGGTTCGGAAGAGATGTCTCCAGCACTACAGCGAGCCGTACAGCTGGCCGAATCGAACCAGGCCCGTTTAACCCTGGTGGATGTGATCGAGCCTGTTAAGACCCCGGCTGAGATCACTTCCCGGTTTAATATCGAACTCGGTGAGTTACTCAAACAGTATCGCAGGCAGGTGCTGGAAGAACTTAGCCAGTCGATCACACAGGGTGATAATCTCGTCTATATCAAGGTTCTGACAGGCCTGCCATTTGTCGAAGTCATCAAGTATGTACAAACAGGTGGTTTCGACCTTTTGATCAAGATGGTCAGTGCACCGGCCGGCATCAGTGAAAAACTGTTTGGCAGCGTTGCGGCGACCTGATCATGCAACTGGCCAGCTCACTTAGAGAGCGTGAGGACGCCAGACTCGATATCGTACATGCCACATGCCTGGCAATTACCGTATGAATCCACCTTACGTAGTGGTCGCTTCAGGCTGGCTGACATCGAGTTACAGATGTTACTGAAACATGAACTGGAGAGACATCAGACCAGACTACAAGCATTGTTAGAACCTTATGGCATAGCGGTTGATGATGAAAACGTACAACTGGTTAAAGTCGAGGCTGCGCAATCGATCAACCGGGTGGCCGAGCAGAAGGACAGTGACATCATTGTCATGGGGACCATGGGGTGCGTCGGAATACCGGGGCTTATTATCGGTAATACGGCCGAGGAGATAATCCAGACCACGAGATGTTCGGTACTCGCAGTCAAACCGACTGGCTTTATTTCACCGGTAGGATAGTCAAGATAATTTTGATCGGCCTGAATGTCGACTGATCTAATGAATCATTAAAAAGGTAACCATTGCATCGATGCAAAATTCAAAGATAAACCTGACTATGATGACGAGCTTGAATTTTATAAGAAACACGGTTGAATGCCGCTGGTGAAAATAAGCCCTGTTTCTGATTTTGAAGGATCAACTCGCTGTCAGAATCCTCGGGCCTGAGATGATTAGATAAAGCAGAGTTCACGATAATATTGTAGCAACGGCATGTTGACATGGTTCTTCAGGCACTCGGCTCGCCAGTTAACTCCAGGCTGGTGCAATGCAACACGATGTTTGCAGCAGAACATAATAGCGTTCCTCTTGGCCGATGAATCAGCGGGTTGATGAACGATGATCACGCTGAACAGTTTTTTCATGGCCTTCATCAATGTCGAGCCTGTCTCTGGTCTTTCGTGAAAGTTCAACACCAGGCAACCGCTGTCACTCAATGCTCTATGGCTGGCAGCGATAAAGTCCTGTTGTGCCTGGCACGCTGACATGTCTTCTGCCTGGTATAGATCGCTGAAGATGATATCGCTGGACCCCGATATGAGCTGCGAGACATAATGCATCGCATCATCATTGATCACCTGAAGCCTGTCGCGTCGCGGAAGCTCGAACCAGTCATAGGCGATGTCGATAACAGCGTGCCTGATCTCGACCACCCGGAGCATCGCATCTGGATAATAATGGCTCAGGCAATGTACCAATCCGCCACCCCCCAGACCGAGCAGCGTCATAGACCTCGTTTCAGCAAACACCAGGCCGAGTAGCATGATCTGCGTGTATTCGTGAATCAGATAATACGGTTTAGTCATCAATACACTGCTCTGTTCCAGCTTTGAACCGAAGTTAAGCAGCCGTCTGTTACCACGCTGGGTCACGATGATCGGCCCCTCATCGTCTTCCATCCGATAGAGTTCTTTACCCATCGAGGTACCATGATTTATCCGGGCGCCATGTTGTAAGGGTTTCAATCGATATCTCTCTACAGGTGGAATGATCGCTGGATCGTCATACCTGGAAACAGTACCAGAGCACGATCATGTTGAAGGCTTCTGAGAATATGCTTCATCGAATATACTTTCCAGATGTGCATCTGTTCCCCGCAGTTGATCGATCACCTTTTTGGCCCATTCGAAATATTCCTGACGCCGCTGCAGCGACCAGGAAGGCGGCGGGTTCGATGACACATCGCGAAGGTTACTGATCTTGTCAGCCAGTTTGACCAGTTTTGCCTGCTGGCTGATATGCGGTGCGTGGTCAATCTGCGCCTGTTTTCGTTCGTGTCTATGCAATGAGGTATCGTCGGTAACGTCCATTACGATGTCCTTTATCAAGCTGCCAAACTCAGCTTCCAATTCTTCAGGTTCGGTCTCAGTATCTTCGATAGTGTCGTGTAGTAATGCCGCGCAGATCACATTGACATCGGTAACATGTGCTTCGTTACACAGGATATCGGCTAAAGAGATGGGGTGATTTATATAGGGCGAGGCTTCGACATCCTTGCGACGCTGGTTCTTATGCTTTCTTGCCGAGAATTCTAATGCCTTGAGGATCAGCTTCAGGTCTTTTTCTTCGATAGCCATTCAGGACTCCTGTGATTCATCTATCGATGAATATTATTTATCAAGCCTGGCTAAAATGTAGCGGTTGATGACTAATCAGGCTGCGGCTTATCCGAATTCCATTCCTCGATCTCTACGTCATCGCCTTTCTCTGTGAGAGAGAAATCTATGCCGGCACAGAGCTCCGGATATTTATCATGAATCCGTTTACACCGCTCTATGGCTTTTTTATTGTGCATCACCAGAGTAAATTGTTGAGACATCTTGTGTATCGTTTTCTCAGCGCCTGCTTTCTGTTTCAGCAGTATGAAGACAACGATGATAAGAACGATAACGATCAAGATCGCAGAAGCCGTTAGATTATCCATTATTAACCCTCTTTCTAATGTCAGTAATGTTCCCTGAAAATATTGTATTGTAATATATTAAGTCCTTACGAGGTATGGTGTACACTAGAATCATGGATAAATTCTTCAGTTTCAGCAGTCAGAAAGAGAGTCCGCATGCAGTCATCATAGACTGCATGCAACAATTGGCCTCAGCACCTGAAGAGGCAAATTTCGGCTTCATTTATACTACCGATGCGATGTCGGCAGACCTGTCGGAGCTGTTGAAACAGTGCAAGGCAGTAACCGACATCGAGCACTGGGTCGGTTCGGTCGGACTCGGGGTTATCGCCAGCGGTGTGGAGCTCTACGATACACCGGCCGCAAGCATAATGCTGGCCGAGTTTGATAATGATGATTTCACCATGGTACCCCTCATCAGTAATCAAGATGAGATGCCCTCCAGGCTGCACTGGCCACGTGAATTTGCTACTAACTTTGGCGTCATCCACGGTGATCCGCTAAACCCCGAAACACAGGTCATGATAGAAGTTTTTCAACAACAGATTGAAAATGGTTTTATCGTCGGTGGACTAACATCTGCACAGGGTGCTCACTACCAGGTAGCTGATGAGGTGACCAGCGGTGGCATCTCCGGTGTGCTCTTTTCCGAGAACATCGAGGTCATTACGAATCTCAGCCAGGGTTGCAGTCCTGTCGGAAGCAAACATCACATAGACAAGGCACAGGAGAATGCTGCTTTCCTGCTCGATAATAAACCGGCGCTGCAGGTGTTGATGCAGGACATGAAAATAAGCGGCTACCAGCATCTCCAGGAAGAAGCTGCAGAGGTGTTCGTTGGTCTGTGCATACCCGGTAGCGATAAGAGTGACTACACCGTGCGCAACCTCGTAGGTGTCGATATGGACCATGATATCTTCGCCATAAACGACTACCTGAAAGAAGGCAACGAGATCATCTTCTGTAAGAGAAACGAACAGACCGCTATCGATGATATGCAACATATGCTGGATAATCTTGCCGGCAGACTGACCAGTCCCCCCCGGGGAGGACTCTATGTGTCCTGCCTGGGGCGTGGTCGAGGTCAGTTCGGCAATGACTCCGAAGAGATAAAGATGATACACAAAACGCTTGGCGACTTCCCGTTGACCGGATTTTTTGCCAACGGCGAGATCCACCACAACAGACTGTACGGTTACACCGGTGTTCTGACCCTGTTCACCTGATATCAGTCACCTTAAGTTTTACTATTTACCCATAAGTTTATCGTTTGGTATCTTATAAAAAGCCGCAGCGCCGCCTTCCATAAAATAATATTCACCAGCGTTTTGCTGCTCCAGGTAGTACTGCAGCCAGCGCACCTGTTTACCTACGGCATCATAGATGAATAGCTTCTTGTTCTCATTCTTCGCCAGCTGGATATATTTATTCAACTTTCTTTTATTGCCCATCGGTACCGTCATCTCATAACCTGAAAATAGAGATAAGCCTTCACGCTGATGACGTGAGCGGACATCCAGGATGATTGAGTCTTTCGCCGAATTATTGATAAAATCCAGCGCCGGCAGCACATGTTTTTTATATTTATCTTTCGAGATAAGTTTGCTCAGTTCAACAGGCGATTCACCGAGTAACATAGCTTTATCGGGGTGTGCATTGGCCCAGTCGAAGATACCGGCATCAAATGCCATCACATTATCTAACTTGGCGATTACTTTCGCGCGATGCACAGCTTTATATGATTTCATACAGGTGTGCCCGTTGCAGTAGAACACGATCTTCTTACCGGGATTATTATTGCGCAACTGCTGTAATTTGATCGTGTATTCACTATTGTTCAGGCTCAATGGAACATTGACAGCTGATGATATCCTGAGCGTTTCAAACTCAAACGGTGACCTGGCATCTACGATAACAACGTCTTTATATTCATCGTATAACTGTTCGATAGTGATAAATGGCACATGTGCATATGTTTTCCTGCCGGGAAAGTCCTGATTGACGTTCTTTACCGCCTTATTAACAGCTGCAGGGCTACCAGGTGTATTTGCCAGGGATTGACCCATAGAGCTGAGCAGCAGGGCCGTTGACAAGAATAACGATAATTTTTTGTTGTATGACATACTCAATATTCCTTGTGGATCAGACCGAAATAGACCGTGTCAAATGAGGCGAGCTTGATAGATAATCGCCTGTTTATCTGACAGTGTTGTATTATTTTTTAGGAATTTAAAGAATTATCCAAATTCAGTAACTTGCAGATAATTCCAGTGGTGGTGCCAGGAAATGATAAGCTTATAGCTGTTACTAAGACTCATTCAATCTAGCTTAAAGTGTAGCAGAATTTAAAAAAAGCAGGCTCAGAATCAATATCTGTTTATAAAGATTTTGATCAATTCAGAGATGACCGTAGAGATGCTGCTGTGATGGCTCTATGGTGGATCATTGTTCGACAAGTTCTATCTTTACTGTATCACCGTGATCACTGGCATGAACTTCGGTCAAGGCCGGTAAACGTTTGACCAGGTAAGCACATGATGCATAGATCGAAGCCTCGTTACCCTGCTGCAGCGCTTTGATCAGGTTCATCGCAATAAAGCTGGCACGTTGATGACTATCCGGATTCTCCAGCAGTTCGCCCTGCACCCTTATACCCCCGGCCATATCACTATCCATCTTGTCGAGATAAGCTAATTGCTGTTCTTCAAAAGATGTTTCTCGATCGAACTCGAAAACGATCTCACCATTAACCAATACTGCTAACTTCTTCATCACAAACTTCTATCCAGGCACTAAAAACGATAATTGGGTACAGACATTGTGTTCCCTAAATCCGCATTGCTGCAAGCTGCATCGAGATACACGATGCACTTAGCATCAGGTCCGGCACAGCCAGGTCCCTGATGTCGTAAATTTTAAACTCACTACTCCTGATTCTACTATTGTTTTCCGCTCTATCTGCTATTGTTCTAATGAAACATTATAAAAAGATCGATTATGAGTACAGAACAAGCGAACAATCCACTCGAACGCTACATGAAAGTCATGGCCGATAACCAGGCGGCAGACATGTATTTTGTGACCGGCGCTCCGCCAAATATGAAGTGTAACGGTAAAACCATACCGGTATCTAAAAATCCATTTAAACCAGGACAGGTTAAGTCCCTTGCCTATAGCCTGCTGACAGAAGAACAGATTAACCAGTTTGAAGAAGAGCAGGAAATAAACCTGAGTTTCGGCCTTGCGAGCATAGGACGGTTCCGTGTAAATGTTTATATACAGCGCACCGAAGTATCGATGGTTATACGCTACATCAAGGACAAGGTTCCTGAAATGGAGGAATTGGGACTACCCGAAATCCTGAAGAAGCTCATCATGGAAAAAACCGGGCTGGTTCTGGTGGTAGGTTCGACCGGCTCCGGAAAGTCGACCACTCTGGCATCGATGATAAATTATCGTAACCATATTGAAAGCGGGCACATCCTGACCATCGAAGATCCTATCGAATTTGTCTTCAAACATGATAAGTCTATTATCTCTCAGCGTGAAATCGGCATTGACACCCGCTCGTACCAGAATGCATTACGCGAGGCCATGCGCGAAGCACCTGAAGTGATAATGATCGGAGAAGCCAGGGACCGCGATACCATGCAGGCGGCGATCAACTACGCAGATACCGGCCATCTGTGCCTGACGACCCTGCACGCGGTGAACTCCAACCAGGCGATGGACCGTATCATGAACATGTTCCCCTCCGATATGCGGGAACATCTGTTGATGGATCTGTCACTGAACCTGAAAGCCGTGATATCACAACGCCTGCTGCCGGACAAAGATGGAAAGCTGGCCTGTGTAGTCGAAGTGATGAGAAATACCCCGCATATTTCCGAGCTGATACGGGAAGGCAATTTCAACGAGATCAAGGAGATCATGTCGAAAGGTGAGACCGATGGCATGCAGACCTTCGACCAGTCTCTGTTCAATCTATACAAGAGCGGCAAGATCACGAAGAAAAACGCGTTAAGATTTGCAGACTCAAGCAGCAACCTGGAATGGAAGATGAATTTCGGTTCCGAGCAGAATGTTGGTTAATCGTTACTAACAGGACGAGTTAACAGTTAGTAAAGCGCCGCCAGGACCCAGAAAATATTCCGAATGTTCTACCCTTTTAATACGCACTCTCCAGTGCGTATATATAAGAACGTAGCTCATCCCACACCGAGGTGTAACTCTGTGCCGCTTTACTGCGGGCAGCAAAAACGGTCACAGGTGCACGGTGCACACCCATGCGTTCAACCTCGGTAGCATAAGGTATGTAGCTTTTGATGAGGGATGACAGGAATGAAGGCGGATGTTGCAGGATGAGGCGATGCAGTTTTTTTCTACGATCGACCATGACGAAGAACGGCAGCACTTTGGACTTATCGATACCCTGCTGTTCGAAGAACTCTATGATCTGCTGATAAGTTCGCAACGACAGCGTGGTGGGTATGGTAGGTACCAGTACAATATCTGCGGCCGCAAACACACCCTCAGATAAGGAAGAGATCGTCGGCGGACAATCCAGGAAGATATAATCATACTCTTCTGCAAATGGCCTCAGCAGGGTCTTAAAACGCTCTACCGGGTCACCCGTCTGTGCCAGGAAGGTGTCCATATGACGATAGGTGAAATCAGCGGGTAACAGGTCCAGGTTTTCGTAATCAGTGCCTTTGACCGCCTCCTCGATATCGGACTTGCCTTCGATCAATTCCTTACCGCCACCTTCTACCTTCGCCTTTATCCTGCAATAGAAGCTGGCCGCACCCTGGGGATCGAGATCCCACAGAAGCGTGTTGGCACCATCGAGCGAGGCCAGGAACGAAAGGTTTACTGCTGTTGCCGTCTTACCGACACCGCCTTTAATATTATATATCGCTATCGTTTTCACAGTTTCATCTTACCCTGGTGATAATCAACGAATAACTCCTTGAGCTTCTTCTGGTTGCGTGCTGAAGCATAATTCTTAAAACTGTCCTTGAAGTGTTTAACTGCTTCGCCTTGCTCCTGCTCAAGCATCTGCACTAGCTGTTCGGCAGCCTCTATCGCTGCTTTATCTTCGCTGTGCTCGATAAAGGCCTTCGCCCTGCCGATTTGATCATCGAGCTCAACATACCTTTCAAGACTGTCCTGTACCTCGCTTAGTGTCTGTACCAATACACGCATTTCGACTGCCGGGTAAAGGCTGCTGAAAGATTCGATGAGGTAGCTCAGATGAGTCAAGGTCTTATGCAGTTCCTGCGAATTACCGGCATGCAGTGTCTCAGCCTTGCTGTTCTTGATGACGGCCTTCCCCTGTTTCAGGGTGTGCTGGTTTACATCGCGCAGAAGTTCATCGGCCAGTTTACATACCGGTTCGGCAGATCGATCAGCCATAGCGTTTTCAGACTCTGAGTGCCTGAGAGCATCACGCCACTGCCTGATCGTGTTGCGATAGTGAGAAGATTTCAATTCTGCAGCTAAACTTTCCTGTGCCTCGGCTCTTGCCTGTAGCAGGTAGTCATACAGGGGATTTATCTGTGCCCTGCCCGGTATATCAGGGTTGCGCTGATAATCATCCAGCAGTATCAGGAACACATCGATATCTCTGACCGGTTTAGTTAATAGATCCAGCTTCGAAAATAAATCCTGGTATCCAGTGTCTGTCGCTAGTGTAACTGTCTGGTCCAGCTGTTGCATCAGCACACGTATCTTGCCGACAGTATCACGATAGTTATGGGTAAATTCCTTATCTCTTCCCTTGATACTACCCGAGGTATTCTGCTGCAGGATATCGAGCAGCCTGAGCAGGATTTCCTTTAATGCCTGTTCATCCGGCATATCAGGATCAAGCCGAAGTTTCAGGCTGGTAGTATGTTCGGTGGTACTGATACCACTTGTGATCAGCGCCAGCTTCAGCACGTTATCCTGGGCCGGCCGTAATGACATGGGTTGCGATGTATCTGTAAAGAAGTCCCTGATTCGCTGGTAGTCCTCAGCATAGCCTTTTACAGCGGTAGTGACCAGTCTCCGAGTCAGTACCCGGGCAGCTTTGAGTTTCGAAGGGCTGTACCAGAAGACATCGAAATATAAGCGCACGACGACTTTTTCATCTTCATCGAGCACGACGTATGACTGTCGTTTGACTCTTATCTTGATACGCGGTGACAGCTCGCGGACAGAGGTGACCGCCTCTAATTGCTGGCGAAAATCGCCAGCAGGAAGATCCGCTGCAAGCTTCGGGACTTTACTGAATCCGAGCTGGATTCGTGGTCTGCTGTCTTTGTCTGCCTGCCAGTAGATCCTGGCTGAGCGGCCGTCGTCATGTCGTTCGAGAGAACTGCCGCTCCTGGTCAGGCGCCAGTCAAAAGTATCATAGAAAACCCTGTGATAAACCGTTTCAGCCTGCGCACGAAGCGGGAAAGTCTCCTCTAATGACGATACCAGTGACGGAATACTTTGCTCGTCAGGTATTAAAAAACTGTGCTGATTAAGCTGCATCAAGTATCTTTGATAACAAATGAAAGTGCCAGAATGTTATTAGTAATAACAGGATTACGCAATAAATAATGTCGAGCAGTACCACGAGCGCTGTTCGCAACCATGCATACTCGCCGTAAGATCAGACTTCTGATTGATTCCAGTTATTGAATGCCAGCAGCCAGGAAGATATATCTGGATAAGCATGTCCCCGCGTCATCAGGTACTCACCCAGCGCTATCATTAACTCTCTGAACTCCCGGATCTCAACGCGCCATTGCCACTCTTCGATACAGCAGTTATCGGCCAGGGCTTCGTTGGCGACCGAGCCCGCCCCGCCCCACATATGTTTAGAGTTCAGCTTCTCAAACAGCCTGTCCTCATCGCTATCGCAATACGTTAATACTTCTGCCAGCCATGCGGCCTCACTGCTGTGATGACTCTGCAATATATCGTATAGACGCTCAAGCGTTGTTCTGGTATCGAATGTATCCATCAAGGGTCATGTCTGCAAGCAGGATCAGCTTATGAAAATCAGGTTCCACAAAATGTTTGATGAACCACTTCTTCAGGTTCTGGTGGCAGCATATATTCCTGCTTGCCCGGCTGGTACTGGAAAGGGCTCTGCAGAACCTCGTGCAATGCATGAAACGGTGCAAAGTCATCATGATCTTCCGCCGCCCGGATCACCGCTTCGATCTGATGATTGCGAGGAATATAAACCGGGTTTACCGACTTCATATTTTGCTGACGCTCACTATCATCAAGCGCTTCAGATGACAGACGTTGTCGCCATTTAAGCAGCCATGATTCGATGTCTGCCGGACTGGTAAACAGTTTAGATATATCTGCATCCCTATCATCGGCTACCGCAGCCAGCTGAGACAGGTGGTAAAACGTCAGGGTGAAGTCGGCATGATAATCATCCATGATTTTCAACAGGGACTCGATCAGTGCTTTATCGTTATCGGGCTTGATATCATCACCGGCTGTTAAACCACACTTGGCCCGCATATTCGACAACCATGCTTCATCGTATCGCTCGATATACTTCTGCAGCGTATCTTTGGCTATGACCACAGCTGCATCGATATCAATATCAAGCAATGGCAGCAGTGTTTCTGCAAATCGTGACAGGTTCCATAAGCCGATGGAGGCCTGGTTGTTATAACCATATCGGCCATTTCTATCGATAGAACTGTATACCTGCGAATGGTTATAAAAATCCATAAATGCACACGGACCATAGTCGATGGTCTCACCGGCGATGGACATATTATCCGTATTCATAACACCATGGATAAACCCGAGAGCCATCCACTGCGCGATCAGGCTGGCCTGGCGCAGCACCACTGCTTCCAGTAATGCGATATAAGGATTTGCTGCTTCGGCCACCTCGGGGTAATTTTTCCTGATGACATAGTCCGCCAGCGCCTTGACCGACTCGTTATCCTCACGAGCCTGGAAATACTGGAAACTGCCGACACGGATAAAGCTTGATGCCGCGCGGGTGATGATACCACCGGGCAGCAACTGCTCACGCGCCACTACTTCGCCAGTAGTCACCGCCGCGAGTGCACGTGTGGTTGGCACACGCAATTTATGCATCGCCTCACTCACCAGGTATTCTCGTAACACAGGCCCCAGGGCCGCACGGCCATCGCCGTTGCGTGAGTACAGTGTTTGACCAGAGCCTTTTAGCTGGATATCCATGAAGCCGCCATCGGCAAGATCCAGCTCCCCCAGGTAGATCGCCCGGCCATCACCAAGCTGTGGGTTGAAATGTCCAAACTGGTGACCGGCATAAGCCATCGCCAGTGGTTGACTGGTCTCATGCACCATGTTTCCCGAGAACAATCCAGCGAGAAGCGGTTCGTCATTATCATCCACCAGCAGGCCGAGTTCCGCGCCCAGCCCGGTATTGAATTTGATCAAACACGGCTGCTTGACCGGAGCAGGCTTGCGCTGTTCGTAAAACAGTTTACCGAGTCCTATATAACTATTTTTGAATGCAAGGTTAATCAATGCTCATACCGGGTGAAGAGTTAAAGCAGAAAGTTTAACGTATATATCGAGATGTATAGCCTGAAAGAGTTTGTGGGTTCAGCTCGTATCGTTAACCCGGTGACCAGTAAACTATTTCCATGTGCAGACCGATGGCATCTACCTTTGGCTCCGGTGGCACTGAGGTGTAAGCGCTATAGCCATGTTTGGCAGTCACTGCACAGGCCATGGCATCGATGATGTCATCATGTGCAAGTTGCCACCGGAGAAATTCGGCAGACGCCTGCTCAAACAGCTGATGACATTGTTCAAAATAATTATCCAGTACGGAGAATCGTTCCAGCTTACCCTGCTCTGTTTTCTTGTTGAACTGCATCGCCTGCCCGGCGTTCAATGACCAAAAACAAAGCTCCGGGTGGCACTCTCGAACCACTCTCCGCAGTGATTGCTTCGACCATAGCAGTTCATCGATCTCCCGTATCTTCGATACGATATTCCAGCTCTGCTGACTTAGGCCTCTAGCATTTGACTCACGGTTTATCAGCTGCGCTTGTTCATAACTGCGGGCGTTGAGCGTCTGTCGTGCAGGCGCAGGAAAAACACTGGCAGAACGTTTCGGGCTGAGCAATGCCCTGGCTTCTTTATCACATCGGCGTTCTTCCGGTCCTGTATCGAGCAGGCCGATGGGGATATCGATCAGCACACTGTCTGCATCACATATATACTCAGCGAGTGATTGTGCATCAGGGACCAGGTGGTAGCACCAGTTATATTCTTCGTCGAAGCTGACACAGAACCAGCCTGCTTTACAGCCATCGACACCGATATATTGCGGCATCCTTACAGGGTAAGACGCAGCGCACTCACCAGCACGCCTGGTAATTCGATGCTGTGATCCGAGCGCTGGCCATAGGTACCTGGATCAAGAATCATCTCGCGCTCTTTCGTCAGACCCAGCAGCTTACTTCCGAACAGGCTATAGATACTGTCATCGAAACGCATCACATTCACCGGCGCCTGAATCTCTCCATGCTCTACCCAGAAGCAGGCAAAGCGGGTCATGCCTGTCATCTGGCAGGCATTACGGTCCGAGAAATTGAGGTACCAGAGGTTATTGATATACAGACCGGTATCCAGTTGTTTCAGGATATCTGCGCTGTTCAACGCACCCGCTGCCAGCTCCAGCGATCCGGGAAACTCGTAATCGGCATTGGTGACCGTATCGTATTCCATGGCACTGCGGGAATCGACCAGGCAATCCTTGTAACGACCATCTTCGATCAGCTGGACATACTCAGGCTTGATGAAACCTCTGCCGGTAAAGATCGGTGCCAGTCCCCTGGCATGATGTTCACGCAATGATATCGATGTCTCCAGCTGTCGATCCTGTTCGACCATCTGCAGCAGCGGCGTGGATTTGGTGCGATGACTCTTCAGCCCGAAACCGCCCCATGACATCATAGCGATGATCTCATTGACCGCAGATGGCGCAAGGTAGGCGCGGTAGTTGCCGGGCTCCAGTGTCATCGATGGCCGTGACAGCATGCTTAACTGGTGCTTGATACTGGCCATCTTTTCGGCAAGTTTGTCCGGTTGCCAGTCAAACCCGGCATAACTGCTCTTCACCGCTTTATCTTTTGTCAGGTAGCAGCTCCAGTCGAGATTAAAGTTGGCGCTGCTGTGCCAGTTGCGCTGGCCCATCGAATTGGCGAAACCGGCATACTGGATACCGTTGGCGAACAGTCCGACCAGGTCCATATCACCTGCTGCATGTACGATCTGCTCGACTGCGTCTTGACTGACGACAGCTTCATTATCATGATGGTATTCAGTGCTGTTGATCTCTTCAGCAAATACCAGGTAAGGATCCTCGGGCAACAGCTCACGCTGCTCACGTAATTTCTTCAGGGTGATGTCCAGCTGTTCCATGTCCAGTGCCAGGTTATCAGCCTGGTCACCGGCAAGTTCGATGCTACCCTGGGCATGGCGTTTGCCGCTGACAAGATCAAGCGACAGTGTACGCTGTGCGACACTTCCCGCCTGCCGGATACTGTTGTGGTTCAGACGTACAAAATCCGAGTCTTCACCGGAGAAACCGAGTAACAACTGTTCATCAGCTTGCAGCTTGCTGAACAGTGCATCACTGAGCGAGTAAAAATAGTCCTGCATCGCACTTGATTTCATTTGGCTCCTCCGAATACATCGACATCCCTGAAGTGACATAGCGGAGAGGCATGGCCGACATAGATCGACTGGTTAGGCTCACCCTTACCGCAGTTGTTAACACCTGCCACGGTAAAACTGTCTTCATTGCCGACTGCCGCCAGGTTGCGCCAGAACGTTGCCGAGATACCGCGGTAGTTGGGATTACGCACCAGTCCTTTGAGTTCACCATTTTCGATCACCCGCCCCAGCTCACATCCGAACTGGAATTTGTTTCGGCTGTCATCGATCGACCATGAGCGATTGGTTTCCATATAGACACCGTTTTCGATGCTGGCAATGATGTCAGACTGCGTACTGTTACCGGGTTCAACATTCAGGTTAGCCATGCGATCGATCGGTGGCCGGTTCCACACTGCCTGGCGCGCATTGGCGACGCCCGGCATGTCCGCACGCGCCTGCGATGTCGCACCGCCAAGCGGACGCTCGAGTATGCCATTGCGGATGATATATTCACGCTTCGCCCTCGTGCCTTCATCATCATAACCGTAGCTCGCCAGCTGCTCGCTATGGCCAGGGTCGTAAGTCACATTCAATAGATCGGAACCATAGCGATAATTGCCAAACATGTCTTCAGTGACGAAGCTGGTGCCGGCATAGTTACGCTCATCTCCCAGTATGCGGTCGAGTTCGAGCGGGTGGCCGATGCTCTCATGGATCTGCAACACCATCTGGCTCGGCGCTAGCACCAGGTCCATCGTTCCCTGCGGACACTCATCAGCACTCAACAGCGCCACCGCTTCTTCTGCCAGGGTTGGCGCAGCGCTCGGAAAATCCAGCAGTTCAAGCTGTTCCAGACCGCCCTGGCGTGAGGCGTTATAACCGCCGCCGGAACGGAACTGGGTAAGCGAACCCTGGTTGGCCACCGCAGATAGCGTTGGCTGTATATACTGGAACTGCTGTTCGATATTGGCACCGCCACTGCTGACGAAGAGGATTTCATCACGGCCGTATCCGAGGTTTGCAGACCAGTCAACGATACTGTCGCTGATCTTCAATGCTTTATTCGCATCCTGCAGCAAGGCGACCTTTTCATCCAGCGGCATATCATGCCAGTCTCGTGTAACCGGGGTCTGGTAACAGGCTTTCGCATCCGGCCTGGGATAATCATGCGCTTTTAACAGGCCCAGTCTAGCTGACTGTCTTGCCCAGTCACTGGCAAGGCCGGCCGCTTTTTTCAGACCGGAGAGACTCAGGTCACTGGTCGCGGCATAGCCGTAACCATCACCGATAACGACAGTCAGCATTGCACCGAAAGCATGGTGATTGTAAACCGGCTGCATCACACCCTGGCGCACGCTCACCGCTTCATGGGTTTCAGAAGTCAGACGCAGGGTCCAGAAATCGACAGCAGGAGCGATGTCGCTGAACTGCCGGGCAACACGATTGAGATAGTCATTCATGGAATACAGCTCGATAAGGAGTTTACTAAATAAGAATATTTCTATTTGGCACCAGACTATTTAGTAACAGATAAGCATGTTGAGTCAATATCAATTTTTCAATATGAACGCAGGTCTAAAACAGACAGATAACTGATCAGTTTTCACAGTATATAAGCCATACAGTTGCACCAATGTAGTAATCACAAGCACCACTTTCGCGCAAAAAAAAAGGCGTAACCCGGCAGGGATAAAAAACCTCTTTTCAGACAAACAATATGTTACGAGTATGTTATAACCAGTAATCAGAAACTTAGAAGAAATATCGGGCCGTTTACGAAATCTGGCATATTTTGTGTATTGATAAATACAGCAAAGCAACGAAATCACTAATGAGAGGATAGTAAGTATGAACAGTAACTACAATTTTTCAGATTTCTCAGGTATCCGCCTCACCGCCAATAACGAATCTCAACGTTACGACCAGCAGCTGCAACAGCAACAGGTCTCTACACAAGCCATAGAGTCAGCGGAGGAAAAACGCATCGAAGCGATGCTACTCAGCCACAGCAAATACCATATCTACTGCGAATAACGATGGGGCTTAGTGCGTGACAATCCGTATCTGGATGATACACGCACTAACCCTTCGTAGTTCATCGATAAAGGTTTAGCGGGCCTCAGCCAGGCCAAAAAGCTTTCCATAAAAGTGAACCACCGCTCACCAGCAACAGGCAACCAATAATGGCCAACTGCTGCCGGTGGCTAATACCCAGGTGAACTTTGTTACCCAGGTAAAGCCCGATAGCAGTCACCGGCAAAGCCATCATGATTGCAGACAGCATATTCGCTTGAAGCAACAGGCCCAGGCTCAAAAATGTGACCACACGAAACGCGCCGTCGAGTAAAAAAAGACCCGACAATGTACCGCGCAACTGTGTTTTATCATGCAGTCGATGCGACAGGTAAACCACGTAAGGCGGCCCGCCAGTACCGAACATGGCACCGATCGTACCACCACTCAGACCCGTCGCTAGTGACCACCAGCGGCTTATCGGTTTTTCGCTATGCACATTGAAGATATAACGTAAGCCAAAAAATATAACGAACAGACCGAGGCTGACTAACAGAGGATCACGCGGCAGACTGATCAGCATGAATGAGCCGATCAATATACCGATGACGCTGGGCGGAACGAGAGGAAGCACTTCATCCCATCGTACCTGCATATGCTTACGGCTGCTGAGCACGATAGATGCAGCAAAGTCGAGTACAAGCACCATGGGCACCACAAACGTCAGTGGCAATATATGTGCTAACAGCGGAATAGCGATCAACCCGGAACCGAAACCGGTAATGCCGCGTAAAAAATAAGCTAACAGCAATATACAGAAAGCGGCGATGTAAGTTTCAGGTGTCATGGCAGGTCAACAGTAGGCAGAGCGATTCTCTAGTTTCGGTTATTAAATTATTACCGGGTGCTTCTTAAGATAACGCCAGCTCAACAGCATAGCGATGATAGCGCCACTAAAAGCAAGTAACGAATCTTTCTCAGCATCCCATTCATCACCCTGCGTACCCAGGTATGCCTCGCCCAGCTCAGGGCTGACGATCAATGCAACAGCCACTTCCATCAACTCGTAAAATACACTAAAAGCTAATACCATCGTCACAGCAAGAAAATAACTCCACTGCTTCTTCACCTGTGCCTGTCTGACCAGGAACTCACGGAACGGATAAGCGATCAGCAGGCCAAAACTGAAGTGCACGATACGATCATAATGGTTGCGTTCAAAATCAAATAGCGGCTGCAGCCAGAACCCGAAAGGAGTTTCCGAGTAGGTATAGTGCGCTCCGATCAGGTGCAGGGTAAAAAACAGGGTGATCAGTGCATAGGAGAAATTAGAAAATTTAAACCTGGGATAAGTGAAAACCAGTATAGCGCCATAGATAAACACCAGCAGGTTTTCTATCAACCAGTCCCGCGGATAAAGCGGATTGATAGCAGTGATGACCCAGAATGAAATCAACCATACAACGAGACCCTGTAACACCCGGTTCGTCTTAAAAGATAGCATTATTACAGTGACCCCTGGCCTGGCGTAAATAGAACCGCCCTTTAAACACTCATCTGAAAAAAGGGCAACACGCCTTATTATTTTTATATATTGTATTGATTAATCTGCGTGTTCACGCAGCCAGTTATACCACACATCAAACGTCACCCGGTCAAGCGCAGCTACCGATGAGCGTTTGCTTAGCTCGTTGACATAGATATCTTCGCCTTCCAGTGTAGAAGAACAACCACCCGCTTCGCTAAAGATAAGCTGCCCTGCAGAGTAATCCCAGAGGTTGGACGCGCCGTGCAGGTAGACATGAAAACGTGACGCCGCCATCCAGCACCAGTCCAGCGCGACGGAACCATAGCTGCGCTGTGAAGCATACGGTCGCTTATCAACAAGAGCCATCGCCAGCTGTGATGGCAGACGCTTGAAATCGACCAGCGCGGTACATTGAGAAAGCGGCAGACCAACTGCTTTGACTTTTAGCGGTGCATCATTGAGCAAGGCGCCCTGCCCACGGACAGCGACAAAATACTCGTCGCGGTTCGGGTCATAAACAATGCCCAGGGTCGGCACACCACGTTCGATCAGTGACAGTGAAATCGCATAGTACGGCGTACCCACAGCAAAATTGCTGGTGCCATCCAGCGGATCAAGACACCAGAGTGAATCGCTGTTGTTTAGCAGATCAAGCTGTTCAGCCACCGTCATCTCTTCACCGAGAAGCGCGGTATCCGGGTAGTGTTGCTGCAACTCTCTCGCTATACGCGTCTGCACCGCCAGGTCCGCCTCGGTGACAAAGCTGCCATCCAGCTTGGTATTACGCTGAACATCAGCAAAACGCGGCAGCAGTTCTGCCTTTGCTGCACTGATTATTATTTTATTTAAAACGGAAAGGTCATATTTCATAAAAGATTTTGTTTAATATCTGACTCTGAATTATTGAAAAATATTTCGATGCTACCAGTGTTACTAGTGAAAAGCAGAATTAAAAGACTCTGCTGATAAATTTAGTGCATTTTTTAACTGCAACGATTCTAACAGCACAGCAAATGACTCATAAGCATATTCAAAGAGAATTATATAATTACTTTATAACGATCTAACTTATTGTTTTACATGTATATATCGCTTGAAGTCATAACGACATAACGATATATTCAACTCACTATATTACTTAAGGGATATCTGAAATGAGCGAACAAGTAGCACCCACAGACGAACATGAAGACAAACTCCTGCCATTTACTGCGAAGGTAAATGTCGTTCCCTTCGATGCCCCTTTCAAATGGATCAAGCTTGGTATCGAAGACATGAAGACCGCACCCGGCGTGTCGCTGGCTTATGGCTTTGCACTGACGCTTCTCAGCATGGCACTGGGATACGCTTTCTATCAATTCGGTACACTGGGTTTATACCTTGGCATGGCGACCGGGTTCCTGCTGATCGGCCCGGTACTGGCGATAGGCCTGTACTCCTTCAGCTGCCAGATCGAACAGGGGCGAACTCCGATACTGGGCTACTGTATACGCGAAGGTGGCGGTCACATCAAGGACATGCTCATCTTCTCCTTCATCCTGCTGGTGGTATTTTTGTTATGGGCGAGGTCGGCAACCGCCCTGCACATCTTCTTTCCTGACAACGCTGAATACGAGATCATGGACCTGGCCCTCTTCCTCGGCATAGGAACCGCTGTCGGTGCTATCTTCTCCACCATCGTCTTCACCACCAGTGCATTCTCACTACCGATGCTGATGGACAGGAAAACCGATGCCATCACCGCCGTCGTTACCAGCATCAACGCCGTATTGACGAACAAGAAGACCATGCTACTGTGGGCTGCGATTATCGTCAGCTTCGTCATCTTAGGATTTGCCACGGCCTTCATCGGTTTTATCGTTTTCCTGCCGCTCATCGGTCACGCAACCTGGCACGCTTATCGAGATGTGGTGGATGCAAGCGAATGGCCAGAGAACGAGAAGTATTAATCTTCCAGTAACCAGTTCTTAAGTAAACTTGCGCCAATACTGTCCCTGCATGGCACAGATCGTTGCCAACTATACTGCTGCATTTCCATATTTCTATCGTAATTATCCACATGACGATATTGCCTGTTAACAGGAAGTGTAAAAAAATACGCACACCTGACACATTATTTTACAGTTAGAGTTAATAATTATTATTAACAATGACATTTAACCGATTGAAATATATAGGTCGAGAAAAAGTTAGTACGATTTTTGCACTAGTACAGTAGAAGGACACAGGTAATCTGGACTGCAGGTTTTCGAGCAGCATGCGACTCCAGGCTATATAATAGCGTGCCCACGCCAACAGGGATTGATGGCGTTTGAAATGAGAAAAAATTGAGCAGTTATGCAAGACAAAATTGAATTACACAGAATACAGGTCGCGCTACTAAATCAGCAGATTGCGAAGATAGAAGCCGAGCGTGACGGTATACATAACGATATACAGAGCATCAGGGCGTTAGTCTCAGAGCGCAGCTCGAACTCACTGTGGCAGGGCTTACCAGTGGCCACTATCAGTGTTCTGATGGTCATATCCCTTTCCTTCATCTTCGTTTATCACAATGCGATAAGTAAAGTGAATAACGATAGCCAGACTGGCGAATCGGTACTGACTGGATTTGAGCCTGCGCAAATCATTCGTGATAATCAGCAACCACGTTACAGCAGAAAAAAAGTGGCAACTCAAAAACAATGGGGGCCATTGCTGGTGATGCCAAACCCTGATGAAGGCAAACGTTATTACGCCTTTGATCCGCAGGTAAAAGCACAGCAGGAAAACCTGCTAACCCTGGGGTTTGATGTCGGTAAGGCAGATGGCTACAAGGGACAACGAACCCGTCAGGCCATTTCAGAATTCCGCGCACTGTATCTTCCGGACTCCGGCAAACAGCTTCGCGATACCGACCTTGCTGCCATCATCGAGAGTTATGCGAACCTTGCCCGCAGTGATGCCGCCGAGTTTGGCATCGATCAGGGTGTCGTCGCTGCCATACGACTCAGCAGTGTGCGAACAGGTGTGGACTTCACATACCTGATGAAGCTGGCCGCAACCGAGAGCAACTTCAGTCCCGCAATCAAGGCACCGACTTCTTCAGCCACCGGCCTGTACCAGTTCACCCGTGATACCTGGCTGACTACCCTGAAGACATATGGTGAAAAATATGGCCTCGTTGCCGACTACGCTGAAAACATCGAGTTCAAAAGAACCCGCAGCGGTTACCAGCGCCCTGTGGTGACTGACAAGAAGCTGTACAAGCACCTTCTTGCGTTGCGTAAAAACCCACGCATCTCAGCGATGATGGCTGCAGAGACGGTACGTGATAGCCAGCAATACCTGGCGCACCTGTTCGGTCGCGAACCGACAGAAACAGATCTTTACCTGACCCATTTCCTCGGCAGTCATGATGCCATCACTTTCTTGCGATCACTCGAACAAGACCCCACTGCGCATGCGGCAGAACTGTTCCCCGAGGCAGCAAGCAGTAACCGTGGCATCTTCCACCTCGAATCCAGCGACCCGCGCACTCTCAACGAAATATATGCATACTTCGGCAAGAAATTTAATAACCAGCGCTATGGTGACTACGAAGCAAACGCATCACTGTGGCTGGCAATAAATTAAGCAGGAATTAAACACAGAAAGCTGTCACTCACTCGCTCCCCGTCCCGTCTCGCCCTCAGTAACAAGCACTATTATTGGGCATCGACGCACTGCTGTTAAGCAGGTTATCAGCTAGCTAACATACAAACCGGTCTTCATCATCCAGCGATCAACAACTTAAGTGATTTTCAGGTTGGCGCTATTTTTGCTAAGTCTTAGTTGTGACCGTCATTAAACGGTCACATAAATTCATTATTATAAATTCAGTATTATCGTGACGCAGACTGGAGATAGATCATGCAGATGACAGAAATCAAAACAATCGCAAAACAATATGGTGTAAAAGTCAGCAAGCTGAAAAAAGCGGAGCTTATTAAAAGGATACAGCTTAGCGAAGGTAACTTCGACTGCTTCGCCACACCAGCCGAAGGCTATTGCGATCAGGAAACATGCCTGTGGCGAACCGACTGCATGAAGGCGTCATAGCGAAGGCAACAGGTTAAGGGTACGGAGAGATTATTCATCGAGCCTATGCTCTGGTTGATAAAAGTTTAATTTCACCGCACCTTTTACACGATACAAACTGCCCCGTATAAGCACAGGTTGTCGCTTCAACTCATATCCCTGCTGCTGGCAGTAATTTCAACGAGTATTCAGTACTAGCTGAGGTACCGATGTTGCCTATGCCAGTGGTTGGCCGCAGAATGAGAAGGACCAGTCGTATAAATCTATTCTTGTGTAACCATGCTTCATTGCAATCCATACATGGATGGCAGCAGCAAAGACAGGCCCAGCCAGACGATAACGGTTAGCGGAACACCGACGCGCACGAAGTCCATAAATGTATAACCACCGGCATTCATCACCAGCAGATTGGTCTTGTACGCCATGGGAGTAGCATAGCTCATATTAGCTCCGAACAGCACGGCGATAACAAAAGGTTCCGGGTTCACCTGGAGCTGATGCGCGATACTGATAGCGATGGGCGTGCCGATAACGGCTGCAGCATTGTTGGATACTATATTGGTCAGAATAGCCATCAGTAACATCAGCCCGGAAAGGATAAAAGCCGGTGAGGTACCACTGGTGACAGAAACGAACACCTGTGCCAGGTATTCGGCACCACCGGTTTTAAGCAGTGCTGAGCCCAGCGCCAGACTCGCCACCACTATGAGGATGACCTGGGTACTGAGAGCCATGGAAGCATGGCGCCATGACAGGCACCTGGTTATCAACATCAGTAACACACCACATACGGCACTGATGGCGATGGGTGCAAGTCCGAACGCCGCGGTGATGACGATGCCCGCCATGATGAGTAATGCGGTCGATGCCTTTTCGGTGTGCGGCAGGTCTGCAGTGGCATCGAGCACAAGTAATTCACCGGCGCGCTTGGTCTCGGCTATTTTATCTTCATGTCCCTGCACCAGCAGGATATCCCCCGTTCGCAGGCGAATATGATCTATCTTCTCGCGCAGGGTTTCCACGGTGCTGCCGGCGCGGTTTATCGCCAGCACCAGCAACTGGTAACGATCAGAAAAATTAATCTGGCCGAGTGTTACACCCTGCAGGGGAGAACCCTGCACCACGATAATTTCAGCGATCTGCTGGCCTTCATTAGCCAAAGGATTATCTTCATCAACAGCAGTGTCTCCAGAATACAGCGTAGCGTCGAGTGCGCTTTCGAATTCTTTGAGATTGTCCGGGTTGTCATGAACCAGTAATCTGTCACCGGAGCGGATGACCACATCGGGTAATGGCTGGATGAAGGTGCCGCTGCTACGCAAGACATTTGTAACTTCCATCGCATTGCCGGTTTTATCGATGAGGTCAGCCAGGGTTTTATCGATGGCAGAACTGCCTTCTGGAATAGCCAGTTGTGCAGCAAATATTCTCGGTGAAGTATCAGCCAGCGACGCTTGCCTGGCCGGTAACAGCAGCGGCGCTATCAGCCACAGGTAGACGATAGCGATACAGGCAACGATCGCTGCAGGGATAAAAAAATCAAACATCTGTATCTTGCGAAGGCCCATGTCCGCTGCAACGGACACTACCAGCAGGTTGGTCGATGTGCCTATACTGGTGCTCATGCCGCCTACCAGTGTTGCAAAACCCATCGGCATCAACATGCCGGAAGACGATGCACCGGTACGTAATGACACACTGATAAGTAAAGGCAGCAACAGAACCACGATGGGAACATTGTTCACGAAGGCACTGAGAAAAGCGCCGGTGATGAGCGTCAGCAGCATACTGAGTGCCGGGCTCAGCTTCCACAGGCGCGACAGGTTACGACCGAGCGGTTCCAGTGCGCCAGTCCGCACCAGGCCATTGCCTGCGATCATGAGTGCACACACGGCAACCAGTGCTTCGTGACCAAAACCACTGAAAAAATCCACGGCTTCGAGGTGGTCTCCCCGAGGCGTAACATAAGGGAAAATGGTAAAGCCACAGGTGAGCAATACCAGTATCAGCAGGCTCGAGGTTTCGATAGCGATGTTTTCCCGGCTAAACAGAAACAGTGCGAGTACCACTAAGGCGAGTACAGCCAGTGCATGAGGTTCTGGGATCGCTGGAAAAGTCATCGTATTTCTGCCTTACGGAACTCAAGGAAGTAATTGGAGCGCAGCAAGGGTTTGTCGTCTATCAGCACGAATCCGGCGGATGTGATCTCTTCGATCACCTTTTCCCTGTCGGCACGAACGTGAGCCATCACCCAGTCCGAACTCTGACCGGGCTGTTTTATAAAATCGATGACGATCAATCGGCCACCGGGTCGAAGTGCCTTATGTATCGAAGCGAGCATGCTCCTGGGGTACTCAAAATGGTGATAGGTATCGACGGTGAATGCGAGGTCTATCGATGCCGCATCCAGCATGGCATCGCCAGGAGAATTGACCACACCTTCGATGTTCATCAAACCCTGCTGGCGGTTTACACGCAGGATGTTTTCGACAAACGGGCGCGATATATCCACCGCGTATACCTTACCCATGGCGCCCACCTGCCGTGAGAACAAGCGCGTAAACAGGCCTGTACCTGCGCCGATATCCGCTACAGCCATATCCGGCGTCACTGCCGTAGCATGCAGGATATCAAAACGGCGATCATAGACTTCGCGACCACGTGTTTCGAACTGGTTCACCCATTGCTGCCAGTCAGGATCCATGTAGTAAGAGTTAATACCTGGACGAACGCTTTCTTCCGCCTGCACGGTGAATATCCCTGACACACACAGGCAGCAAAGGATCAAAAGGTAACACTGTAGACTTTTCAACATATCACCTCAGCGGGATAGTCCGAAATCCGGGAAGTTTGCACTCTCATATCTGTTCAAGTGTATTCGACCAGACTATCGGCTACAACTATGAATCAGTCGACAACAAAAAACATTTATCCCTGCATCTGTGGCTAATATTTTCTTTTCCGTTATTTCACCGAGGCATAATACTCACCACACTCGGCCTCTCGTCCACGCACGACACGTTGCCCGCTCAAGGCACCGTGGGTTTCTGTCACAACGGTGTGCTGGCTCTCATGATCATGGTCATCATAAAAGTAAATCACCACCCAATCCTGAGTTCGGTTTAATTGATGTGCCCGCGCAGTGTTGGAAAACAGTGCCGTAAAGTGCCAGCCTTGCTTGCTAACATGCATCACAGGTAACCAGGCTTTTTCACCAGGGTTAAAACGTTTCGGCGCGATCATCGGCAAATATCCGTCCCTGGCTTTTTTTCGATACTGCCGATCCACGTCCAGGATCAACTTCACGGAGGGTTCAGTAACAGTTTGCTGTGGCTGCAGCGTGGGTCGCGGCCTTCCTAGAACCTGGGCAAGCCAGGCCTGCACCATCGCCACCTTCCTGGTGCTGAACCCTGGTACTTTTTCAAGTCGGTGGTTATGTGCTGCCACCTCGAGTGATTCCAGGCTGTCTATATGCAAGTGTTCGATGATGCGATGCGCCAGCTTCGGACCGATACCCGGAATCGCTTCAAACAGGGCAACCGGATCATGCCCCCCTTGTAAACTCTGCAGGCGGCTCATGCGCCCCAACGCCACGTACTCGTAGATCGATCGTGCGATACCTTCACCGATACCCGGTAGATCGACTAAACCCTGAAAGCCCTCGTGCTCGACGATCTCGCTCACCGGCCGGGGTAATCTGCTGATGACACTGGCAGCATTTCGATAAGCACTTACACGAAAAGGATTAGCGCGTTGTTGTTTAAGCAGGGCAGCAATCTCCAGCAACTCGTTGGCGATATCCTGATTAATCATTTTGTATCGTGATCTATCAATTTATAACCATGCTCCTGTTTCTCGGTATACCTATATCAATGTTTGAAAAAATTAAGAATAATCGTAATTACGATACTAACGATAATCATCGATGTGATGGGAATATAAATATCACCATTTTCCAGCTCTTTATGAATATCACCCGGCAGCTTTCCAAACCAGTTCAATGCCCAGGGGAGGTAATGCCAGAGCAGCCCAAGGACAACGAGCAACAAACCAATAATGATTAACCACTTACTCATTAAACCACCTTGATAATTACATTGCACAAACTTATTCTGAAAAACACATTCACCATGTTACGCGAAATAAACCGGCATCGCACAGACAGGTCATCCCAGTCTGCCCTCTTCATAACATGCTCTTACAAGCAGATGACCACCACTGCTAACGCGGCGATAGTTGATGACGTTCCTGTTCGCGATCAGTTCGATGATGATAAGGAAACGCCTGCCATGACTGCCGGTTTTACAGGAAGCGAGGTGTTAGCACCCATCGAACACAGCGCAAGAGAAAACACGGTGCAGTACTCTGCCTTCAACCACAAATGCAGTGTTACATGAATGATCGATCAGTTAGTGTCTAAGCAGGTAATTAAAGAAGCGGGTTCCTTTGAGCCGAAATATCCTGGTTATTCCCACATGACGTCACAATCTGCCTTTGCTGCCGCAGCCAGAAGATCGATCAGCGGCAAGGCCCGATGCGCCATGCTTACTAGCGGCTCATCATCATCCGGCTCTGCTACTGGTACGGACTCTTTGTCTGCATCGATAGCAGCCGTTAACTTGTCCAGCGCCATCGGAACATCTGCCGCCTGGATAGCTCCGGGGATGGCGGCGCTGTGCCCCATCATCTTCAGCATAGCTTTGGCGACATCGCCAAACATGGTGATATCGGCGTAGGCATCAGTCGAAAATGTAACCAGCATAATATGCTCCTCTATTGATTGCTGTCAGTTGCGTTTCATTGTTGTTAGTGGACACTATCTGGTAGCTCATTCCACAAACTTTTTCTCGAAAACATATTCGCGGTGATACGCTAAATAATCCTGGTGCTTATCCTGTACTTTTATTTTCATCTTCTTGGTGATACCGAGCATCCTCGGTGTTTCGATAAAATCGGATGCTTTAAGCACGCCTTTCTCCGTAAAAGTGATGTAACCAAGATCAAAAGCCTTATCTAGATTTGGTAATAATAACAGCCCGTTGTAAGGATCTAAGCGTTCGATATTATCTGACTCACGCCATGGCTTGATATGCGATGCCATCAATAGCCTGACGTCACTGTAACCGGTGAGTGCGCATTTTCCCCAGTAGGAAATTAACTTGCTACGATATTTCCCCTGCCCGATCCGCGCACTGATATAACTCGTTCTCTCGTCGGCCTTGATAGAGCGGTCCTTTAAGATAGCACTGATGTCCTGTTCAAGTTCATCAGATGTTTCACGCTTGCGGTAATCGATGAAAGCCTTTAGCGCACAGCCATACAGGTTTTTACCCTGTGTGTTCTTTTCTACATAAATATCAACGTCTTTTAAACCATCATAGATTTTCACCAGTTCGCTTATCGAATGGACCTGGTCAATATACTTAGAGCTGAGCTGAGCATCCATTGCCCACTTCGATATCAAACCTGCTACAGCACGCGAATACCTGTCTGCCGTGCTGGAAGACTTCCCTACTTGAATCAACCAATCTTTAAAATTCATTTCTGTTGCAAAATAACATTAACTTTATGTGGTATCTAGATTATCTTTGAACCGATAACATGAACTGCAAAGAGTATCACATCAAATATCGATCGCGGGTTATAAAAAGGCCAATTCTATCCAGGCTGCTTCATTTTCCCTGATTTTCCCCTTCTACTTATCAGCCAGCCAGTGACTGATTTTCTGACAGACCCAGTCACCATCATCAAGCGTCAGATCATGGCCAGCATGCGGGTGTATTTCTAATGGTAATGACCATTTCCCTGCAAGGGACACAGAACTTTGTGAATTGACCAGGTTATCGTTTTTACTGCTCAATAATAGAATCGGAACATCGGGCTTTAATCTGGGAGCACGGTAGCGGCTAGCCGCGAGTAACTGGCGCAAAGCATTCGATGGCAATACAGTACTCTGTTGCGCATAAGATACCCAGCGTCGTAATAGCTGCTCGGTATCCGGATAAAGGTTAGAGGTCATCTTTAGTATCGTCTTCTCTCGACGGTAGTGATTGCTGGTCACCATGGAATAGAAAATACGGAAATAATTCTCAGGCCGCAAACGATGATAAAAAGGGCTGACACCTTTAAGACTGGTATTGATTAAAATACTCGCGGCACACTCATGCGGATAAGACTTCATCCATTCGATTGCCACCATCGCCCCCATGGACAAGCCGATGATATGCACAGGGCCAGCGGCCAGCTCAGAAGCGATGTCTTCACGTAAAGAAAGCAGCATATCCCGGATGCATGCGGGACTGGACAGGCCTGCATGATCACCATTACCCGGGAGATCAGGCAATAGGATCTTGGTATCGGGAAAGCAGCGTTGCAGTTTTCCTGGAAAATCCTCCCAGTGGCGATGCTCGCGCGTGAGGCCACGGATTAACACCCAGGTTTTTACTTTATCGGCCATGTATAGATAATCACGGATAGATGATATTCAAGTATATCGAGCTTGAGCAGGCATGCCAGGATTTATCATATCTGGGTTTATAGCGGCTATCCCGCATTCATGAGTTTATTGAACTCTGCGACAGAAAAGGTGTTTTCAGATAGAGAATCAAGTAACTCAGCACTCGGCACACCAATACCATACGGGCAGTTATGGGTATACAGGGTTACGTGCGCCGGAGGGACCGGCGTTGTATCAGGAATGAGATCATATGATTTCAGCTGCCGATAAAATGTTGTCATACCAGGCATATCGATCAGCATAATCACACTTTTCTGCACGACGTCGTTATTCAGACGTGACAGTATATGTACCGGACCTGACCGCTTGAATGACCAGTCGATATCTTCAAATACATGCTCAAGTAATTCGTTGGTACTTGGAACCTGCTTTATCTTTTCCTGGAGTATGGAACCGACTTTCTCTCCGATCAGGGTGACATGAAGCTCCTCTTTCGGTGCGAAATAGATGCCATCAATCAAGACAAGAATCTTTGACAGGTGAAAGCTTTCGTACGCCAGCTTTCTAAGCACCGTACCTTTTGAATTAATTCCCGGCCATTCTAATTTCATCACTTCCCTTTACTGTTCCATTCAGCCAATAATGATAAACCAATTATAAGTCGTTCGTCTCCGTTATCAGGCTCCCTCTTGTTATTTTACTACTACCATCAATACAAGGGATTATTAGTCTTGCGTTATCTACTTTTGTAGATTTTATAATATTTTATTATTTCAAAGAATATCAATATTATAGCTGTTAAATAAGATATGCCTGTTTGACAGCATCAAAGTGATTTGTCTACAATGCAGAGGCAATGTCTACATAGTGCATACAGTTACACACAAGGGACTTTTTGGGGAACCCTGTATGCACACAAGGGACATTGTCTACATACTGAAAATAATTGAATACAAAAAAATATATTCCTGTGCAAATTACAAAATCGTTCATCGAACAGGTCACTCCGCCGCCATTAAACAAGGGCAAGACGGATCAGGCCTTCTATCGTGATTCATCCATACCCGGCTTTGGTCTGCGGGTCACCAGCAGCGGCGGAAAATCCTTTATCGTCGAGAAGCGTATCGAGGGAAAAGTGAAACGCGTCACCCTGGGCAAATATGGACAGCTCACGCTTGAACAGGCCCGTGATGAAGCCAGGCGTTTCCTCGATAAAGTAAAGTCCGGGACAAATCCTGTTTCCGTAAAACACAATAAGCGTATGGAAAATACTACCCTGCTTGAAGCCTTCGAAGATTATTTACAGACGCGAAAAGGACTCAAGCAAGCCACCGTCGAGGATTACCGCCGGTCGATCAATGGTCCTTTCGTCCACTGGCAGAACAAGCCACTGACCCAGATAACCAAAGACATGGTACAACTGCGCCACAAGGACATGGGGAAACGCAGCAAAGCCCGTGCGAACAATGCCATGCGTGTGCTGCGGGCCGTATTTAACCATGCGATCGCACGATACGAGGACGATTACGGCCAGCAGGTGATAATGAATAACCCTGTCGACCGATTGAGCCAGTTGCGGGCCTGGTACAAGGTAGACGGGCGTAAGTCGTACATCCGGCCGGCTCAGCTGCCGGACTGGTTCGCCGCGACCATGCAGCTGAATAATGAAACCACCCGTCATTACCTGCTCCTGCTGCTATTTACTGGCCTCAGGCGCTCAGAAGCGTCTAAATTAGAGTGGCGTGATATCGATTTCGAGAACAGGACATTAACCATCAAGGAAACCAAAAACCACCAGCAGCACGTTCTTCCGCTGTCAGATTATCTCTATGACTTATTGCGCATGCGCCATGCAGCTAAGCTCCAAGCGGGTAAAGAGAGCCCCTTCGTATTCCCTAGCGACTCTGAACGCGGCTACCTGCTTGAACCGCGAACAGCAGTGAAACGCGTCTCTGATCTCTCGGGAGTGACGTTTACCCTGCATGACCTGCGCCGAACCTTCATCACTATCGCCGAAAACCAGCAAATTCCAGGGTACGCACTAAAGCGATTATTAAACCAGAAAGACCCGTACAATCTAGCCTCCGGCTGCGCGCAGCCAGAGATTGACCGTCTTCGCGAACCGATGCAGAAGATCACCGATTTCATCATAAGTAACAGTAAACATAGACAGGCAACGGTCAACGATGAATCTGCCGTTGTCTGTTAACTGTGCCCGCCCCCTATTTTTATGCTCCCTGTTTTGGACGGACTGCCATAGTTCGTACTGAGCTCAGTACGCTTATCACAAAGACTGCAATAGCGCCCCAGTGATCCCTCATGGTAAACGGCGCAGATCCAGGCAGTAATCCGTCACTGCGCTGGCCGGCGGATCTTTCGGCTTATCGATTCCCCGTATAGCAATGACCGACGTGGTAAAGCGCTGGCTGCGGCGTGTTTCGGCGTCATCCATATCCTCGGGCAGACCAGGGTATGCCTCGTTCTCAGGATGCCACTCGTGATAAGTGATCTGCAGGGTCTCGTCCAGGTGCCGGTTCGCCAGGATGAGCGTGATGGAGCTATGCGGCTTGATACCCGGATGCAGACCGATGAAAGGCATAAAGTTCCGGTATCGCAGGCCTGTCACTTGCAATGCGTCTTGCCGGCCATTTTCCGGGCGCAATGGCACGCGGTAACCTTCAAACCAGAGCTCCCAGTCATGCCAGAGCTCGCTGTCATCTATCTGTGCGCTATCCTGACTTTCCATTGCCAGCGTAATCTGCAGGCGCGTGGTACTGGCATCCACCAGTCGGGAACCGCCCTCTCCCTGTTGCGGGGCTTCACCGATCAACGGCCAGAACTCCAGCGCCTGCTGCAGTTCGATACAACAACCGTGAAATACCGCTTTTTCAGTGAACCGTACAGGCTCCTGCAACAGGATGCTCCTGAGGTAGTCATGCACAGGTAAACCGGCATCATGCAGGTCATCAAACACCGATTCCAGATCCGCCTGTAAAAATAATGGCAGCGCATATTTATCATGCAAACTGGCACCATGCTCAAGCAGTTGTGAAACCTTATCTTGCTGGCTCAGCATGGCGATGATACTTCTCAATAACACGGCGATTGCGGTGGCGGTCTGTGAGCTGCGTGCCATGCGAAAAGCGCGGAACTCCACCAGCCCGAGGAAGCCACGGCCGGGCAGATAGGGGTTCCACAGTTTTTCGATATTCAATTCACTGCGATGAGGATTACCGGAAGGGTCCACCAGGAAGGGACTCAGGCTGCGCCAGATAAACTCCGGCTCCGGCTGATCGTAGGCATCCAGCTGCTCCAGCGCGACGGACAGTTCCTGGAATGACTGCTGTACATTCTCATCGGCGCGCGGTGTCTGGCTCGTACTGCCGATGGATGGCGGCGCAAACCAGTAAGAGAGTGCCGGGTGTGCATTGAGATAACGGACCAGGCGCGACAGCAGATGCGGATAATGAAAGAACGGGCTTTTCAACGGCGTGATGCCACCGAGGGTAAACTGGCCGCCGCCGCCAGAGTCCGAAACCACGCCATTGTAATGCAGCCGACAGGGATCCAGCCCTACCGCATTCGCGGCGTTGTAATCCAGTTCGCATCGCGCAAAAAAGTTCGATGCATTGTCCGACGGTGCCTGGTTGATCTCGATCACTGCCGGGTCCGGCGTAATGGTGGTCCATGCCACACTGGCATCGACCGGCGGCGGAAAGCCCTGTAATAACAGCGTTTCGATCTCACTCTGTTCTGCCGACCCTTTGGCGGCATGTTCGGCTGCCTGTTTCGCAACATGCTTCGCAGCTCGTGCGATACATTGCATCAATTTCATGAAGCTCGGGACATCAGGCACTTCAGGCATTTCTATCACCACGCTTGCAATCGGGTTGGCAATGTCATCAGTGTCATCACTACCACCTGCCGTTCCCCTGTCCATACTCAACAGCAAGTCCCCCTCTTTCGCCAGCTCATCCGTCAGACCATCGAGAGGAATTTTAGATTCATGCACAGATGTTCGTGTGAGCAAGGGTTTCTTGTGAAAATCAACCACCGGCTCAGAGCCATCGCAGCGCACAAGCAGGCGGTAGCGTAATCCTTTGTCTACGGTAAATGCAGCTGTCTGCCAGTGTTGGCCAAGCTCATCATTTAATGCCTGCCAGAAGGTCTCAACATCTGCAGGTCTGGCCGGCCGTGACTTCCCTGAGCCCTGTACCAGGTAAGGATCAGGCGGTCCGTCCCAGACTGCTTTTTCGCTTCCAGTATTGTCTCGAAAATGGTAATACCCCATGCTCCAACGCGGCAGATCTTCGTCGGCGTATTGACGGCCCAGGGTATGTAATACGATACCGCCAGGCTGCTGCAGGCTTATTTCTTTTAACAGCGCATGCGCATACTGTAATTTTTCCGGTCCCAGTGCTTCTGACAGCCACTCAGGTGTCTCGGAAAAACGGCGGGTGAACGTCGGCTCCATGCCAACCCATACATCGACACCCAGATCGGAGATATACTCATCCTGAGCTTTGATAATTTTCTCAAAATCTTTTGGCTTCATAGCATCATCAGGCCACTACCCGACATCTGTCTGGAGAACATCCACCAGTGCAAAATTATATGCTCATCTCTGGAACAAGCTGACAGTTTGATTTAACCGTATATACCCTGGACACACCAGCTTCATTGACGTATTTTTTGTTTTCAGATGTCCTTCAGCTGCAAGGCTTACAATTAGCTGCTACTTAACAGGCGATGAAAAGGCTTTTGTTATGCGACGTATAGAAATCAAGCACACCACTCGTTACGAATATTCCGAGCCGGTAAAACTGCTGAAACACAAACTGCACCTGAGACCGCGTGAAGGTCATGATATACGTATCGAGTCGTCCAGGTTGAGCATTACACCAGGCTATAAAATTTTATGGGAGCGTGATATCTATGGTAACTCCATGGCCCTGGTGGAATTCTCCGAGCAAAGCGCAAGCATGGAAATCAGCAGTAATGTTATCGTGCAACACTACGCGGAGCAGGCACTGGAGTTTTCACTGGATGATGCCGCGCTGCACTATCCATTTCACTATAACCCCCTGCATCAAATTGATCTGATACCGTACCAGTTAGCGGTGTTCCCGCGTGATTTCCAACGCGTACAGCAATGGTTGGAAGCGATCCGCCAGCCGGGTGAGTTAATGAAAACGACCGTCTTACTGGACACCTTGAACAAGGCGATTGCCTCGGGTTTCACATACCAGGTACGGGAAGAGCCCGGGGTGCAGTCTCCTACGCAAACCATAGAATCAGGATCCGGTTCCTGCCGCGACTTTGCCACTTTGTTTATCGAGGCATGCCGCGTCCTGGGTTTCGCCAGCCGTTTCGTCAGCGGTTACCTGCTGGTGGAAGGCGCCCAGCACCTGGCGACACATGCCTGGGCCGAAGTATATCTGCCAGGTTCAGGCTGGCGCGGATTTGATTCGACCAGCGGTACACTGGTCGGCGGAAACCATATCGCCGTGGCGCAGCATCGTCATCCCGAAGCTATACCACCAGTATCGGGCTCGTTCGTGGCCAAACTGGTACAACCGCCCGTCATGACCGTGAATGTAAACGTTAAAATATTGTAGCAACCGAACGGTGCCGGGGAACGATGTATCTCAAAACTCCGGGCGAGCTATTTCAAAACCCGTCGGTTACGGATTATGCGCACGAAGGGTGCAGACATGAACAGAACAAGAACGACCATCCCAAAGGCGACCTGTTCGTAGTAAACGAGCAGGATAGCGAGCGTAAATGCCACCACCATGGAAAGTGCTGCATCGATCAAGGCGTTACGGATCAACAGCTTCCTATCAGTATCTGATTCATGGCCAACGATAAACAGAAACAGCACCGGCAGCATGAAATGCAGCGGTGCATAAAAAACAAATATTATTATCCAGATTATCGGATCATTCATAACAGCGATTTATTATACTTCTGGTATTCTTTATATTTCGAAGACTAGTCTTCGCCGGTAAGTTCCTTGATGATGTAGCCGCCTGATTTCTCGTCCAGCTGCAATGTCAGCAGGTTTCGTGCCTGCGCCTCTTCCAGCAGTTGACCGAAGTTGCGGAAACCGTGATAAGTCTCATCGAAACCCGGCTTGCGGCGCTTCAGCGTCTGCTTGACCATAGACCCCCAGACCTTTTCCTGTTCGCCACGTTCCCTGAGCAGGGCCTCGACCGTTTCGACCACCAGGTCCAGTGCCTCCTGCTGTTTGTCATCCTCGGACTTTGCGCTGCTTTTCTTGCTCGTCTTCTTTACGGATGGTTTGCGTCGTGCCCGGCGCGGTTTCTCAGACTCGCGCACCAGGTCGTCATAGAAGATGAACTCATCGCAGTTGGCCATCAGCAGGTCGGAGGTAGAGCTCTTCACACCGACACCGATAACGACCTTATTGTTCTCGCGCAACTTGCTGACCAGCGGCGAAAAGTCGGAGTCGCCACTGATGATGACGAAGGTATCGACATGCGACTTGGTATAACAGAGATCAAGCGCATCGACGACCATACGGATATCGGCAGAATTCTTGCCAGACATGCGCACATGGGGAATCTCGATCAGCTCGAACGCGGCCTCGTGCATGGCCCCCTTGAAATCCTTGTAGCGGTCCCAGTCACAGTAGGCTTTCTTGACCACGATACTGCCTTTCAGCAACAGTCGCTCCAGCACCTTCTGGATGTCGAAGGCCGCATACTTGGCATCGCGCACACCCAGAGCGACGTTCTCGAAGTCGCAGAACAGCGCCATATTCCTGGTTTCGGTTTTCTCGTTCATATTCATCCTGTCCTGTTAAGCGAGGATCATACCTCGACTTGTGGTTTAAGAGAAAGCGTCGCGGTCTCTATCACTGCTGCTGACGTGATTCTCGATTCCTGCCGCCTGTTACTCTGATTTCAGACCGCTTCCCAGCCAGCGTAATTCAAACAGTTCATCGCGGCGGTCCCTGGAATTTGTGACCGATCCCTCATGTCGGAGCTGGACCAGCTTGTCAAGGTCGAGGTCAGCGATCAGTGCCATCTCAGTATTCGGCGTACTCTCTGCCATGATTGCATCATGGGGAAAAGCAAAGTCTGAAGGTGAATACACTGCTGACTGTGCATATTGTATATCCACATTCTTGACCTGTGGCAGGTTGCCTACACTACCGCCGATAGCGACATAACATTCGTTCTCTATGGCTCTTGCCTGGGCGCAGCGTTGCACGCGCAGAAAACCATTCTTTGTATCGGTCCAGAACGGCACGAACAGTATTTCCATATCCTGTTTTGCCAGTAGCCGCGAAAGTTCCGGGAACTCCACATCGTAACAGATGAGTATACCGATGCGTCCGGCATCCGTATCGAACACCTGCAGGCTATCGCCGCCTTCGATGACCCAGTCGCGACGTTCATGAGGGGTGATATGGATTTTTGGCTGCACGTCTACGGTACCATCACGCCGGCACAGGTATGCATTGTTGTATAACTCGTCACCGGACATGGCCGGCATACTGCCGGCGATAATGTTGATGTTATAAGTAACGGCAAACTGCGATATCGAATCGACTATGCGGTCAGCATAGGTGGCGAGGAAACGTATGGCTTCATACTGGTTGTGCTGTTCGCCCATGCCCAGCAACGGCACATTAAAAAACTCCGGAAACAGCACGAAATCAGACTGGTAAGCGGACATCGAATCGACAAAGTATTCCACCTGGTTTATCCATGTCTCATATGAATCAGTAAGCCGCATCTGCCATTGCACGATGCCGATGCGGACCACCGCTTTTCGGATAGCGTCTGCAGCACCGCTGTCTGGCTCATACAGGATGTTATTCCATTCCAGCAAGGTAGCATAACCCAGAGACATCTTATCTTCTGGCATGTAGCCTTTCATCAAACGTTTTACTTCAAAATCGTTAGCCAGCTGGAAACTCAGGATGGGGTCGTGGATCTCTCTGCGCCGCACGGCTTCGATATAGTCGGCAGGATCCATCTCCGCGTGCTCGTGATAACGGATGATGCGGCCCCCGGCCAGGATGGCGCGCAGATTGAAGTTACGGCAAAGCTCTTTACGTGCATCATACAACCTGCGGCCCAGTCGTAGATCACGGTAATCTTTACTGACAAACATATCCATGCCGTAGAGCGCATCACCCTTTTCATCATGTTTGATACGGTCACGACGACCGATCAGATCATCATAGGTGTGGGAACGACTGAAACGCTCATAACTGCACTTCACGGTGAGCGCTACGGCGACGACCTTGCCATTGTCTTCGATCACTATCTGGCCTTCGGGAAAATCCTTGATCAGTGCAGACAACGAACTCTGAGACCAGGCGCCGCCAAGGTCAGAGTAAATTTCTTCCATCAGTGTTGACACCTGCGGATAATCTTCATTTTCAAGATTCCGGAGCTTGAGATGAAGGTCTGATGGATTTTTGGTATTCATATTGTATATTTGCAAATCAAAGGGGCTGGAGTATATATCGGAAATTATACCTCGGTATAGATTAAAGCGGATAAATGCATCAAAGGGACTAAAGTGTACAGCCTGAAATAAATTAGGGGGACTCCCCTATTACTTTCGCTCACTTTATGCAGTAATATTTCTCTATTGTATCGATGCTATTTCCATAGCCAGTCAATAACAAAGGAGCGCCTCATGGCTATCGCAGAAACCGTAAAGAACTACCTGCAGCAGAAAGCCATCAGCTACGACCAGGTCACTCATCCACACTCCGGTTGCAGCCACGAGACCGCTGTAGCATCGCATATCCGCGAGGACCACATCGCCAAGGGTGTCATGGTAAAGGATGACACAGGCTACGCCATGCTGATCGTACCGGCCAGCAATTATGTCGAGATGAAGCACGTGCGCAAAGAACTCGGCCGCGAGCTGCAACTGGTTGCCGAGGAAGACTTTGCCAAGCTGTTTCCCGACTGCGAAGCCGGCGCGGTACCGCCGCTGGGCCCGGCCTACGAGATCGAGACCTTCCTCGATGAAGCACTGACCACCCTGGCTAATATATATCTCGAAGCCGGCGACCATGAACACCTGGTACATGTCAGCGGAGATGATTTTAAGAGCTTGCTGAGCGGCGTCAGGCACGGCCACTTCAGCCATGATGAATGAGGAATACAACAATGCCAAATGAACTAGACCCTAGAATCGACCAGTGGTACGCACACCTGGATAAAGGTCAGCGTTTTTACGTTACCGCCATCGACGAAGATGAAAGCACGATCGAGTTACAGCATTTTGATGGCACTCTCGAAGAGATCAGCGCTGATGAATGGCGCGAGTTACAGATCGAGCTTAGCGAAGAACCTGAGAACTGGTCAGGCGCCCTCGATATCCCGGAACAGGATGATCTTGGTACCGGCGTCACGGATACCGACAAAGATGACTGGGAAGAGCCCGGAAAAGAATTCAGGCCAGCCAGCAAGTAACCCCGGAGAAAAACAAGGCACTCTTGCTTGAGTCCAGCGCCTTCGATGAGGGTGCTGAGATTCCTGGCATGCATACCCGGGATTAATTCTTATTCTCGCCCCCTTTTATGCCGGTGTCTGTTCAATAACACTCACAAAAACAGACACCTGCAGCAATTACCATTCATCGATTATTACACCCCAAAATAGACTCGGTTCAATGTGTGTGATAGGATTTTTTTATCTGCACTATAAATGATCAAAAAACTGCCGGGGGCTAATCATGCTTGACCTCATCAAACACAAGGTTTGCTCACGGATTAATCCTTACACAACATCGATCATCTCAACTCGCAAAGCGAGTACTCTTGTTTTGACATCACTGATATACGCTTGCGGTGGCGGCGGTGACGGTGATGGCAGTACTACTGATAATAACGATGCTGATGGTAGAACTGCCTGTACCAGCGTCCATATCGTCAACCTCGCCCAGGACTCAAAGTCCGGCCTTTCCTGTGCCCTGGAAAGCGATGATGAAAGCATCGCAACTTGCGTCGAAAAACAAATAAGGGACACGTTCGACGCTGCCTGCCTGGGCGCGTTTGATGTCTTCGTGCCTGGCACCAATGATGAGAATGGTTCATGGAAACATTTCAACAGCATGTTCTCCCGTGATACCGGACGCGCCTACCTCTCGCTGCAATACCAGGAAGAACCCCAAGCCGCACTCTATGACCAGGGCGTGATCGATGGCAACAATGCACTCAAATCTTTACTCTACACGCTGAGAAACCGTTTTAATAATGCCGGTGTCAGGATCTTCGGCCATAGCAAAGGCTCTCATATCGTTGCTCTGGTTGCCGACGAGCCTGACTATGCAAACATGGACTTTTTTGCCTTTGCACAGGCCGGCCGCACCAGCGTCGATATCGATGGCATTGGCGGTTTGGCAAAAGGCAAACGCGGCCTGGCCGGCTATATCCACAAGTTAAGCAGTAACCTCGTGGGCATCACCTGGCAGAACGATGAAGTCCAGTTCTATACCGGTGTCGGAACCAATGGCGTACTCTTCGCTCCGGAAAAATGGGAGTTCCCGGGATACGTCAGCCAGGATACGGCGGGCGGATTGTTAATCAATGCCTTGTTTAAAAACTTTCGTATCGATCATCACACCAACTACGGAGGAGAATTCACCGAAGGCTTGTCACAGAATGACATTGAGCTCGGTGAGGGTTCAACCGACCCGCGCCACCCCTATTGTGCGACCGGCGATAAATTTGCCTGGCTTAATCCAGAATGCGGTTTACAGCAGGTCAAGAATTTTCCGTACTTCTGGGGCAATGAAGAATGTCGGCAGCTGGCCTTTGATGCCATGGATAACAGAAATACCGGCGACAGGTACTATATCGGCAACTCCGGCCCCAGGACTGCCGGCTGTAGCGACAATGTTGGCACGGTCCAGGCGAGCTACCGTCTCGACTATCGACTGGACCTGGCTGATCAGGAAGATTGCCGCTATGACCTGAAGCTTCAATTCCAGGGGCTTAACTTTGCTGGCCAGCCTTACATACGAGGCAATGGCGGAACCATATCCGTGTCATCTGCATATGACACTGGCTGGACCTACAAAGCAGGGACAGTGAACATTCCTTACCACACGAAAATTTATGTTACGGCGAAGATGGTGGAGATCGGCTCCGGCATCCTGCATGACTGCGGTCATCTGACGAATGCCAGTGAAAGCTATATCAATAAACTTAGCGTGACCTTCACCCACCCTGGATCAGGTGAGCGTATTACCCGCACCCTGATCGGCCTGAATGAAGCCAGCAGCTACAATATCCTCGGTGTGAAAATCACCGGTAAAAACGATGTTGCATGGGAAAAATACAACGACCCGAATGACAGTAAAGACACCTGGGATATGTTCTATCATAGCAACGTACTGCACCCCTCTGTGATGATTAAAGGGGACACGGATGAAAACAGAAAAGGCTACTTTTACAAGCGGCTGCACCTGATCGACTAGATTCCAGGTATGCTAAATACTGTCGATCGGGTCCGGACAATACTCCCTGCGCCGGCATGACTGGCAGTATTCACCCAGGTACAGCTCATCCACCCAGCGTACCAGCTTCTGGATATCCGCTGCTTCATCGAACAGGAAACCAGCCTCGAAGTTGCGTTTGTCTTCATGCTTGCTGCCGAGCCCGGCACCGGTAAGATTGGGCGAACCGACGAAGGCCATGACGTTGTCGATGATGATGGCCTTGGTATGTACCCGCGGGCACAGGATACGCTCGAACAGTTCACTCTCCACCAGTTCATCGAAGCGGTCGAAATCTTCACGGAAGCGCGGCCCCGGCTCCTTGGCATGGATCAGGCGCACCGCCACCCCCTGCGAGACCTTGTCCGCCAGCAGCTCCAGCAGCGGCACGAAACCGCCCCAGGCTTCGACGTACATATCCTTGATATCGGCGGTGATGATCCAGATGAACTGACGGGCCTGTGGCAGGCAGCCCTGCATCACTTCTTCATAGATTTCGCGATTGAGCAATAACTTATGCATTAAGGGACTCTATTTTTCGTCAGGCCCGCTATCAACGAGCACATGTGGAAATACAGGGGGCTGTTCTTCGCCATAATATTCAATATAACGAGCCCAATCCTGTAGCTTTGCCTGATCACGGTCATTGCCACGTACGCTAAGCCTTTGCCTGCGAATTTCCGGCGGGCATCGAACGTAGTGTATTTCTATCGTGCTACCCAATTCAGCGGCCAGCATCGCAGGCCAGTCCGGGTCCTGAATCTCTTTGGTAAATGGACCGGTAATCACCACATCATGGTTAGGCAGATTGTCGCGCGCAATATCAAACAGCGCCTGGTAGATAGGCTCGCGATAAGTTTTCTTGAAATAATCCGAGTCCCGGTCATCCGGGCTGTGGCCAGCCGCCGCCAGACCGACCTTAATCAATCGCTCAGTGACGGTGTCGATATCCAGCAGTGTCGCACCACTGGTTGCGACCAACTGCCTGGCATGCGTTGTTTTGCCAGAACCGGGCGTTCCACAGACAATGATTGTTTTAGGCATTATAAATTCAGTATATTTAAGCTCTGTAGAAAAAACCGGGTCAGAGAGCAATTGTTTCTAATATTAGAGAATATTACTCACTGTCCCCTCTGCTTCTACGGGACAAGCTTACCCGCTTTTTGTCCACCCCGTCCTGAGCGAAAGTACCGTGGGTTATCATAAAAGGTCTCATCTGCATTTTCAGCCATCCAGCCAGGCATGCCCAGTATCGGGAAAGGAGACAGGTCTTTAGGTTTGGTGTATCTACTGCCTTCACTAAAGAGATCGGAAAGCCTCTCATCCAGCCATGAAAGCTGCGCATCCAGTGCCAGTTCGATCACTGACTGCTCGGCATGTATCAGGATAGCATTCGCCGTCATGCCGATGTAGGGACTGAGCCCCTTCTCATACATCGCATGACCGAAGGTGACACAACGCAGGTTTCGCTCCAGCTCATCGCGGCGTTCCCAGAATAGCTTTTTCCACTCGAAGTTGCGTATGTGGTCCAACAGCGATTCATCCGATGACAGGATGATCACCCCTCCCTCATCAAACAGCGACAGCATGTTTTCAAGCGGACTTCGTCGGCCCCTGCTTTCACCCTGGTTGGCCTCACCCTGGTTGGCCTCACCCTGATCGGCCTCGCCCAGTTCGATGCGCTCACGGGCGAGAGGGATGTGGATCGAATTAATCATGGCCTTGGTACGGGGGAAGATAAACCAGGTCAGAAACTGGAAGAAGTCGTGCCAGTTATTGCTGCGCGTCTGGATCTCGCCGCTGTAATAGATGCGTGGCGCGTAGTGTTCGCTAAAGTGCTCCGGCCTTGCTGCCTGTTCGACGATAGAAAGCGGCGTACCGTTTAGTGTTCTTATGGGCGGGTGCTCGCTGAGCAGGCGGCGATAGTCATCCAGCCCCGGCCACTGCTGAAACTCGCTGAAATAGCCGGCCAGCTTGCGGATGGGCTGATACATCGGCAGCTCATCGTAGAAGTCTGAGTGCCATGGCACGAGTTCATCGATTCGGGTGTTTGATTTCAAATGAGACTAACCTGGTCTGATAAGAGGTCGGCGACAGATAATAAGTATTTTATTTGGCAATTGATCATCACTTGTTACCGACCTCTTCAAATTTCGCTTTAATTTTAATTGCTCGTTTGCACACGGTCCATGAGTAAATTAACCAGGCTCTGAACAACCTCGGCATGACCCGTGTCGATATGCTGGCCCTCTGTCCAGACCACCTCATAAGGTTGAGATGCTGAACGATGCAATGCTTCTACACTGCTAAGCGGCAATTGTTCATCATCCCTGGCATTGATAAAGACAAGCTTTCGTGGGCTAATACGCCATAACCAGTTTTCAGGCCGAAAGGATTCAACCGCAAGCAGGCGTGCACTGGCCCACGCTACCAGCCTGCGCAATACATCGCTCTCGATTCGGCCTTTCAACCTGTATGCGATGACCTTTTCCGGTTCGCCGGCACCGTGTACCAGCCAGGTCCGGGTGACGCGCTTGTCTAACGCCGCCGGCATACTGACAAAAAATGCCCCCAGGCTGACACCCACCAGTTCGACCTGTTGTTTATCGACAGACGATTGCGCGAGTAAATAATCCAGTGCCAGTAAAACCGCCGGTGTCGTATCACGCTCTGTTTGCTGATACTGCCTCACATCATAGCGTTTCACACCTTCTGTTATCCAGTTATCAAGATTGGGGTAAGAAATCGCAGCGAGTGCAATAGGCAGTTGTTGCGAGACTTGATGGACCGCATCACGACCGGTACGTTGACCGCCGAGAATGAGAACAAGCGGGTGACCTTGTGCCGTACTCTCTCGTGGAAACCGCGTAGTCATCTTAACCGTAAGACCACTATTGGACTGCAATGTAATATGTCGAAAGATCGAGCTGCCTTGTTGCCATTCACTTTCGATTTCGATGGATTCCAGCACCCCCTTACGCTGATAAAACTCTTCGCTCGGGTCAGATAAATCCGGCAGAATCGACCACAGCAGGTAGCATGGTACGATGATACATAATGCCAGAACACACCATAGAACAATGCGAACCCCGCTGAAACTTGACGGCCTGTCCTCTCTATAGCTCATTTCAATATTCAGACAATGACCCGGACAATTATTCGTGGTGGCGCCGCGATTTTCAGAGTAAAAGTGATGCAGTGATTTTTTTCCAGGCGCCTTACAGCATCGCTCATTGAATAATCTCTCCGTTGCCTTTGATCGCCCATCTAAGGGAGATACGACTATTTTACCAGCACAACATAAACCGCAAAACCAAGCCATGATACCGCCAGCAGCACCCACGGTAATATATTACCTTTAACGACAACTGTCTCAACCACCCGCTGCGTTGACGTATCGTGTGATGCACCTAAGGCCGAAGCCTTATTTAACTTCTTATCCAGCTCACGTGCCTTTTCACTCTGTTTCTTTTTATATATCTCGATGCCTTTCTGTATGCCCTGGGCAATTAATTTTGTCTGTTCCTTCGTCTGCCCCGGCCTTTGCGTACCGCGAGCTATCTTCATCGCATCGTCTTTGCTTTTTTCTGAGAGCGAATGTTTATTTGAATATTTAGCCATGCTATCTGTCGTTATTTTCGTTAGATGGGTGAAGCACTGTGTCAAATAATAATAAAGGCAGTATTAAAGGCGTCGGTGATAAACACTTATAATTCTCATCTTTAATCGCCCCCTATAAGTTTCCTGAGAACTCGCTGCACTTCACATAGGAATATACTTAGCTGGCAGGTAGACAGCAATCGTGCTCTAATCGATCACTGTGACTCGCCACACAGACAGCAACGACATACAATAGCATACGCACAAGACGGCCATAGGAAAAAGCTACAGGTTCATCATGACAGTTACCCATTCTGAACGCACCACCATTCACCGCATTAATTTTCGCCGGCTGACATTCGCTGTCATCACATACACCCTGTTCACGGCTTTCATCATGCTCTCAGCCTCATTACCGGTTAACGCTGCCGAGCGCTCGCCACTGGTTGTTGTCAGCACGGCGAAAACAGATACCGTCATCAGGCAGGTGCCACTGACCGGCACCATCACCTCGGCCCGCATCGCAAAACTTTCGACAGAAATCAGCGGGCAGGTCGAGGCAGTCAATGTCGAGGTCGGCGACCTTGTCGAAACCGGTAGCGCACTGATCAGACTCGATCGGGAAATCGAACAGCTCACGCTGCAGGCGCTGCAGGCCAGAACGAAACAGGCCAGTGCCGAGCTGAAAGATTCTAAACGGCGCTACCAGGATGCAAAACGCCTGCGCAAACAGAAAAGCATTTCCGAAAACGACCTGTTCCTGCTGGAAGCGGAAGTCGAAGTCGACGCCGCGATGCTAAAGCAGCAGCAGGCCGAACAATACCGCCAGCAGGCGCGTATCGAACGCCATGTTCTGCAGGCACCATTCAGCGGCGTCATCAGCGAACGCCTGACCGAAGCAGGCGAATGGATCGAACCCGGCAGGCCGGTACTGACTCTGGTCGCCGTTGACGACCTGCGCATCGAATTTCGCGTGCCACAGGAGTACTACAGCAGCATCGACGAACATACCACGCTCGATGTCACCCTGGACGCGTTCCCCGGGCGTGAATTTACAGGCACTATCGATGCCGTGGTTCCGGTCAGCGATCCCGTTTCGCGCACCTTCCTGATACACGCCATCGTCGATGCCGGAGATGCACGCATGACCCCAGGCATGTCAGTACACGGCAAGCTGCACCTGTCCACCGGGCGCCAGGGCGTGGTGATCTCGCGTGATGCAATTCTGCGCTATCCGGACGGCCGCATCACTGTCTGGGTGATCGATCCGGACAGCGAGCCAGGCAGCGGGCCAGGCGGCAAGACCGCGACGGTCTCCGAAAAACACGTGACCACCGGCCACAGTTTCGACGGCCTGATCACGATCCGTGACGGTATCGATGCCGGTGATGTCATCGTCGTGCAGGGCAACGAGTCACTGCAGGACGGCCAGCAAGTGCGCATCCAGCGTCACCAGTAAGCACGGTAAACACCATGTTCGAAGCCATAATAAAGCGCGGCACCCTGATGACAGTCATCATCCTGATCGTCAGCGTGCTCGGTGTCATGGCCGCGCTGCGCATCCCGGTACAGATGATCCCCGACCTCGAAGTGCGTACCATCACCGTGCGCACCTCGTGGCCGGGCGCAACACCGCAGGACATCGAAAAAGAGATCGTCATCGAGCAGGAAGAATACCTGCGCAGCACCCCCGGCCTGCAGCGCATCACCTCCTCCTCGTCCTTCGGCCGCGCTTCCATCGAACTCGAGTTCCCGTTCGGCATCGACCTCAACGAAACCCTGATCAACGTTAACAACGCGCTGTCACAGGTGCCGTCCTATCCCATCAACGTCAACGAACCGCGCATCTACGCGACCTCGTTCTCCGCCAACTCGTTCATGTACTTCCGCGTCATGCCGCTGCAGGATAATCCGCGCCAGCTCGACATGGTGCTGATGCAGGACTTCATCGACGACCACGTGCGCACGCGCATGGAGACCGTACCCGGCGTGTCGCTGGTAAACGTCTACGGCGGCGCCGAGCGCCAGATCCAGATACTGCTCGACCCGGAGCGGCTGAGCGAACGCGACATCAGCATCCAGGACGTGCGCCAGGCCATCACCGATCGCAACCGCGACATCTCCGGCGGTGAGATCGAGTCCGGCAAGCGCCGCTACCTGCTGCGCACCGTGGGCCGCTTCCGTGACCTGCAGGATCTGCGCGAGCTGATCCTGGTACGCCGCGGCGACTCGCTGATCCGCCTCGGCGATGTTGCCGAGATCAAGCTCGACCACTACGAACTGAGCCGCATCTCCTACACCGATGGCGCCCCGGTAATCGGCCTGTCGGTCAGGCGCCAGGCGGGCTCCAACGTGATCGAGATCAAGGATAAGCTGATGCTCGAGATGGAGCAGATCAACCGCGAAGTGCTCAACCCGGCCGGTATGAAGATGCGGCTGATCGCCGATGACGTCGGTTACGTGCAGGCATCGATACACAACGTCTGGTTCAATCTCAGTCTCGGTGCGATCCTCGCCAGCCTGGTCATGTTCCTGTTCCTGCGCTCCGGCAAGGCAACACTGGTCGGCGTCATAGGCATCCCGATCTGCACCATCGCCGGCTTCATCGGCCTGCTCATCGCGGAGCGCACCATCAATGTGATCTCGCTCGCCGGCATCGCGTTCGCCATCGGCATGACGCTGGACAACAGCATCGTGGTGCTGGAGAGCATCGAGCACCAGCGCCGCAAGGGCGTGGACCGTCTGCGCGCGGCCATATCCGGCGTGCAGCAGGTGTGGCCCGCGGTACTAGCGTCCACCATGACGACGGTGCTGGTGTTCGTACCCATCATGTTCATCCAGGAAGAAGCCGGCCAGCTCTATTCAGATATCGCAATCGCGATCTCCGCCTCGATCCTGACCTCGATGCTGGTCGCAATCGCGGTCATCCCCACCGCCACCGCACGGCTGGAGTTCTCCACCGATAACCTTCACGCCGAGGGCCAGAAACACGATCAGAACAGCGGCCAGAGCCACCTCCTGCACCAGCGCGTGACCGACAGTATCTACTGGCTGATCACCGAACCAAAACGGCGCATCGCAATCATCATCGCTATCATGCTGCTCAGCCTGTGCATCTTCCTGCTGCTGACACCGCCGGCAGAATACCTGCCCGAGGGCGAAGAACCCAAGGCGTTCGCCTCACTGACCTCGCCGCCCGGCTACAACATCGACACCATGGCGAAGATCGGCAACGAACTGCAGGCTTACTTCCTGCCGTTCACCGAACATGAACCCGAACAGTTCGACAGCGGCGAGACCGAGGTACCGGCACTGAAATACCTCAACCTCAGCATCGAGGCAAAACGCATACGCATCGTGACACAGTCGAAAGACCCGGCGCACATCAGGCAGCTGATGACCGTGCTGCAGAACAAGTACCGCGAATACCCGGCGATGCGCGGCTTCGTCACCCGCGGCTCGATCATCACCAGCAACTCCGGCGGCACGCGCAGTGTCAACCTCGACATCTCCGGCCCCAACCTGTCGGACATCTACGATGCCGCGCTGGAGGCCTACCGCCGTGCCGAGGAAGTGTTCGATTCGCCGCGTATCCGTGCCGACCCGTCGACGCTGTCGCTGTCGCAGCCGTTGATCGAAGTCAGGCCAAAATGGGAACGCGCCAGTGAAGTCGGCATGACCACGCAGGATTTCGGCTACACCATCGCCGCGCTGACCGACGGCGCCTTTGTCGACGAGTTCTACCGCGACGACGACAAGATCGATATCTACCTGTACAGCAAGGTCGGACGTGACGCCAGCATTGACACCCTCAACCAGATCGCCGTGTACACGCCGATCGGTGCCGTGGTGCCGCTGTCATCCATCGCCAGTATCGAGGAGATCGTCGATACCAATATCATCCGCCGCCTCAACAGCCAGCGCACGGTCACGCTCAACATCATCCCGCCAGACAAGGTCGCACTCGAAACCGGCGTCGAGATCGTCAAGCGCGAGGTCGTCGATTACCTGCGTGAAAGCGGCAAGGTATCGAGCAGCATCAACATGACCATCTCTGGTGCCAGCGACCAGTTGCAGGCCACCCGCGAAGCACTGGCCGCCAACTACATCGTCGCCATCGTCATCATCTACCTGCTGCTGGTCGCTATCTTCACCCACTGGGGTTACCCGCTGCTGATCATGACCACTATCCCGCTCGGCGTCGCCGGCGGTATTCTCGGCCTGTGGCTGTTCAATCTCGGCGGCGAATGGCTGCCGCTGATCGGCTTGAATGAACTGCACCTGTCCTTCGACATGATCGCCATGCTGGGTTTTCTCATCCTGATGGGCACCGTGGTCAACAACCCGATCCTGATCGTACACCAGGCCATGACCAACGTACGCGACAGAGGTATGAACGCACTGGACGCCGTACGCCATGCCGTCGACGCACGCATCCGCCCGATCGCGATGTCGACCCTGACAACAGTATTCGGCCTGGCACCGCTGGTCTTCCTCGCCGGCGAAGGCACCGAGCTTTATCGTGGTGTGGGTGTAATCGTGATGTTTGGCCTGCTGGGAACCGCCATCGTCAGCCTGACATTCTTACCGGCATTGACCGTGATGGTTTTAAAATTTTCCAAACCGGAATAGACCATATAAAACTTACAGGATCAGGCTTTACAATTTACAAGATGTGAAATGTAAGGCTTGACCCCATTCCCTCTCGTAAATCTTGAAAATCACGAAACTACTTTTCTGATAAAGGTGACCTGTATTGTCAAAATACCTTCGAACCAGGTATCTATAGATAGTTGATGCTCACCTGAAAGAACATTAAATAATGGCTGAGCTGGCGGAGAAACATGGCTGACTCGAATGAGACCCTCAGGATAGTTGATCTTCAACGATACATGATAGGGATAGTAACCATCAAAAAACTGCTGATAGTAAGGCCCGCTGCTAATGACAAAAATATCAGCCGTCTGTTTTTCCAGCACGTTGACCTCTGCCGTTACGCAGAGTGAAGCCTGCGCTGAAATATCATGAAGATGAACGATCTGGCCCTCTGTCGTTGCCTTACCGATATTTTTAGTCGACAGGATCTCCAGATTTCTGATCTGCTTATACCGATAGACGATATCAGTTATAGCAACCGGATTGATATGATAATAACACTGTCTCAGGTTCACCCAGCCTGTTGCGAGGCTGGATTCAGTGACTGTTAATTCTTTTTCCGAATGAAGTGTTGTTTTGTCCTTCACTGGTTCGATAAAAACCAACTCACCCTCGTTAACTTCAAGACTGCGAAACTCACTGTCATCTTCCAGCCAGGTTTCAGCATCAAATTCTGAGTCAGATAATTCGGCAAATGCCAGACCGCTGGATAGCACTGAAATGAGAATAAAAATACGGGTGATAATGTTTCTGATCATTTCATCAGGTTACCCGGCTTAACCGGAAAGTAAACATTTTTTTATGTGCAAGGATGATTAACAGGGGTCAGAGAGCAATTGTTTCTAATATTAGAGAATATCGCTCTCTGACCCACTGCTGTCCCATTAACTTGAAAATCATGACAACAAGTGACTGATTAATAATAATTAATCGTTACAGCATTTAAGAGTGACATGAGATTAAAAGATAAGCCATTATATAAGTCTGTCATCTCGACCAGAGGGAGAGATCTTATGCAGATATGTAATAAACAGTATATGCAGCAGATTTCTCGTCACCATAAAAAACATGGCTCTGTCGAAATGACAATTTTTTCGATGCACGGCGTTAGTGGGACAGCAATGGCTCTGACCCCTTTAATCCTTATCTGAGTTCAAGTCTTACCGACTTTATCTCTTTGCTGCCGCCCTCAGCATTTTCAAGATATCTGATCTCAATACTGTCCCCTGGCTTTTTATCCAATACGGCCAGTTTGAAGTCAGAGAAACTTTCTACTGCTGTAGTATCAACTCCAACAATGACTGCACCTTCTGCCAGGCCGGCATCTTTTACCGCACTGTTATCTGAAAAACCCTTGATCACGAGCAGCTTGCCTTCGGTTTCCAGCAAAGCACCGATCAGGCCACCGGGCTCCAGTGTCTGCTGTGCAGAAAACACCATATAATCTGCGATATTTTCCGAGACTGGCAGCTGGTCTTCAGAGACCAGGATTGAAACCTGTTCTACATCGATACGACGTTTGATACGGTTAGGAATGCCAGAGCCAAACATGATGTGCCCGCTGCCTGCGAGTAACAGCATGCGTGACTCAGGATTGTTGTCCAGGTATCGTGCTGCAGACTCGGCCATGCTCTCATCCCAGGTGAGCTGGCCACGCAGAAAGTCCTCAAATTTACCGGGATAGTCCGGGTGCTCCTCGAAAACGCTGCGAAGTCGTTTTTCGTACGCCTTGTCAGACCAGTCATAACTCTCGGGCAACTGTTCTTTAAGCTCAGCAGGTAAATCATCAAAACCGGAGGTAGTCAGTGCATTACTTAGTTCACGTGAGGCATTAAGCGCAATAACAGGAATCTTATGTTCACGTGCATACTGCAATATCATCCGGTAAAGACGGTAATCATATCGCCAGCGCTCAAAATAGCCGGTCAGGTGGAGCATCTCCTGTTCAGAAATGTCGCCTGCAATATAAGCATCCAGATGTTTTTGAAAGGGTTGCTGGAACCACTCAACGCCGATGGCAAGCTTTGGTGATTTTTGATATAAAAGCTTCAGTATTTCCAGCTGAACCAGGTGATGGTCCAGTCGCGTGTGTGTTTCCCCGACCAGTACGACCCGGGCAGCATCGATCTGCGCCACTACCTGCGCCAGCGGACTGGTCTGCTCCAGTTTTACCGCGCGCAGGTTTTCCACGGTTTCTGCGTGTACAGCAATATTTTCAGCTGAAGTCATGGTGTCGTTTTGTTCGATATGTGCTGCACTGCTTAATGCTGGCACAGACGTACTGATCGATAACAAAACTGTTATAAACATAAGTTTCAGCTGTGAAATACAGGATAGAAACTGTCTTGCTCGAGGTTTTAAATGATTATGCGTTTTAACAGGTTCTACATGGGAAGGAGTCATATAAAGTCTCTCTGTTTATTCCTGCTTCTTATTTTGACAGCTTCTGAAAGTTTTGCTGCAGATATTCTTCATCATGATTTACATGTCAGGTTGCAACCTGCCGAAAGCCGCATCATCGTCACCGATAAGGTACAACTGCCCGCGGCTACGGATAGCATAGATTTCACTCTGCGAAATGGATTAACTGTAAAAGCAAACGGCACTGAGCTGACATCACTCGGCCAGTCCCGGTCAGGTCGCCTGCGCCACTATCGGATTAACAGACTGCCCGCTGATGGAAAGGTTCAGCTCAGTTACCAGGGAACAATAGTTTCAACTGCTACAGAGGGCGCTTTCGACATGCCTGAATCAGTACTAAACACCGAGAGTGTATACCTCGACAAAGGCAGCGCCTGGGTGCCAGACTTCGAAGCCCACCCGTTATACACATTCGATCTACATGTTGAAGCACCGCAAGACTGGCAGATGATCAGCCAGGGCAAAAGAACTGGTAAAGGGAGTGCCAAAGATAGTAATGGCAGCACTGCTTACCTGTTCGACATGCCGCATCCACAGGACAGTCTTTACCTGTTGGGCGGGCCTTATCAGCGGTTCTCGAAAACACACGATGGTATAGAGATCGTGGTCTATCTGTACCCGACAGCTTCCTCGGTGGCAGATTCGACACTGGCTGAAAAATACCTGCAGACCTCTGCTGAATATATCAGCATGTATAGCGACTGGATCGGGCCTTACCCTTATGCCAAATTCGCGGTCGTGGAAAATCGCTGGCAAACAGGTTACGGCATGCCTTCCTTTACCCTGCTCGGCTCGCGAGTGATCCGTTTGCCGTTCATACTCAACACCTCACTGCCACATGAGATCGTACATAACTGGTGGGGCAACGGCGTCTATATTGATTTCTCGAAGGGTAACTGGAGTGAAGGCCTGACTGCTTATATGTCTGACCACTATAGCAATGAGCAGCAAGGTAAAGGCAGCGAATACCGCCGCAAGGCATTAGAGCGTTACGCAAACTTTGCCGCTGAGCAAGGTGACTTTGCCATCACCGACTTCAGATCACGGCATGATGAGGCCAGTCAGGCGATTGGCTACAGTAAGTCGCTGATGTTATTCCACATGTTACGCAACCGTGCAGGTGATGATAATTACAACAACGCGATCCAAAAATTCTGGCAACACTACCAGTTCAAATATGCCAACTTCCTCGATCTCATCCAGCTGCTGTACACGCCGCTGGATAATAACGGTGATAACAGTACTGGCTACCAGAAATTTGCTGAGCAATGGCTCTACCGGGCGGGTGCACCAGAAACATCATTAGATAATATCAGTGTCAGCAAACAGGATGACGGCTATCTGCTGTCGGTCAGGATCAGTCAGCAACAAGCAGGCCCTGCTTATCAGTTACAGCTGCCGCTAGAGGTAACGCTGCAAGGTGAAAAACAGACCTGGCGCGAGAATGTTTTTCTAACAGAGAAAAACCACCTGCATACAATAAAACTTAAACAGGCGCCACAGACAGTGACACTGGACCCTGATTACGATGTGTTTCGACTGCTGCATGCCAAAGAGCGGCCTGCTTCGCTAGGTCGATTGTTCGGCGCAAAAAAACAGCTGCTGGTGTTGCCCGCTAATAACACGGCAGCACAGACAAAAGCATGGCAACGATTAGCTGCATCATGGTCGAAGAGATATAACAATGTTGAAGTACTGTATGACGATGATCATAAAAACATACAGGCAGCATTGGCAGCTGGCGATGCAACCTGGTTACTGGGCTGGAATAACAAGTTATTAAAAGACCAGCAACAGCGTTTTAACACACCACAGACAGGTTCAGTATCATCACCGTCTTCAAAAACATATTCACAAACGCTAACAGGCAATACAGTAACAATCGATAAGCAGAAACTACAGGCAAATAAACACGTCGTCGTGCTGCTTGATGCGGACAATAGTCGCACACCGTTGGGGTTTATCGGTGCGGATGATCCTGCTGTAATCTCATCAATCGCAAGAAAACTTCCGCATTACAGCAGTTATGGTGCACTCGCCTTCGAATTGCCTGAAGTGAATAATATAATCAAGGGGCGACTGCCCGTGCTCAAATCACCGATGACCTGGAAGTCAGGACAAGAATAAACAGGCGCAATTAATTACTCCGACACTTTTATTCGATGATCTGAGGTGACAGTGTCTTATATGTCTGACAAAGCATTAAGAAAAACGTGGTCCGTCACCTTTTCTCTCAAAGTACATCACTGGCATGATCAACGTCCATAATAACACCCGCATCATTGATGGCTACCAGTTCAAGCTGTCTCTGATGGTTTTTTATAAGCTGGCGTGCGCCGATATCTTTATTCAATGCCAGCAATTCATTTTTATAGCACTGATCAAATCCAACCGGATGGCCACGTTGTTTATTGTAAATCGGCGCAATAATATTATTGGTACCGTGTTCAAGTTTTTCTGCCAGCAGCTTGATGGTTTCAGTTTTGAGGTAAGGCATATCCGCCAGCATGATCATCCAGCCACTCGCATCCTGGCTGGTGCCAACACCGCTGGCGATGCTGCTACCCATACCCTGCTCTGCCTGCTCATTAACAACAACACGCAGCCCCATGTGTTCAAGTTGTGCCGTAAAAGAAATCAGTTGCTCATTGATAACAACGATTGAACCGGGTAACACACTCGCCAGCTTTTCGGCAGACAGCAGCAACATCGGCTTGTTATTGCTGACTGGGTGTAACAGCTTATTGCTGCCGAAGCGTTCGCTTTGCCCGGCTGCCAGCAGAATGCCGACTGCTGCCTTCTTCATATAAGGCTGACGGATTGTTTGATCGAAGCGTCTATAACATTTTCAGGATGGGCATTACGCTGCCGGGTAATATCAGCCAGGATCGACACGGCGATCTCGGCTGGCGTATGGCTGCCAATCGGTATGCCGACCGGGGCATGCAATCGCTGGATCTGTTCGGGGCTTAAGCCCAGCTCTCTAAGGCGTTGCCGGCGTAATTCACAATTACGTTTCGAGCCGATCGCGCCGATGTAAAATGCCGGCGAGTCCAGTGCATCGAGCAAAGCCATATCATCCAGTTTGGGATCATGGGTAAGTGCCACCACGATACTGCACGGTTGTTGTGCATACTGTCGGACCGCGTCATCAGGCATCAATGTTGTTAACTCGGTACCCTGCACCTGCCAGTTCTGTGCATACTCATCGCGTGGGTCGCACACGATGACACGATAACCAAGCAGCAGTGCCACTTGTGAAACATAGTGAGAAAGGTGGCCGGCACCAATCAATAACATGTGCCATTGTGGCCCCAGTACTTTGCGAACAGTCAGGTTTGAATACTCGAAGCCCTGTTCAGCATCGGCTGCTTCTAATGTGACCCGGCCTGTTTGCAGGTCTACCCGCCGTGCGATTAATCTATGATGCTGTATTGTATTAATAAGTGTCTTTATCTCATTGATATTATTAATATTCTCGACCAGTATTTCGAGTCGTCCACCGCAGGGCAAACCAAAACGGTTGGCGTCGGCACGATTCACGCCGTAATCAACCTGTGTTAGATAATTATCACTGAGCTGTTGATCGTGATAGCGCTGCACCAGGTCTTCTTCGACGCAGCCACCGGATACCGAACCCGTGTGGATGCCGTCTCGACGCATAACCATTAGCGAACCCGGTGGACGCGGAGATGAGCCCCATGTCTTTAGTACCGTTACCAGTGCAACCTCATGGCCGTGCTGCAACCATTCATGAGCGGTTTGTAAAACTTCTTGATCGCTTCCGTAACTTTGCATTAATCAAGCTTCACGAAGATTGATATTTGCTAACGGGAACTGGCGAATACGCTTGCCGGTGGCGGCAAAGATGGCATTGAGTACCGCCGGTGCAGCAACAGCAATCGTTGGTTCACCGATGCCGCCCCAGAAGCCGCCGGATGGCATAACAATAACATCCACCTTCGGCATCTCATCGATCAGCATCGATGGATAATCATGGAAATTCGATTGTACAACAGCGCCATCATCGATCGTACATTCACCATAGAGCAAGGCCGACAGACCGAAGACGAAAGAACCTTCCACCTGGGCTTCGATCTGCTGCGGATTTACCGCGTAGCCGGGATCGGTCGCTGCAACGATACGATGAATCTTCAGTTTACCCCCATCATTCACCGAGACCTCGGCACACGCAGCGACATAACTGGCAAAGGTTTTAACCACCGCTAATCCTCGGTGCACACCATCAGCTGCAGGCTTACCCCAGCCAGCCTTTTCAGCCACCGCATCGAGCACGGCCAGACTCTTCGGATGATCGCCCATCAGCTTGCGACGAAATTCCAGCGGATCTTTATCCGCGGCATGCGCCAGCTCATCGATGAAGCATTCCATGTAGATCGCATTCTGGTTTATGTTTACACCGCGCCAGAACCCTGGTGGTACCGGTGGATTACGCATGGCGTGATCCACCAGCAGATTTGGTACCGAGTAACTGATCTCATGATCGCCATCGGCCTGGAAACCCTGGAAGGTAACCGGGTCAGCGCCGTTAGACGCCATCCATTGCGGCCTGACCGAGGCGAGGATCGATTGCCCGGAAATACGCACACGCAGGCCGCTAAGGTTACCCTCGTCATCAAGGCCACCGGTCAGTTTGCACATGGTGATCGGGTGATAATGACCATGCGCCATATCCTCTTCACGCGACCACAGCAGTTTCACCGGTGTGCCGGGAAGCTGTTTGGCAATCGCGACGGCCTGTTTCACGTAATCGTGAAATGCACCACGACGACCAAAGCCACCACCCAGGTGTATTTTGTAAACGTCGCACTGCTCGATAGGCAAACCTGCGGCTTCTGCGGCGGCCTCCAGTGCTGCTTCACCATTTTGCGTTGGGCACCAGACTTCACATTTATCTTTAGCCCAGAGCGCAGTGGCATTCATCGGTTCCATGGTGGCATGGTTTTGATAAGGATAACGGTAAGTCGCTTCGACCTTCTTCGCCGCGCCTTTCAGTGCCTTGTCGATATCACCGTTCTGGTTGCCGACGAACACATTCTCCGTGGAGCTTAAGCCTTCATCCAGCATCGCATCGATGGCGGCACTGCTCAGCTTTGCGTTGGGCCCCTCATCCCAGACGACTGGCAATGCTATCAGTGCCGTATTCGCCTGCCACCAGGTATCAGCCACCACGGCAACCGCATTGTCGTGCACCGCGACCACCTTGTGCACGCCTGGCATCTTGCTTACCTTCTTGTCATCGAATGACACGAGCTTGCCGCCAAAAACCGGGCAGGCCCTGATAGCCGCGTTGAGCATACCGGGCAGAGTTAGATCAAAACCGAAGACCTGCTTACCGTTGAGCTTGTCATCGGTATCCAGGCGTTTCACCGGCTGACCGATAAGCGTCCAGTCTTCCGGGTCTTTGAGTTCGACGTGCTCAGGCGGAAACAGCTCGGCGGCCAATGCTGCAACCTGGCCGTAAGTGACCGTGCGTCCGCTGGGCCCATGCGTAATGACGCTGTTGGCTGCCGTACATTCTGCCATTTCTACATCCCACTGTTCTGCTGCCGCCTCGATCAACATGTGACGGGCAACGGCACCGCCCTTGCGCACATAGTCGTGACTGCCGCGAATGCCCTGGCTGCCGCCCGTGGAGAAACTGCGCCATACCTTGTCGCGCGCCAGGTTCTGACCCGGTGAGGGATATTCCGTAGTGACTTTAGACCAGTCACATTCCAGCTCTTCTGCCACCATCTGTGCAAGCCCGGTCAATGTGCCCTGTCCCATCTCGGACCGTGCAATGCGAATAACCACTGTGTCGTCTTGCTGAATCACCACCCAGGCGTTCACTTCCGGTTCGGATAAGGCCTGAACAGCTGAATCCTCAGCGACGCCACCTGCGGCGAAGGCTGCACTACTGGCAAATGGCAGAGTCATGCCCAGTGAATAGCCGGTACCTATTGCGGTGCTGTTAATAATAAATTCGCGGCGTGAAACATTGATGCGTTCTTTTTTCATGATGCATCCCCGCCGCTGCTTTTTTGATTATCTGGGTTTTGATTATCCGGGTTTTGATTTTTTTGGCTTTCATTAATCTGAACTGCCAGGTGAATACCACTGCGTACCCGGTTGAACGTTCCGCAACGGCAGATGTTGGTGACGCTGGCATCGATATCTGCATCGCTGGGATCGGGATTGTCTTTTAACAACGCCGCTGCTGACATAATCATCCCTGGCTGACAATAGCCGCACTGGGGCACATCGAGTTGTTTCCAGGCCTGCTGTACAGGGTGGCTATTATCGGCGGATAGTCCTTCAATGGTGATAATGTCGCGGGAGGCATCAAGTGAAGACACCGGAATCGTACACGAACGCACTGCTTCACCATCGATATGCACCGTGCAGCTGCCACACAGACCAATGCCACAACTGTACTTGGTGCCCGTCAGGCCCAGCTGTTCGCGCAGCACCCAAAGCAAGGGGGTGTCGCCATCAACATCAATATTGACCGGTTTTCCATTAACTTTCAGTTTTCTCATTTGCATCTCTCTGTTGAATGCCTGAATAAACGTGCCTCAGTAAAGAACGGCTAAAAGTCTACGCCGGAGCACTGGATAATTCAACGAAGGGGAAAGACAGATATAAAGATTAATATTACTCACGACATACGCTGTCCGCTTAAGACACCATGTGTCTCCGTCACTACCGTGTGCTGGCTCTCATGATGCTGGTCGTCATAACTGTTATTTCCGTTTATACTGGTACTAACCTGGTTTATGCTGACATCCTGCATGGGAGCAACCATAGTATGAGGCTCATTCAATCACTTAACCTCCTGGTCTTCGGCCTTGCCTTAGCCATCATAGCCCAGTCTGCGTGGGCTGTTACCACGGCCGATAACAGGGCTTACCTGGTAGAAATTGACGGTGCTATCGGGCCGGTATCACAGGAGCTGATCACGCGCGGTATCGATACTGCAGAGGCTGAGGGTGCGTCCATGATTATCCTGCAGATGAATACCCCCGGCGGCCTGGATCATTCCATGCGTGAAATAATCCGGGGAATACTCGATGCGCACGTACCGGTGATCACCTTTATCTCGCCGCAAGGTTCACGCGCTGCCAGTGCAGGCACCTACATTCTTTATGCCAGCCATATCGCTGCGATGGCGCCGGCGACCAACCTGGGAGCGGCAACACCGGTACAGATTGGCGGGGTTCCAGCACCCGCATCCGAGCCGGATACCGGGGGTAAGCAACCGGGTGATGATGGCAGGTCCAGCATGGAAAAGAAGATCATCAATGATGCAGCCGCCTATATCAAGGGCCTGGCAAAACTCAGGGGACGCAACGAAGCCTGGGCTGAAATGGCCGTGCGCGAAGCCGCCAGCCTGACGGCTGAAGAGGCGCTGGAAAATAATGTTATCGACATGGTAGCCGATGACCTCACCGACCTGCTGCTGCAGCTGGATGGCAAAGAGGTCAATGTCAAAGGCCGTAACATAACGCTACAGACGAAAGGCCTGGTCATCGAACGTATCACCCCGGACTGGCGCTCCGATCTACTCGCCATCATCACCAATCCGAACATTGCCTACGTATTGATGCTGGTAGGCATCTATGGTCTGCTGATAGAGTTTTCCAACCCGGGTATCATCCTGCCAGGCGTCGTCGGCACCATCTCCCTGCTGTTAGCGTTATATGCATTCCAGGTGTTACCGATCAACTATGCCGGCCTGGCACTGCTCGGCATCGGCCTGGCCTTTATCATTAGCGAAATGTTCGTCACCAGTGGCGGTATACTGGGCATGGGCGGTGTCGTTGCGTTCACGGTAGGCTCGATAATGCTGTTCGACGATCAATATATCGCGGTATCGATTCCGCTGATCGGCGGTACCGCACTGGTCGCGGGCGGTTTCATGTTGTGGATACTGAAAAAGTTTTCCACACTCAGGCACCGGCAGGTAGTCAGCGGGGCCGAATACATGGTCGGTCGTATCGGCACGGTGATGAAAGATTTCAGTGGCCGTGGCCGCGTCGAAGTCGATGGCGAATCCTGGCTCGCTGACAGTGATGAACAGCTGACTGCCGGTCAGAAAATACGCGTCGCCGGCATCGATAAACTGGTTTTGAAAGTCAGACCGGACGATAACACACGTGGAGGGGAATCATGATCAACTTAATTCAATACCTGGCACCAGCGTTTATTCTGCTGGCAATCATCATCTCTGCAATACGCATACTCAGAGAATACGAACGCGGCGTGATCTTCTTCCTGGGGCGCTTTCAAAAAGTCAAGGGACCAGGCCTGATCATCGTCATTCCGCTGATCCAGAAGATGGTGCGCGTCGATCTGCGGGTCGTCACTTTTGACATACCGACGCAGGATGTCATCTCCCGTGACAATGTCACGGTACACGTCAGCGCGGTGCTGTACTTCCGCGTGGTTGATCCGGAACGCGCGATTATCCAGGTCGAGCATTTTTTCAACGCCACCAGCCAGCTGGCGCAGACTACGCTGCGCTCGGTTCTGGGTCAGCATGATCTCGACGAAATGCTTTCGCAGCGCGACAAGATGAACGCCGACATCCAGAACATACTTGATGAGCAGACCGCATCATGGGGCATCAAGGTCACCAACGTCGAAATAAAACATGTCGATCTGAATGAGAGCATGATAAGGGCAATAGCCAAGCAGGCCGAAGCCGAACGCGAGCGCCGTGCCAAGATCATTCATGCCGAAGGCGAATTGCAGGCGTCAGAAAAGTTGTTACAGGCGGCAAACATCATGTCACAGAATCCCCAGGCTTTGCAATTACGTTATCTGCAGACATTGAATGATATTTCCAGTGAAAATTCCTCGACGATTATTTTTCCACTGCCCCTGGAAATACTGGAAGCCTTAAAGAGAGGCGGGGACAGTAAGGAATAAACAGCGTCATCAGCTGGCAATTATTTTTGATATCAGTGTGTATTGCTCACTGCCACAGATTAGCCAAACCGTGGCCTGTCCCCTATTATCGCTTGTCCCCTATTATCGCTAGGGACAGCGCACAATTGTGATTAGCCCATTATTATAGTATCGGTAGAAAGGTCAGTAACAGAGAACAAGTGTTTAGTTAGGTAAGCGATAATCATCTGTCACTTCCGCTTTTAATTTCTTAACTCCCGTTAACCCTAAATCCTCTAGAGAAAACCTGGTGGCGTTCCCGGATAAATCATAAAACACATAACAACTCAGTTCGTTTTTTTTGTAGCTGCCAATAGCATTATTGTAATGCCTGACCATCATCTGTTTCACCATCACTTCGATCTCAGACCTGGACTTTCCAGATAAAAGTTTATCTTCGAGGCGCAATATCCTGCCCAGGTTTGCCATGCCGCTCCAGAGACCAATACTGTAAATATGCCCACACTCTATTCTAGAGGTATGGTTCATCAGTTTATCAGCCCGCTAGCTTTATCATTCATTACATGTCGTGAATCAATCATTCGATTTTCATTTACCTGGTTCTTACTAGTCATAGCATTGTCCTTCTAATTATTATCAACAGGGATCAGAGAGCAATATTGTCTAATATTAGAAACAATTGTTCTCTGCCCACCCTATTATTCAAACCTCATCAAAGACCAGCCCTTCGATTATCTTGTTAAGGCGGCCTTGTGGACTATCTTCTGCTATCCCCGACACATCATTGCTTTTATTTGCACGAGCGGCCTGTTCGATACGTTCTATATACATATTGCTGCACAGCGTGACTTTCATCTTCAGCAGTTCCAGGTAATCGACGATCAGATCGGGGGGTTTCACCCATGACTCAATATAGAGACCTTCCTTCTGTTTAATCCTGGGTGAACCGGGTTGCTTCGACATCAGCATATTAAAATCATTACACCAGTCGAGGGGCGCCTGGTGTGACAATTTAAAATACAGGTTTATATAAGGTGCGCTTATAATCACTGGCGGACGTTTCTCATCGATCCCGATGATTTTAATATCACTGATACCTTCCATAACACTACTCAAAAAAGTTGACGAGAGATAAGATGATTACGCTCTCCGGTCACCACTATACAGTATTCCAGGTGTACTAAAGTAGCCAGATCGCTTTATATTGAAAGCTAGTCGTCATCAAAATCAATAGGGAGGATTGCGACGCCAGTACATCAGCAGCAGGAAACCAAACAGCATGCCACCGAGGTGCGCGAAATGGGCGACACCCGCCTGGGTACCGCTGACACCGGCCCATAACTCGATGATGCCGTAGATCAGCACAAACCATTTTGCCGGCAGTGCCACGGGGGGTAATATCAGCAGCAGCCTTTCATTAGGGAAGGTCAGACCGAAACCCAGCAACAGTCCAAAGACACCGCCCGAGGCACCTACCGTTGGATAAATAGCCCCCTGGTGCGCGCCCTCGGTAGCGACATACAACTGTACCAGGCCCGCACCGATGACACAGAAAAAATAGTAGAACGTGAAAGACCTGGAACCCCAGACATTCTCCATCCGTGTGCCAAACAGCCACAACGCGTACATGTTCAGCAGCAGGTGCATGACGCTGCCATGCAGGAATGAATAACTCACCAGTTGCCAGATCTGGAACGGGGGCGGCGCCTGCAAGAGCATCATCGAACCGGGCGTCTCCAGAGGCCACAGCGCCAGCGAATAGATCACCTGGCCGGCACTGGCAACTTGCAGCACAAACATAGCGATATTGAGGACCAGCAGTGCCCTGACGACTGGTGGCAGAAGTGAATAGCGCCTGACCATATCAGATTGTAACCTGGTTCACTTTCCGCGCTGCCTTAATCTTCCAGAGCATGGTTCATAACACCGTTGGCCGATGACCCGCCATTACAACACCCATAACCATTTCAGTACTCTCATTGCCAATTATTGATGGATATCCATAATAACAAGAACTGTGATCCGACCACAGTAACTATGCCAGAAACTATGCCAGTAACAATCACCCATTTATATCCAATACATGAACTCACATAGATGAGTAAAAAGTTTTTACTCTGACCTCAGTCATATCGACCAGTACAGCTGCCCTGCTATTTACTTCGGCGAGCAATCGCAGATGATATGTATCAATAATCGTGCAATCATTTTATGATTATATGTATCAGTAAGGTAAATACATATGGATAATCGAAATATAGCTGATATAAATTTCATAGAGAAGAAACAATGAACCTGCCTTCCAGTCTCCTTAAAACTATCGCTTTACCAGCGATCATTGTCACTGCCAGTATTTACGGTTGCAGCACAATTCGTGAACTGACATACCCTCAGGGCTTTACCTACATCGAGGACAAAGAAGTAGAAAGTCTCATGCAGCGGATGGGGCAAAGCATAGGCAAACTTGATCGGTTAGTAGCTGAAGCTGAAGCAGCACCATCTGACACTGATAAACAGGAGATGATCATTACAGAACTAACCAGTCTTGAGACCATAGCAACGCGGCTAAGTGGCGGCCATACACAAACAAATCAGTTTCACATTAGCGATCGTATCGGGAACTTCATCAATAATATCGGAACAGCAAAGATGTTTGCGAAATTAGACCCGCCCAGATATGACAAAATTGAATACGTAACATCTGATTGTTCGGAGTGCCACAAGCGCAAATAAAACAGGGGCTGTAATCGATCAAATCTAATCCCGCCATGCCCTCTAACTCACTATTTTTTATTATACTGACCTGGTCGTGAGTATTTACAAGAATAAACAAATCCTCTCCTGGGCGATCTACGACTGGGCCAATTCTGCTTTTGCCACCATCGTGTTAGCTGGTTTTTTCCCGTTATTTTTCAAGCAGTTCTGGTCAGCACAGAACACGGTCACCGAAAGCACCTTTCAACTTGGCGCAGCCAATGCGCTAGCCAGTATGGTTATCGTTATGCTGGCACCGGCATTAGGCGCTATTGCGGATGCGGGTAACCTGAAAAAACGTTTGCTCGTCGTTTTTTCATTTCTGGGTATATCGATGACGCTCGGCCTGTATTTTGTCGAACAGAATTCATGGTTATTAGCGATCAGTTTTTTTGTATTAGCCTCTATCGGGTTTTCTGGCAGCATCGTATTCAATGACGCATTGCTGACTGATATCACCGAAGAAAAAAATTATGACCGTGTTTCAGCATTTGGTTACGCCTTGGGATACCTCGGCGGAGGAATATTATTCGCAATGAACATCGCCATGGTAAGCCGGCCAGAATGGTTTGGATTCGCTTCAGTGAATGATGCAGTCCGCTTCTCTTTTATCACCGTCTCTATCTGGTGGCTGGTATTCTCGATTCCTCTGTGGCTATTCGTGCATGAAGATAAAACCAGTAAAAAATACTCGACGACGCAGGTCATGTATTCAGGGATAGCGCAACTGATCAATACCTTCAAAAAAATACATAAACTCAAAACGGTGGTACTTTTTCTCCTGGCATACTGGTTATACATCGATGGCGTCGGTACCATCGTCAGGATGGCGGTGGACTATGGCCTTGCTATCGGCCTTGAAGGTTCAGACCTGTTGCTGGCCTTGCTGTTGACCCAATTTATCGGTTTTCCTGCCGCCCTGGGATTCGGGTACGCAGGCGAACGTATCGGAGCAAAGACTGCCATCATGCTGGCGATAGCGGTCTATTTAGCCGTCACTATCTTTGCTTACAGGATGAAGACCGTTGAAGAGTTTTATGCCCTGGCGATAACCATCGGCCTGGTACAGGGCGGTATTCAAAGTCTTAGCCGTTCGCTTTATGCACGGATAATCCCCAAATCTCAATCAGGTGAATTTTTTGGTTTTTACAATATGCTGGGTAAATTTGCCGCAGTTCTGGGACCGTTACTGATCGGTATTATTGCCGCGCTGTCAGGCAGCTCCCGCCTGGCCATGTTTTCAGTCAGCATCCTGTTTATTTGCGGTGGAATCCTGTTATATTTCGTTGACGAGAATAAGGCCATGCAGGTTGCTGCAGATATAGATAAGCAATAGGCCGAGAACCCGGTAGTCGATTTTGCATATGCCAGGCAGCCCGGTTACCCTGTAAACTGCTCAGGGCGATAAAAAGAGACGGGAAAACACATGCCACAACCTCAAGCTCCGCAAAGATACCCGATTCCAGGAAACTGGATGATCACTGTACTGCTCATTATTGCGTTTACCGCTCTTTATTATTCTCTGACACAAAAGACAGCAATAGAACCTGCCATTGATATAACTTATAGCGAGTTCAAACAATTGTTGAATGATGGAACACTGGCGTCAGTCACCCTGAGGGGCAACCAGGCTGAAGGGTCTTTGCTTCAGGCGGCAGCGCTTGGCCCACAGCAAGAAATGAGCCTGCATTTCAAAACACGGATTCCCGATATCGGCGATGAAAGCCTGTTGCCTGCACTCGAAGCAAAGCGTGTTGAAGTAAAAGCATTATCGCCGGAAACCGAGGGCATCATATGGCGGGTACTGCTCAGTATATTGCCCTGGATACTCATTATTGCTTTCTGGTTCTGGATTATCAAACGCGCACAGCGTGGTATTTCAGGCGGCCTGGGCGGCAAAGGTGAGCTGGGTAAATTTCTGCGCGGTACCAGCAAATCTGCCGAAATTCCCGATGTCACGTTTGATGATATGGCAGGTCAGGAAACAGCGAAACGTGAAGTCACCGAACTGGTCGAATTCCTTAAACATCCCGAGCAATTTCGCCAGCTCGGCGCGGAGGTGCCACGCGGTGTGTTACTGATGGGGCCGCCCGGCACGGGTAAAACACTCATGGCCAGGGCGCTGGCCGGTGAAGCCGGTGTCAGGTTCTATTCCATTTCAGGTTCTGAATTCATCGAGGTTTTCGTCGGTGTCGGCGCCTCTCGTGTTCGCAACCTGTTCGAAGAAGCCAAGAAAAACTCACCGGCGATCATCTTTATCGACGAGCTGGATAGCATCGGCCGTACCCGCGGTACAGGTCTCGGCGGAGGCCATGACGAGCGCGAACAGACCCTTAACCAGATCCTTGCTGAAATGGATGGCTTTAGCGGCCATGAAGCTATCATCGTACTGGGTGCAACCAATCGTCCGGATGTGCTTGACCCGGCATTACTAAGACCGGGTCGCTTCGATCGCCACGTGGTGCTGGAGCTGCCAGACCGTAATGACCGTGTTGCTATTCTCAAAGTGCATAGCCGCAAGATGCCGCTGGCTGACGACGTCGACCTGGAGCAGATATCGGCCGGCACGCCCGGTTTCTCAGGTGCCGATATCAAGAACCTGGTCAATGAAGCCGCGATGCTGGCAGCCAGGGATAAGGCAACACAGGTGAGCATGAAGTATTTTGATGAAGCACGCGACAAGCTGATCATGGGAACGGTACGCACCCTGGCCATCCAGCCGGAAGAACGGCATCGTCTGGCAGTGCATGAATCCGGCCATACCCTGGTCGCCTATTTTCTGCCCCATGCCGATCCAATCTACAAGGTCAGTATCATACCCCGCGGCAGGGCATTAGGTGCAACGCATCAATTACCTGAACAGGAAAGGCACACGCTGCCTGAGGACTACCTGAGAGACCGGCTGGCGGTGATGATGGGTGGACGAAGTGCTGAACAGGAGCTCCTGGGCAGTGTCAGTTCCGGCGCCGATGATGACATCGCGCAGGCGACGGCACTGGCCCGCGCCATGGTCTCGCGCTGGGGTATGTCAAAAGAAATCGGCCCGGTCGATCTGCGCGACACCGAGGAGCATCCGTTCCTGGGTAAGGAAATGGCCCAGCCTCGCCACTTTTCCGAAAATTCTGCACAAGCGGTGGATAAGGCGGTAAAACAACTGCTGGGCGATGCTGAAAAACAGGCTATCGATATAATCGCAAAACACCGGAAACTGCTGGATAACCTGATCAATGAACTTGAAGAGCATGAAACCCTGGATAAGGAGCAGGTTAAGGTTTGTCTCGGCAACAAGGTAAGCCAGTTAAAAACGACGAGCAAAAAATCCAGTAACAAATAAGTGTTGATCATGACGACTACTTACTCAAATATTTCACTTTCGCCATCTCCATTCTCTGCTCACCCTGTCGAGATAGTAGAGCGCAAAGGTATCGGGCATCCTGATACGATATGTGATGCGCTGGCAGAAGAGCTCAGCTGTACGTTGAGTCGATTCTACCTCGATAAATTCGGTCTCATACTGCATCACAATGTCGACAAGGCGTTGTTGTGGGGTGGCATATCACTGCCCGCTTTCGGCGGCGGTGAAATAATCGAACCGATGGAAATATTCCTGGCCGGTCGAGCTACCAGTGAATATAACGGTGTCACGGTACCGGTCGATAAACTGGTGACTGAGAGCTGTGACAACTGGTTGAGGTCAAACTTTCATGCTCTCGACCCAGAGCGTGATGTAAAACTGCACAGTATGATCCGCCCCGGTTCGTCTGACCTGGTCGAGCTGTATCTACGGCAACAGACAACTGGGATAGCACTTGCTAATGATACTTCCTGCGGCGTTGGTTATGCGCCATTCAGCGAAGTCGAATCCATCGCGTTACAGGTCGAAAAGACATTGAACTCGGCTGATTACAAATCAGCACATCCAGAAACGGGTGAAGATATCAAAGTCATGGCGATACGCAGTAACGATGATATTGAGCTGACCATCTCATGCGCCTTTGTCGATCGTTATATCGTTGACGTTGATGATTACATGGAGAAGAAGTCGCACCTTGCCAGGCAGGCAGAAAAGACTGCAGCAGCTATATCAAACCGTAATATCAGAGTAACCATTAATGCGGCTGATAATATCGATGCCGGCAGCCTGTTCCTGACCGTAACCGGAACCTCAGGTGAAGCCGGTGATGATGGTGAAGTGGGTCGCGGTAATCGCGTCAACGGTCTGATAACGCCCTACCGGCCGATGAATATGGAAGCGGCGGCAGGTAAAAATCCGGTTACTCATGTTGGCAAGCTCTATAACCTGGTCGCACACCAGATCGCCGCTGCTCTGGTCGAGGAACTGGATGATGTTGCAGAAGCCTGCTGCTACCTGGTCAGCCGGATTGGCTCGCCAATCAAGCAACCCATGATTGTCGACATTCGTGTTTACCTGCCAGATGGCGGTGATCTGGAGTCTATAAGGAAGCCTGTCGATGCTATCGTAGGCGCGAGACTGGATGAGATTGATCAGATCGAACAGAAGCTCATCAGCGGAATGATGACTGTCTACTGATCATGAAACAACAGATAAGGCACCTGGTTAAATAAGCGGCAATAATAAGCGGGGTCAGATGAAACTCATTTGACGTTGGTTTGTAACCCGGGTCTGACCATCTTTGCCAACAAACCGAACGTTTCATCTGACCCCAGACATTACCTGGGTAAGCGCTCGAGAGGATCCTGACGATAATACTGACAGAACTGCTGGTAGATATCGGGATAACGCTGCTTGACCACATCGGGCCGCTCGAAGAATACTTCGCTCAGCACCGCAAAGAACTCGGCCGGCGAACTGGCAGCATAACAGTCGATGCCGATATGTTTTCCACGATCACATTTGCCTTTAGAAAATTCAAAACCTGCAGATAAGGCCTTCGTCCATGCCGATACGCTCATATTCCTGTGTAGCGGCGGAAAGCCGTTAGCCGCTCCATTCTGCATATCGAGCTTGTGCGCAAACTCATGGATCACCAGGTTATGGCCGTCGATTACCCCTGCATGCTCGGTCTGGCTCCAGGCTAATACCACGGGCCCGCGCTGCCATGCCTCACCGGACAGGCTGGTTTGCACATGATGCTCGACACCATATTCATCCCTGACCACACGGCTGGGTGCAAAACCGGCCGGATACACGATAACCGTAACCCAGCCATCATAACCGCCCCACCCCAGCTTCAATATCGGAAGGCAGGCCTGTAACGCGATGATCAGTTTCATGGTATCTGTCACCTCAAGGTCATGCGTGCCTTCAAATTGTTTGTCATGCAAAAACAGAATGGCTAATTCCTTTAGCTGTTCTATCTCACTGGAGGTTAAACCTTTCAGTAGAGGCAATGAGGAAAAAGCTTGTTGCCACTGCGAGGCGGTAACTGTAGAACGCTGGATGATACGTCGGTTTTGCCATTTTCGAAGGAATTGAAACATTGGAGTATGAATAAATACTTAATTTATTTCCATATTAACAATCAAAGGGTCAGAGTCGACCGAAATACGATGCTGAACATAAATCAAACGAGTCTGAAGCACCCCAATTATTCTTACTCCCGTACCGATGCCTTATCTTGCCTCGGCATTGATAATCACCTCGTGCATTTCCAGCTTGCCTTCGCCGTCAAATGCCTCTTTTGGCATGGGGTTGCTGTGAGCCAGTTTGAAATCTTCACTGCCAACCCAGGCATCAAACGCTGCCTTGTCCTGCCAGGTGGTTAACACGACATAAGGGGTGTCATCGCTTTGCGGCTTGAGGATTTGCATGCTGACAAAACCCGGCTGCTTGTCGATCTGGCCAGCGCGCTGACGAAAGCGCTCTTCAAAGGTTTCTTCCCAGCCTTTTGCGACAGGGACACGATTGGCAACGATGAACATGATGATAACTCCACTGGTAATTTAATGGTTAAAGGGTACTGGCCCTCTTAATTATAAGATCAATCGAGTCTTCCCCCTTTAATTCATTCCCAGGCGTCAACCCAAAACAAACCGCTCATAATCCTCAATCACCTCAGCCACGCAAGCCTTAAACAAACGTTCGCCCGCTTCCACTGTCGCCAGTGCCGGATTCGAGCCGATACGTCCATCGGGAAACTGAGCCCGATAATCGTCGGCATCGCGAATGTTACCATTCGGTGCAATTGTAGGTGACATAGTGGCGGACTTTATCTCCTCTGGATAGGCATAGAAGGTTAGTGAAACTTCCGATGGTGTAGCATGGCAGCCTTCCTGGTCGCCGAACAGTTCTTTCGATATTTTGCCAACGCTTTCGGCCATGTACCAGTTGCGAAGTATCAGGTGCAGGTCGGATAAGGCGGCTTCACCGAAGGTGGACTTAGCGTAGATTTCCTGAAACGCGGTATTGATGGTGGAAACATTGCCGCCATGACCATTGAGGAAATAGATGTGACGGAATCCATGGCGATAGAGTGAGTGCACGACATCGGTTATTACCGCGATCAGGGTGCTGGGGCGTAACGCGATCGTTCCCGGAAAACCGAGGTGATGATGTGCCTGACCGATTGACAAGGTTGGTGCAACCAGTACATCGATAGACTCGGCGACGCCAAAGGCGATGGTCTCAGGGCAGATAGCATCGGTGCCGAGCATGCCATTTGGACCGTGTTGCTCGGTGGAGCCAATGGGCACGATAATGCCTTTTGATTTTTCGAGATATGCTTCGACTTCGGGCCATGTGGCGGTTATTAGGCGCATAGGAATTCCTTTAAAATTATTTATTCAAGGTTGGAATACATAGTGGAGGCTGTCAACTTCAAAAAAGGTGCAAAAAAGGGACAAAAAAGGGGTCGGTGACAAATAAGAATCATTTGTCACCGACCCCTTTAATTTGATCAGTCCTTATCGTGCTGCAACAGATCATTTCTACGAATAATAGATTGCAGCTCTTCAATGTAAGCATCGCCTCGCTGCGAGTATTTGCCAAGCCCTCTTGCGAGTTCGATACCGGTGATCGGTTTCTCAGCGGCTCTCAGCCTGGCACGTATATCACGCAATGGTCTGTAAGCTTTATTGCTATTGATATTACGCAGATAGCTTGCTACCGATTCCTCGGGCGAATTAAAAGCCGCGACCTCGTGAACCTCTCCCTGTCCACGTTTGCCGGGCACAATACCGCAGCCCTCTGTGTAGCACCACTGGCCATAATAGTTGTAACCGTCACGACCAAAACGAGAAGTCCCCCAGCCACTTTCATTGGCAGCCTGCGCAAGTGCAAGGGAAATGGGTACGGCATCAACCCGGCGTAGCAAGCTGGCCCAGTGCTCGTCGTTATTGACATCAAAGTCTTCGATCCTGTAGCTTTCTGCAAGGCCATCTAACTGCAAGCGATCCCACCAGGCAATATCATCACGCGCCTCGCTCCACTCGATGACCCGCTCGCGCGCCTCAAGGATTGACGCATTGCGCTGCTCGATCAGCGGCATGAAATAATTAATAAAAGCCTGCTTACGTTCAGTACCCGCTTGGTACTCAGTAAAGTCAGGCACATCAGGTGGTGCCGCCCAGGAAATAATCACAAGACCTAATGCAGCAATCGTACCGATGCCTGACAGGTATTTTATTTTGCTTGCTGATGACATGGATTCATTATCCATATTGTCTGCTTATGTTACAAGGGTTGAGGAGAACAGGTCGAGCAGTTGCCTGCAGTACGCAGGTGATGTGAAATGTAAGGCCTGACGCCTTACCCTTTTGGTAGTTAAGCATGCCTTTTGTCAGGGCTTTTTCATCATAACCAGGGTAGAAAGCCTGGCGAGGATAGCAACAGAAAAAATCATGATGCCAAATGGATAAGGAAAGTAATCCAGTACGAACAAGGTCACGGTGACCAGCCACAATAGCACAAACAAGATTAACCACTTATCTACAACAGTTCGTTTATAAAATTTATACCCAGTTATACGCATGGCTGATATCACTTTCGTTGTTCTTACCATCGACCAATTGAAAAAACACAGGTTCAGATATTTCTCGAAATTTATATCCATCGAGATTTGCGGACTGTCCTCTTTTACTTTTCGCTATTTGGTGTCTACGCGTGTGCTCATTCCCCCCAGTTATTGCCGATGCAAACACCCACTGGCACCACAATATAAAAACATGATGTTATGATTCATCAATCTACCCTATGAACCATCGAAACAAATAACAGACCCATGTCTCGCCCCATGACAAGCTACCTCACTTCACTTCTAATCGGCCTGCTGTTACTTAATGCCTTTATGTATTTTCAACAACCGAGGATGATTTTTTATCCGCTGTCTGAGCTGGATAGTACACCAGCGAACTGGGGACTGGATTTTGAGGATGTAAACCTGCAAACGACAGATGGCGTTCTCCTGCATGGTTGGTATGTGCCTGCAGCCGGGTCGAAACAGGTGTTGTTATTTTTTCATGGTAATGCAGGTAATATTTCGCATCGTCGTACTTCGCTGGAGGTGTTTCATCGGCTGGGTCTGAATGTACTGATGATTGATTATCGTGGTTATGGGCAAAGCGAAGGTTCGCCCAGTGAGGCAGGGCTTTATCGCGATGCAGCCGCAGCGTGGTCTTATCTTGTCGATGAGAAAGGTTTTGCCGCTGACCAGGTGGTTATTTTTGGTCGTTCGCTGGGTGGTGCAGTGGCGGTTGATCTGGCTTCTCATGTGTCGGCGCGGGGTTTGATTCTGGAATCGACGATGAGCTCATCTCGCGATTTTGCACACAGGGTGTTCCCTGTTTTGTCACGTCTGATTTTTATGCGTTTCGATTTTAATAGCGCGGAGAAAATTCAACGCGTGAAATCCCCGGTGCTGGTTTTGCATAGTCCGGATGATGAAGTGATACCGTTCGAGCTAGGTGAGCGCGTGTTCGAAGCAGCGCATAAGCCTAAATCTTTTGTGCGACTGCGCGGTGATCATAATGGTGGTTTTCAGCTCAGTCAGCCGGGGTATAAGCAATCCCTGGAGGCGTGGTTGAAGACGCTACCTTAACAGGCACAGTAGTAAAGCAGGCATTGATTCTACGCCCTGTCAAAAGCATCGCTGTAACCGTTACCGCCGACAAAGCGCACCGATTAAAAATTGACCCTAAATAGTTGACCCAAGTTAAGATAACTTCGAATAAATAACATTACATTTAGAAAAATCGGGGTGATGTTATTTACGAAATGGAGTTATAGTCCTGGGAGTGATAGCCTTATAGCAACGCTGGTTTACCATCGATTCCATTGGTTCTTTGAATTACGAAAGTTATAGTAGAGCATTTTATGCCCCCC